>Ga0209628_10001145_pt1 | contig 16863 bp, 15 predicted proteins | sample TergutCu122P4_FD_187285 | JGI IMG/M metagenome (GOLD analysis project Ga0209628, IMG submission 187285) | Cubitermes ugandensis P4 segment gut microbial communities from Kakamega Forest, Kenya - Cu122 P4 (SPAdes) (version 2) | ecosystem: Host-associated > Arthropoda: Insects > Digestive system...
TTGGAATGCTGTATATATTCCGTTATTTCTGTCGAAGGGGTTCCTGGGTAGGCATATACGCCCGAAATTCCCGCATCAAGCGCCCCCTGAGCAATCGCTTCATCTCCTAACAATAATAATTTCTGCATATCTATCTTCTATTTATTATTTATCTTCTTTAATTTTTGGAACTGCAAAGGTACAATTTTTTTTGATAGCAAACAGCAAAAAAACGGCTGCTCAAAAGAACAGCCGTTTAAACTTTTGTTGATTTTTTTTATAATTTTATTGCCAAAGGCGTTTATCAAATGAGCAAATCAACTGTCTTTAATTACTATCCATTTGTTTTTTCAAATTCCTTCATACAATCAACCAAAGCCTGAATGCTTTCTTTTGGACAAGCATTGTAAGTCGAGGCACGGAAGCCGCCAACAGAACGATGTCCTTTAATTCCTACCATACCTTTGGATTTAGCGAATGCCATAAAGGCTTCTTCTTTGTCTTGATGACCTTCTGCCATTACAAAACAAATATTCATAAGCGAGCGAGATGCTTTTTCTGCTGTGCCTACGAACATACTGTTGCGGTCAATTTCGTCATAAAGTAGAGCCGCTTTTTCGAGATTTAATTTGTGCATTGCTTTCAAACCGCCTTGTGCTTTCACCCATTTTAGCGTTTCATTCATCACAAAAATAGAAAATACAGGAGGCGTATTAAACATCGAACTTTCTGTAATATGCGTTCTGTAATCAATCATAGTCGGTATTTTGCGACTAACTTTTCCTAAAATATCTTCACGAACAATTACAAATGTAACCCCTGCTGGACCTACATTCTTTTGTGCACCACCGTAGATAAGTCCGTATTTAGACACATCAACGGGACGGCTCATAATGTCTGACGACATATCGGCAATCAAGGTTACGGGACTGTCTAAATCGGTATGAATTTCTGTTCCGTAGATGGTGTTGTTTGTTGTAATGTGAAAATAATCAGCATCTTTTGGAATATCATATCCCGTAGGAATATAATTAAAATTTTTATCCGCAGAAGATGCAACTTTAACTACTTCGCCGAAAAGTGCGGCTTCTTTTAAGGCTTTTTTTGCCCAAACGCCTGTTTCCAAATAGGCTGCTTTTTTCTCCATTAAGTTGTAAGGAACGGTCATAAACTGTGTACTTGCACCTCCGCCTAAGAAAAGTACTTTATATCCGTCTGGAATATTGAGCAATTCCTTCCATATTGCTTCGGCTTCATTCATAACGGCTTCCCATTCTTTTGAGCGATGAGATACTTCTATCACAGACATTCCTGTTCCGGCAAAATCTTTTAATGCCTCAATAGCAGCGTTTACTGCTTGTCTTGGCAGAACACATGGTCCTGCATTGAAATTATGTACTACCTTCATAATATATAATGTTCTATTAATTTAATTTTACAATTTGAAATTTTTTGCAAAGGTACAATTTTTTTTTAAATTATGAATTAAAAAAAAATTGAGTTAGGAATATAACATATATACTAAACGTTGCCAATATTTCGTTTTTAGAATAAAAAAAATTATAATGATAAAACAAATAACCGTATTTTTACTATCAGGAGGAATAATTTTAAATGGATATGCACAGAAAAAAGAATTTATCGTTTTAGAAGATTCTATTGTAAAACTACATAAAAGTATTATTTTAGAGCAAGATATAAGAATTCAACACCAAAAAAATGAACAGTTGTTGTATCTGTTAGAGGAAACTCTCGAATTAAAAAATTCCATTTCGTATCCATTCGATTCCTTAAAAACAATATCTGTATTGACATCTTCCGACAAAAAAATGCGTATTTTTACGTGGTATCTCATTAATTACGATGGTATGCACGAACACTATGGATTTGTCCAAACATACAACGAAGATAAAAAGCAATACAGAGTTTGTACGCTGATAGACAAGTGGAAACGCATCAATAATCCTGCTATACAGGTTTTGGGCTGCGATAATTGGTACGGGGCTATGTATTCCGAACTTATTGAAATAAAATCTCCCAACAACACTACCTATTATACGCTATTAGGTTGGAACGGCGGTGATATTTTTTCCCAACGAAAAATTATCGAAGTTTTATCTGTAAATGGGAAAGGGATTCCTTCTTTTGGAGCAAAAATTTTTTATGGCTATGCAAAAACCCGTCCTACAAGAATTATATTTGAATATGCAAAACATTCTCCTTTTTTGCTGCATTACGACAAACAAACTTACACCGAAAAAACAACCAAAAAAGATAAAAAAACAAATAAATACATTGTGGATACACTCACTACGGATATGATTGTGTTCAACAAACTTATACCCATGGACGAATCCTTACAAAATATTCCGCAATTTATGGTAGGAGAAGCAAGTATGAACGATGCTTTTATAGAAAAAGACGGTAAATGGATGTATAAACCTGATATAATTGCTCGTAATCCCGATAGACCTCTTTCTCCGAGAGAACGTAAACCAAGATTTTTTTACGAACCTGTCAGATAAAAAAATATGGCTTAAAGGACAAAAAGTAGGCTGAAAATACCTTTAATTCGTTGTAAATGTTATCTATGCAAAAAAAATAATATCTATGGTAAAAAAATGCTTCTTTTGTAGTAGCAAAATGCACAAAAAATTATTACCAACGATTGTAAATATTGCACGAATTATAAATACTGTTTTAGCAGCATTTCGTTTGGATTTATCTGTTTTATTTGCTCCTTGTACAACATGTACTCTTTTTTGGGGATGAAAAAAATATATACTTTCCCCGATTTGTTTGTTAATTTATCGCTTCGCAACCAAGGATTAAAATTTTTAAGTTGCTTATACGTAATTTCTTGGCTAATAGCAAAATCGACCAAATTGACAATAGATGTATCTACTTCTATCTGTTTTACTTGCAAAGGCTGATACAAGTCTGTTATTTTCAAATTTATTCCGTAGTTTTGTGGATTGGATAGAATTAGTTTTGCTGCCAAAATTCGATAAAGGTATCTTGATGTTTCCTCGTTTAGTAGCAAATCCCAATAAGACGAAGTTTTTTGTTTGGTGACATTTTGTTTTAGTCCACCGTCTCCCATATTATAGGCTGCGGCTGCTAACACCCAAGATCCATGCTGTTTATACGATTTTTTTAAATATTGACAAGCCGCAAAAGTAGATTTTTCCAAATGATACCTTTCGTCCACATCATCATTTATTTCCAAACCGAGACTGATTGCTGTTTCTTTCATAAATTGCCAAAAACCTGTTGCTTTTGCAGGTGAAATTACATTAGTTAAACCACTTTCAATCAATGCTAAATACTTAAAGTCTTCGGGTATGCCTTCTTTTTTCAAAATAGGTTCTATTACGGGAAAAAATCGGTACGCACGTTTGCAAAATAACAAAATATTTGATTGCCAATACACATTAACCAACAATTCTCTATCCAACGCCTCACGTACATCATAGCGGTTGATAGGTACATTTTCCCCTGCAAATAACAGTGTATCAGGTATCGGCGGACTTAATAAACTGTAATGGGACGAAAAAAGATTAGTATTTGTTTCAATTGAAGGCGTTATCTCGTTATTATTTGGTGTCGTTCCTATTAACAGAACAAAACAGATACTCGCAATTAAAACGAGTAAAGCAGGTAATAAGATTATTTTATTTTTTTTTGTCATTATTTTAACAATTTATTATTTTACAATATATTGATTTTTATTTATTTCTGTAAAAAAAATCTGTCTGTAAACAGAATTGCAAAGGTAATAATTTTTTGTTAAAAATATGTTTCGGTTTGCTATGAATACGGTAAATATCAAAATTTAGAAAATACTTCTGTTTTATCCGTTGAAAATAGTTATGCAATAATCATTTTTATGGAGGTACGTAAAAAATTCAAATTATTATGTAAAAAAAACATGTTTTTTTGTCGTTTTTTTTCCTAACAATATAAAAAAATTGTGGGCAAAAAAACTACAATACACAATAAAAAAGCAAAATTTTAGTTACGGTAAGAATGAAAATAAAAAACGTCATTTTAATTATTTTTGGTTTTTTGTTGCTATCGTGTAGTCCGAAGATGGAAATTCCTGCATATATTTACGTTGAAGATGTAGATTTTTATGTAACCGATTTTAGCGAACAAGGAACAGCATCTTTTAAAATACCTGATGTTTGGGTAACAGTAAATGGAAAAGGTATTGGTGCGTACAAACTTCCTGCATTAATTCCCGTTATTGCAAGTGGTAAAACAGATTTGATTATTGAGGCTGGATTTAAAATGAATGGTCAGTCCGACTTACGCCCCAAACATCCTTTGTTTACGCTGTACAAAGAAACCGTCAACCTTACAAAAGGGAAAATTGATACAATATTTCCCGTGTTTACTTATACAGACAGTGTGAAATTTTCAAGAGAGGGATTTGAAGATTTTGAAAGTGCTGGATTGAAGTTTTACGCCGTAGAAAAAAGTGCCAAATTGGAGAAAACCAACGACCCATCGCTGCTATTTTACTATAAAAAAGACCCTCCAAATAATTTTTCCGGGATAATTACACTTCCCTACACCGACACTATTTATTTTTTTGAAATTCAGACAAATACACATTTGTTTTTTAACTCAAATACGGTAATGGTTTGCGTTGTCGAACTTAATCACTGTTTTGACGCAAACGTTGAAATTGGAATGTATTGTTATTTTCCGCCCACTTCTTCAAACAGAACACAGCAAATTCCCATTGCAAATATAGTTGGCAAACCAAGCAATACGGAATGGAACAAAATATATGTTAACCTTACCGATGAAATGAGAAACGCTACGCTGAAAAATATGACGCATTTTGATGTTTATATGAAGTGCGGAATTCCAAAAGATTCTTCCGCGCGTTTTTTATTTGATAATATTAAAATTGTTTATCGTTAAAAAATATTAGAATGCCAAGAAATACATTTTACAAGAAAAAACGGACCATAACGTATATTATTTTAGATATGTTTATTGCCGTAATAGTATGGTTTAGTTTTTTTTCGTATCGTAAATTTACAGAGTTACCTCATTTGTCCAAGCAAGAATTATGGAATTTAATTTTCAATGATTATAATCTTTACTTGGGAATAGTGGTTGTTCCATTGGGGTGGCTTACGCTCTATGCTTTAGGTGGAACATATAATCAGGTGTGGAAAAAATCAAGACTTAAGGAATTTATCGTAACATTTCAGCACGTTTTATTTGGTTCACTTGCTTTGTTTTTTGCCATTATTTTAGACGATGTAATAGATAAACCAACCGACTATATTCGTCTGTTTTTGGTTTTATTTTCTTTGCAATTTATTCTAACGATATCTGTACGTCTTGTATATATATCTTATGTAAAAAATTTGATTCGTAAGGGAAAAATGCAATTTAATACACTTGTAATAGGTACTCCTAACAAAATAAAAGAACTGTCGAAGATACTATTCGACCCCAAAAAGGCATTTGGAAATAATTTTATCGGTTACGTATCTTTCGAAGATAAGTGCGATCCGACAGATTATATAGAATTTACTTGTCTGGGAAAATATACCGATATTCCGAAAATAATAAATACATTCGATATAGAGGAGGTTATTATGCACTACGACTCAACAGCACAAAAGATGATAGAAAAAATTTTACCACTGCTTAGAGAACGTAATATTTTGCTTAAAATATTGCCTACTACCGAAGACCACATATTGCGGACGGTAAAAGATACAGCAGTATTTAACGAATCGTATATTCAAATTTATTTGGATTCTTTACCTGTATGGCAAAAATTATGTAAACGAATGATGGATATTGTTGTTTCTTTTTTGTTTCTTGTACTTACATCTCCATTATTTTTAGTGCTTGCTATCGGCGTTAAACGTTCTTCCTCGGGACCTATTTTTTACAGACAAAAACGCGTCGGAAAAAGGGAAAAACCGTTTGAAATTATTAAATTTCGTTCTATGTATAAGGATGCAGAAGCAGACGGACAACCCAGATTATCAAGTAAATCTGACGACCGCATTACGCCCTTTGGCGCTTTTATGCGGCGTACGCATTTAGACGAAATTCCACAGTTTTTTAATGTGTTAAAAGGAGATATGTCTTTGGTTGGACCTCGTCCTGAAAGACAGTATTACATAGACCAGATTGTTGAACGGGCACCTTATTATCGTTTATTGTTATTTGAAAAACCGGGCATTACCTCGTGGGGACAAATTTCTTTCGGGTATGCCGAAAACGTGGACGAGATGATAGAAAGACTTCGTTATGATATTATGTATATCGAAAATATGTCTTTGCTAATGGATGTTAAAATACTGTTTTACACTGTGGTGGCAGTGCTAAAAGGAAAAGGAAAATAGAAGTCAATTATAAACACAACAACAAAACTCTTGAAATTGGTAAGAACAGAAACTTACTGAAGTTTTTTTTACAAATTATTTTCAAAAAAAATAGTACTATGTTATGTATAGTATTAAAAAAAATGTATTTTTGCAAAATTTTTATTGCATGGGTAGTCTTATGGAGAAAGAAAAAATAAATACTGAAAATATTTCGTCTCAAATGCGGAAAGGGATACTTGAGTATTGCATTTTGAGTATTCTGCAACACGGCGATGCCTATTCGTCCGACTTAATTATCAGACTAAAAGAAGCAAAAATAATTGTAGTTGAAGGAACTTTGTACTCTTTATTGACGCGTTTGAAGAATCAAGGATACCTTTCTTATCGCTGGGAAGAGTCCAAACAAGGTCCGCCGAGAAAATATTACAATATCACGGAAAAAGGAAAATTATTGTTAGAAGGCTTGGAATCGTCTTGGAATGAGTTAGTTAATGGAATTGAAAATTTGAAAAAAGATAAAAAAATAAAAAGATAAAATAATAAAATAATAAAATAATAAAAAAATGTCTGAATTAGGATACTTCGGCTGCGCTCAATACAAGTTTTTAGGATTAGAAGATTATAAGATTTTTATTGTTCGTGTGGTTAGCGAGGTTCGTGGTTAAAAAAAATCCTAAAATTCTATAAATCTTAAAAATCCTAATTCAGACAAAAAAATCTGTATAAAATAATGAAACAATGAAACTCAAACCACCAATTTTCGGAATAATTTTTACCATTCTAATGGGAAGTCTGCACGCTCAACAACTTTCTCAAATGTATGATGTTGCGGTGCAAAAAATGAATAATAAAGATTATCGGGCTGCCATTGCCGATTTTAGTAAACTATTGTATCAAAGTCAGTATTATTATGATGCCAATCTCTCGCGTGGAATGTGTTACGAGGCGATTAAAAAATACGATTCTGCTTTAATTGATTACAATACGGCAATCACCAAAAACCCAAAATTTCATGAGGCATATTACCAGCGGGCTTTGTTTTATCGAAACATTAAAAAAGATGAAAAATCGGCAATAACAGATTTGAATAAAGCAATAGAAATTAAATCAAATTACGTTCCTGCGTACATAGAACGGGCAGATATGTATTTCAAAAATGAAAAATATACGCTGTCGCAGGCAGATTATTCAAAAGCGATTGAATTGCGTCCAAATTCGTGGGAAATTTTCTATAAACGTGCATTTGCCTATCTTTTAGACGATAAAAATAACGAAGGACTTGCCGATTTGTCTGCCGTTATTAAAATGAATCCCGATTTTGCAGAAGCCTATTACGAGCGAGGAAAAGTCTATGAAGAGCGTGCCGAATATGCCAAAGCCATCGAAGATTACAGCAAAGCAATGAGTATGAATATTCAGAATGATGAAATATACACTCGGCGGGCAGATTTATACTACATCACCAAGCAATATAAACCCGCAATGGACGATTATACAACGCTTATCACACTGTATAAGAAACGATTACCCGAATTTTATTCTAAACGGGGCGTTTGCTATACTTCGACAGGCGATTCCATCAATGCACAAAAAGATTTTACAAAGGCTATCGGTTTGGACAGGGAAAACTATATTATATATGTCTATCGGGCGGAAAATTTTGTTAAACGTAAAAAAATGCAACTTGCTTTGAGCGATTACAATAAGGCTATTCAGGTAAGTCCGAAGTCGTGGGAAATTTATTATTCTCGTGCAAAGATTTATATGGAACAGGAAAAATATCAGCAGGCAATAGACGATTTTTCTATGGCAATAAAACTCAACAAAGGGAAGTTTGGAGAAGGATATTTTATGCGGGGAGCCTGTAAAGATGCACTAAAAGACATCGAAGGGGCTTGTTCTGACCTTAAAAAAGCGGCATCTTTGCATCATCAAGAGGCAATTCGGCTATTAGAACGTAATTGTAGGTGATTTTTTTATAAAATTATTTATCTAATAATCAAATATATACAACGTGCCAAAGGAAAATGTACATTTTTTTTCTAAAAAAAAACACAATTTTTTTACTTTTTTACGTTTAGTATATAAAAAAAGTGTACTTTTGCAGAAATTTTGTTTTAGATAAATATATTTATTCATTAATTAAAGAAAGACAGCATGGACAAGTTAATTGAAAAATTAAGGACAGATGCAGGTGCATTTTTTACAGATGCACAAAGCCAACTTGAAAAAGGTAACAAGGCAGCAGGAATGCGCGCACGTAAACTCTCGTTAGATTTAGAAAAAGCATTAAAAGAGTTTCGTAAAAAATCAGTAGAAGCATCCAAAAAATAGTTTTTGTTGCTTTGAATATAGGTTTTTAAATCCATACCTTACACAGTAGAGGTGTGGATTTTTTATTTGTATTTGTGTCCAGATTACAGATTTTAAGGATTACAAAACTATTACGAATAGTTCCCTATAGTATTTATGTGATTTTTTTTAGTTGTGCAACGGAGATTGCAGATATGCATACTAGGGGCAGAATTAGGATTTATTTTTGTCATGTTTATGTTTTACAAAAAAAATGTACCTTTGCAAACTTTTTTTAACTTTTGTTGTAATGAGTACAGAAAAATTTGCCATTATTGGCATTGGAGATTTCGGAAAAGCCATAGCGTCAAGCCTTTCACGCAAGGGTGCAGACGTTATGGCAATAGATATTAATCACGAAAGGATAGACCTAATAAGCGATGATGTGTCTTATGCTGTAACTTTAGACGCAACTGACAAGAAAGCCTTGCTTTCGCAGGATATAAGAAATTTTGATGTGGTAATTGTTGCTATTGGAAGTAATTTCGAGCAACGCTTGCTTTGTGCCGCTTTGTTGTTAGATTTAGGCATCAAGCGAATAATATGCAGGTCTTTGGGGAAAAATGAACGAATTATCTTGGAAAAAATGGGCATAACGGAAATATTGTCGCCCGAAGATGAAGTCGGTGCATCTTTAGCGCGACGATTAACAACTCCAAGTATGATTTCTTATCTTGATTTGCCCGATGATTACCTTGTTACAGAAATTAGGGCACCTAAACTTATATGCGGGGTTATGCTGGGGAAAATAGCAATGAGGGACAAATATAAATTAAGTCTGATTACGATTAAGCGTGAATTTGCTGAAGAACATAAAGGAATAGAGACTCATGCCCAACACGTTTTAGGAGTTCCTGATACCAAAACTATTATACAAGAAAAAGACACTCTGATTCTTTTCGGAAGAAACCGTGATATTGAAAAATTTGTGGACATAAATAATTAGCCGTTCTTTGTGGAAGTATCAAAATTGTAGTATTACAAATTACAAACCATTCGTGTTTTAAATCCCGTAAACATTTGATATAACTATGGTTTCTTCCAAAGAAAATTATGATGAATGGACGGGTAAGTTTACAGGAACAGCATCTTACAAAAAAAATGCAGCCAACTATGCAATATACGAATGCAAATTCAAAGTAAAATGGAGTGATGGCAACTCAGAGGAGATAGAGGACTGTACAGCAGCATTTGAAAAACAGTAGTTTTCGCTTTTGCTAATTAGTAATCCATTATTGCATATTATAAAAAATCTGTGGTAAGCTGTTGAATTTGTGTTACTTGTACTGAACGGTGGTTACTGAACGTTGCCGAAGTAAGCCGGAGTATCTGTGTGCTAAAAATTGTAATTCACAATATAAATAAAAAATTGTACCTTTGCATTCGTTTTCTTAAACTAAAATGAAAAACAACAACATTGAAATTATGTCTCCCGTTGGTTCGTATGAATCGTTGAGGGCGGCGATACAGGGGGGTACTGATTCTGTGTACTTTGGAGTCGGAAATTTGAATATGAGGTCTCGGTCGGCGGTAAATTTTTCGTTGGAAGATTTATCTCAAATAAGTGCGATTTGCAAAGAACATTCCGTCCGTACTTACTTGACTGTCAATACTATCATCTACGATAATGAAATATCTGCGATGCGTGAACTCGTTAGCGAGGCAAAGAAAAACGAAATAACGGCTATTATTGCCTCCGATTTGTCTGTTATTCAATACGCTAAGTCTATCGGAATGGAAATTCACATCTCTACGCAGTGCAATATTACCAACGTTGAGGCGGTTCGATTTTTCGCTCAATATGCCGATGTGATGGTTACAGCGCGGGAATTGAGCTTAAAACAAGTTCAGACGATTATACAGGAAATTGAGACGCAAAATATAAAAGGACCCGCAGGAAATTTGGTCGAAATAGAGGTTTTTGTTCACGGTGCCTTGTGTATGGCGGTTTCGGGGAAGTGCTATTTGAGTTTGGATAATTTTAATTTTTCGGCAAACAGAGGGGCATGTTTGCAGCCTTGTCGGAGGGCGTATTACGTAAAAGATGTCGAAGAAGAAATGGACCTTATTATTGAAAATCAATACATTATGTCGCCCAAAGATTTATGCACGATAGGTTTTTTAGATAAAATTTTGCAGGCAGGAGTAAAAGTGTTGAAAATTGAAGGTCGCGGACGTTCCCCCGAATATGTGAAAACGGTTACACGTTGCTACAAAGAAGCCGTAAATGCTTATTTTTCAGGAACTTATTCCGAAGAAAAAGTAAAAAAATGGACAGAAGAACTTCAAAATGTGTATAATCGCGGGTTTTGGGACGGCTATTATTTAGGCAGAAAATTAGGCGAATGGACAGAACGATACGGCTCTCAAGCGAGAAAAACAAAGGTCTATGTCGGAAAAATTACCAATTATTTTGCAAAATTAAACGTTGCGGAGGTTAAAATAGAAGCAAATGACTTACATCTTGATAATGAATACGTTATAATCGGCTCTACCACAGGTGTTTACGAGGACACGATAAAAGAAATACGTGTAGATTTGCGGAAGGTAAACATTGCTCAAAAAGGCGAAACTTGCTCAATTCCAACGCAATCCATTGTGAGACGGAACGACAAATTGTATAAAATAGTTCCGAGTTTTGATTAACCCATATATTCCAATTTTTATCATTTTTTTTCATACAATACTTTTTCTATTTTTGCGTTTTCCAGCACGATAATGAAAAATTTAGTTTGGTAATGAGAATCATGGTAAAAGTTTTTTACAAAAAAAAATCGCGTAGTAGATGTATTTAAAAAAAAATAAAACAGCCTTAGTTACAGGCGGTGCATCAGGAATAGGATTGGCTTTTGCAGACAACCTTGCCAAACAAGGATATAACGTTCTTCTTGTTGATATTCAAGAAAATAAAATGAAAAATGCAGCAGAACGACTACGTTTCAATTACAATATTGATGTGCATTGCTTGCCTTTGGATTTATCTAAAATAGATGCTGCGGAAACCGTTTATGACTTTTGTAAAAAAAACTGTATTGAAATTTATATTTTAATTAGCAATGCGGGACAGTTGATTTTTGATGCAATAACAGAGATTGAAAATAATAAATACAACTCTTTTTTACAATTACAAGTAAATACGCCTGCAAAACTTTGTAAACTATTCGGAAGCAGCATGAAAACGAGACGAGAGGGATACATTCTTATCGTTTCTTCATTGTTGGCGTGGATGCCGTATCCTTATATTTCAATATATTCTTCTGTAAAAAGTTTTTTAAGAACATTTTCCAAATCAATTCGTTTTGAATTTTCAAACTACAATGTAGGAATCACAACAGTCTGCCCCGGTGCCGTTGATACTGATTTATATGATTTGAAACCCAAACAACGAAAGTTAGCAAAACGTTGGGGGGTAATGATTTCGCCCGATTTATTAGCAAAACGCTCATTAAAAAGAATGTTCCGCAAAAAGATTACTTATATTCCCGGAATAATCAACAAAATTATTTTGCCTTTAATTTTTGTATTTCCCGTGCGGGTGTTGGCTTTTTTCTATAACAGAATAATCTTCAAACAGACGTTTTAGAAAACAAAAAAATAGTATTCTCCTACAAACTTTAAATTTTTTACAGTAAATGCTATGCAAAAAGTATGACATAAATGCAAAAAGTCTTTGTATTCTTTGTGGCAAAAAAAATTGTCTAAACCAAAATTTTCATATTTTTGTGACAACAAACTAAACAATATGGCACTCCTAATAATTAATTCATTGATATTTAGAAAAATAAATGTATCTTTGCAAAAAAAAATAAATTATTATGTTTAAATTTCAATATAAGCAAAGTGGTCGGGTGGGTTTGTACAACAATAGGAAACTTCTAAAAATTCTTCGTCATGCTGAACTTGTTTCAGCATCCCCTTGTTAAAAGCACATTCGCGGGGGATTGCGGGTTATACTTCGGCATTGCTCAGCACAAGTCCGTTCAGTAAATGAAATTTATAGATGGGTTTTTAAAGGCATAACGTTCTCTAAAATATCAATGGATAGCCTTTATAAAAACTATCCATTGCATTGACATTTTGTCGAACATCCGTATTATCCCTAACAGGTTGCTCCCCAGCAGTGCCTGTGTCCGTTTCATACAGACCAATGCAAAGATACAATTTATAATTGAAGCCTTTGAATATCCCTGAAAAAATCACCCTAAAAAATGTCCATTAGGAGACATCGTCTTTTTTTTATCCTAAAAAATGTCCATTACTCCAATTTTTACAAAAAAGGGGAGTAAATAACAAAAAAATGCTCAATCGTTAGGATTAATTTCTTTACAAAAGAAAAATTTTTGGAAGGATTTTGCAGCAAAAATAAAAAAACGGAAAAAAATGTGAATTATGAATTATAAATTATGAATCATATAGGTCTCGCAGGGACGGTACTTTAAAAATAATCTTTGTTTTGTGGTGATGAATCCAAAGGATTCAAATGTTTGTAGAAAATTAATATTTTGGTAAACATGCGACTCCGTAGGAGTCAAACGTGGATTAAAACATTTCGTTTTTTCTATAAACATTCAATCCATTTAGAATTGAAAATGTTTTTTTTGGATATGGTTGTTGAGTGTAGTCGAAATACGCCACGTTCCTACAATTTCTTTATTTACTCATTTACTCATTCCCTTATTTCCGTATTTCCTTATTCCCTTATTTTTCACCATTTAAAAATTATTTTTCCCTGAAATTGCCGCCCTATCATAGGGTAATTTTTCACGACCTCGTATTGCTTATTAAATAGATTTAGACATTCTCCACGCAGGGTTAATTGCGTATTTTTTAGTTTAAAACTTCGGTATAAGGCAATGCTGTGGTCAAAATACCGCTCTAAATAATTTACAGGAATATTTTGTCCGAGCATATAGCGATGTCCTGCGTAAAGAATTGAATATGAACAATTTACCCATTTCGTTTGAATAGAAAAAACTCCCGACCACGAATGTCTGGGCATATAAGGAATTTGATTTTTGTAAGTCTTTGATTCTTTGTCAGTTATATCTATTGCGTGCTGGAAAGTATAATTTACCGTCCATTCCAAAGCGACATGTTTATGTGCCTTGATTTCCATCGTATTTTGAGCCTCAAAGCCCGTAATGCTTACCTCGCCCAGATTTATCATAGACCAAACAAACAAATTTTTGTTCGGAATGGCAATAATTTTGTCTTTAATCCGATTGTGATACACATTAGCAGTGAGCGAAAAATAAGGAAGTTTTTTGTGCAAATACTTCGACCAAGCCATTCCAAAGTTGATTTGATGCGTATTTTCAGGCGAAAGATTGGTATTTCCTACCAAACGATAATACAAATCGTTGAAAGTCGGAAGTCGGAAAATATTTTTGTAAAATGCTCGTAATGAAAATGTTTCATTCTTAAACGGCTGATAAGAAATGCTAATTGACGGCGTAAATTTTTGATGATTTCTATTTGTTTCCTCATCTTTTACCTCATCTGAAATATATGTATGAAGAACAGTTGCTAAAACATTCATTCTCTTATAGTTATAAGCAAAAGAAATCGCACTCAAACAAGAATACCGCGTTGGGTTGGAAAAATTTTGCAAAGAAGCATTCATATTATTAAGCGATAAATCGTTGGACAAAGACAGAGAAAATGCTCTTAAAGGCTTGTATAACACAGCGTTAGAAATATAATATTCTCGTTGCCAATATTTATTGTCTAATTTTCCTTCGCTATTAAAATAATCGGGGTCGAGGTAGCGGATATAAGCATAATTCATCTTCCCATTTGCTTGATAACTAACCTTTTGCGTAATATCATAGCGATAATGCAACTGCGTAAACAGATTTTCTTCCCACATTCTTTGCCGCGACTGCGTATTGTACAAAATAACCGCCCCCGGCAAGCCTTGTTCTGCATAATAATAAAACACTTTTGCAGACAAAAATTGCTTCGGAGAAAAATGAACAAAACAATTTGCATCTATTCTAAATACTTGTATATCAGTGTTTTTTCGTCTTTCTTTGGAAATAATTTTTCCATTGTGTATCGTAAAAGGATATTCGCCTCTGTTGTGAATATATTCCGTATTTATGGAGGTCGAAATGCGTTTTCCAATTTTATTTTCCACTAAAAGAGAGGGATTTAAGAGAAAAAACGAGCCTCCTCGAAAAGATACCTTTATATTAAGGGGCTTGTTGGCAGAAAAAACAGGTCTAATAGTCTGAAAACTCAACACGCTCGCAGAGGAAAACAGTCGTGCAGGACGAAAAATATCGTTTTCATTGCCGTTATTTAAGGAAATCAACGCCATATTGTCTAACGAAAACCGTCCGATGTTGATTTGCCCGCATTGGTAATCTGAAACCGGCAAGCCATCGTAAGAAACCAAGGTATGATTTGCCCCTAAACATCTAACAGACACGGTTTTAAGTCCGCCCGTTCCGCCGTAATCTTTCACCGCAACGCCCGAAAAAAGTTTAACTACATCAGATAATTGTGCGGAAGGAATTTTTTCCAACCGCAAACTGTCCATTACTTGCAAAGGAGTTACAGAATTTTCAATAGTTAATATGCGGCTTTCTTGTACGTTTATTTCTTTGAGTATCAGAGGGTTAATAGTATCTTGTGCGGATACAATTTTTCCTTGTATCAACGAACAAACTCCTAACATACAACAAATTATCTTTTTTTTGTAATAAAACATCTTCCGTGTTAATTACTATAAACTTCTAATCTTTTAGAAGTTTCCTATAGAATTTTATTTTTTTATTCTTTCCAATTTTACGGTAAAGTGTCTCATCAAAGGTGCTTCCCATTTGATTTTAACGCCGCGCGTGATGGAATCTCGTCTGTCGTACACATTTTTCAATGCGGCGGCGACTACGTCCATGTGGTTGTTGGTATAAACGCGGCGGGGAATTGCCAAACGAAGAAAATCCATTCCTCCAAAACGATTTTCACGTGTTACGGGGTCTCTATCCGCCAAAATATAACCTATTTCACAGCCTCTTACGCCTGCTTCCAAGTACAATTCTACCGTTAATGTTTGTGCGGGAAACTCTTCTTTGGGAACTTTCGTCAGCACTTTTCCAGCATCGACAAAAATGGCGTGTCCGCCCGCAGGACGTTGATAAGGAATGCCGTATTCGTCTAATTTGGCAGATAAATATTCCACTTGACGAATGCGAGTTTCCAAGTTTTCAAACTCTGTGTTTTCGTCTAAACCGACCGTCAGGGCGTTCATATCGCGACCGTTCATACCGCCGTAGGTAAGATAACCCTCAAACCGAATACAATAGTCTTTTGCACCGTCGTACCAATCTTGGAGATTCGTTGCGATAAATCCGCCCATATTCACGATGCCGTCTTTCTTAGCACTCATCGTCATGCCATCTGCCAAAGCAAACATTTCTTTTGTTATCTCTTTGATTGTCTTGTCTTTATAACCATTTTCCCGTAGTTTGATAAAATACGCATTTTCGGCAAAACGGGCAGCGTCAAACAGCACAGGTTTCTTGTATTTATTGGCAATTTCGCGGACTTCCCGCATATTTTGCATAGAAACAGGTTGCCCGCCCGCCGTATTGTTGGTGATGGTTACAATCACAAAGGGAACTTTTTCGTGATGCTCCGCCAGCGCCTTTTCCAATTTTTTCGGACAAACATTTCCCTTAAACGGAATTTCCAACTGCGTATCTTTTGCCTCATCAATGGTGCAGTCCAACGCAATGGCATTACGCCCTTCGATATGCCCTTTGGTGGTATCGAAATGCGAATTTCCGGGAACAATATCGCCGGCTTTTATGAGGTGCGAAAACAACACATTTTCGGCGGCACGCCCCTGATGCGTAGGAATAACATGCTCAAAGCCCGTCAATTTCGTTATTTTATTTTTCAGGTTGAAAAAAGAAGATGCACCGGCGTAACTCTCATCGCCCATCATCAACGCTGCCCACTGGCGGTCGGACATTGCACCCGTTCCCGAATCGGTAATGAGGTCAATATACACTTTCTCCGCCGCTAACTGAAATACATTATAATGCGACTCTTTCAACCACTGTTCACGCTCCGCAAGCGTACTCTTCCGAATGGGTTCAACCATTTTTATTTTCCACGATTCTGCAAAAGGTAAATTCATATCATTGCTGTTTTT
>Ga0209628_10001147_pt1 | contig 16852 bp, 17 predicted proteins | sample TergutCu122P4_FD_187285 | JGI IMG/M metagenome (GOLD analysis project Ga0209628, IMG submission 187285) | Cubitermes ugandensis P4 segment gut microbial communities from Kakamega Forest, Kenya - Cu122 P4 (SPAdes) (version 2) | ecosystem: Host-associated > Arthropoda: Insects > Digestive system...
ATGAATTTGCAAAAATACATTTATTTCAAGTGCTAAGGCAAATACTTAACACTACTATATTTCAAGCAAGACAATTTTTCAATTCTCGCTTCAGCAGGAATTGTATTATAACATCTCAAAAAATAGGAAAAGATTTTTGGAAAAAATGAATGTGTTTTGTTCGAGATTCTTCGTTCCGCTACGCTGCACTCAGAATGACGACCGCCCACAAAACACATCGGAAAACGACAGCGTTTCCCTTTTCGGTGTTTTTTACCGATTGCCGCCACCGGCGGCGGCGCGAAAAATGGGGTATCCCTCATCTGAGTGAGATTCCTCACTGCGTTCGGAATGACGGTAGGTGGGCGTGTGTGAAAATGCGGCGGCGGTAAGCATGTTCCGAACGTAGTGAGGAATCTCTTACCCGCCGCCGTCGCTCCCGTTTCCTAATATTTACCGGTTGTCGTCATTCCGAACGTAGTGAGGAATCTCAAACCCTATGGGCTGCCCCCATATCGGAAACGCTTTTTCGCCCTTTTTAACGGTTGCGCCTGCCTGTTTCCATTCGTTAAACTTCTTAAAATCTGTTATGCCGTTGGTTTTATAAACAAAGTTCAGAATAAAATAATTTAGGGGGCGGCTGTTCAAAAATAGGGCTGCCGCTTGCGTGGGTGCTTCGCTTATTAACTGCTCTTTAATCTTTCGGGCGGTGTCGCTTGCGCGTGTGAGGCGGTTAAATTGCAGTTGCCGGTTTCTCGATGAATTGCCAAAGCAAAATATTCAAAATATTCATAATAGATACAGTATTCAAGATTATATCTATCTGTAAATGAATTATTAATCAGATGATTTTTATGTTCAAAAATCCCGCGACATAAATCGTTAGTAACTCCAATATAGAGAGTTGTTTTATTTTTATTTGTGAGAATATAAATGTATCCGCCTTTATTCATCTTGTTGATAATTTGAGAACAAATATAGAATATTTTTGTCAGTGTTGTCAATGAGCCTTTCCGGATTTTCTATTTTGTCAGTGCATGTCAGTGTCATGTCAGTGTGGTTTTCGCTTTTAACGTGTTGATACTCTGCATTGTCAGTGTTGTCAGTGTTGTCAATGGGAAAAATCGGCTCCAAGTCAGAAAAATATTTTTTTTACAAAATATTGTTTTATATTTGCGGCAGTAAATGCTGCATTTATTGCACACAAATACAAAACATAACTATCAAGGGCAAAGATAGTTAAAAAATAACATAAATGTAAGTTAATCACGGGTTCGACTCCCGTACGCTCCACAAAATTTTCCCCATAATTTCCGTATTATCATAAAATCCTGAAAACTTTTCTGCACCTTTGCCGATGGCAAAAACAGGAACGGTATTTCCGGTGTGCTCTTTTGTGGTATATCGAAACCCTTTTTTGAAAATAGCACTGCCGCCGGTTTCATGGTCGGCTGTTACAATTATTAAAGTTTCTGTGGGATGTTGTGCATAAAAGGCTAATGCCACTTTAATCGCATCCGAAAACTCTTTTACTTCTCCGTAAACCTCTTTTGCCAAATTGTAGTGGTTTGCCCAGTCTATTAATCCGCCCTCAATCATAAAAAAGAAAGGCTTGTTTTGCGCCGAGAGTTTTTCTATTCCTAATTGGGTAATTTGTGCCAATGTAAAATCGTCTTTACTTTTCTTAATGGAATATGGAAACTGTTTCACATCCTTTCCTTGTGGTTGGATAAGCACATTTTTAAATGATTTTGATGACAAACAATCAGAAATATTAGTAGAAACAATGTAATCACTCTCCCTGAGTAGCGTAAAAATGGAAACAGAATCTTTGGGTTCCGACTTTAAAAGTCCTGCTCCTGCAAAAAACTCAAATCGTGAGACAGGCATTTGTTTGGCAATATCATAATAATCGTTTCGGTTTGTGGCATTTGCATAAAACCCCGCTGGCGTAGCGTGGTCAATACTTACCGAAGTGGCAATACCCACCGCGTACCCTTTATGATGCAAAGTTTTTGAAATGGGAGTTAGTATGCGGGTTTTGTCGGGCGAAACGTTTAGCATGCCGTTCTTGGTTTTTTCTCCTGATGCCAGCGCCGTTGCCGCCGCCGATGAACAGGTTACCAATCTGTTTTCAGAATGAGTAGTAATAAATCCCGTTACTGGAAATTGCGAAAAACAGAGCGTATCTCCTTTTTCTTTAGCGGTAATCTCGCTATAGGTCAGCGTTCCCACTCCAAAGCCATCTCCAATGAAAAGAAAAATATACTTTTGGGCAAAACATGGGAGAAAGGAAAAAGAAAAAAGGAGAAAAGGGAAAACTTTGAAAGCCCAAAAGACCATAAGACCGTAAGACCGTAAGAGTTTTCTTGAACTTTTGAACTCTTGAACTTTTGAACTTTTAAACTTCTTCACGGGTGTGTAATTTTTGGGTTTCGTGATTCTTGTTCGCGGGGCCAGTAGAGTGTTTTGCCAAACATAGAAACTCCCCAGTAACCTCTTACACGAAGCCGTCCATCTTTTTCGATACGTATAAAAGCTTTGAATTTTCCGTTTTTCCCCGGGTAGATTAAAGTCGCATTCTGCCACTCGTTCTCTTTGGCGTTAAATGTTAACTCTTTCATAAAAACCAACCCTTCATATTTTTTTCTTTCAATCTCTCTTACCCAAATCACAATTCCTTCATAAACGCCATTTCCAACAGGGTATATATATATTTGAGAAAGAGCGCCCGAAAATGGGTCTTCATTCAAATAATAACCAACAATATCATCGGGTTTGTTTTGGGCAAAAAGTAAACTGTTAAAGCACGTAATCATGCAAAAAAACAGTAAACCCAAAATTTTAATATTTAAAGATTTCATAACCAACATATATTTAAAAAAACAAATGCGAAAATAAAAAAATTATGAAAACCTTATTTCCACATCGTTTCCCACTTTAATATCAGCCAAGGCTGCGATGTTTCCTTTGTATAAAGTTATTTCGAGAAATCCTAAACGATTGTAAACCAAAAAAACTTCTGATTCTTGAGGGTTGTAATAGGGATAGCAGCGAGTGATTTTTAATGGGCGGGCATTTGAAGAGACAGTAGCGGTAAACAGTTTTTTACCTGCTTTTTCAAAAGTCTTGATGGGAATATTGGTAATGGCATTACACACCGAATCAATATAGGCAACCTTTCCGGAAATAATTTTTCGTTCTTCATCATAATCATCAGGTTCAGATAAGTTACTAAGTTGAAATTTTAAAGATGGATACGGAGTTGTATGTTGTGTATAAGTATTTTGAGAAACCGTCAATGCTAAAGCTGCTATTTTCTCTGTAGCGCTCAGCGCCATATTTCCATTATATTGATATGCTTCAATAGTGCTCTCAGTGCCAAACATCATAGAAAAAACGCCGGTATCTTCCCCCAAAAAAAAGTGTCCGTTGTGAACGATTAACACAGGCTTCATTTCCGGAGAAAAAGATAATCCTGAAAGTATGATATGTATTGTTTTTTCCGGAAAAAACGGGTAACTGTTTTTTGTAATAAAAGCCGTTTGAGAGAGATTAAACAACTCCAAATTATGTGTAATGTCAACAATTTGTACATTGGGCATAAGTTTTAATAGTTGTCCTTTAAAAATCCCGATATAAGGGTCTCGTAGTTTCCAATCACTCAGTAATGTTATCATAATATAAAAAAATTGGTAGAAACAATGCACTGCCCTGTCTCCACGGTTCGTAATTTGTAATTTATAATTCGTAATTCTATTTCTGGCATGTTTTTATCATAAAAAAGCAGACAAAAGAGTATATAATATTGGGCATCCATGCACCCCATGCGGGAGAAAATCCGCCATAGATAGAAAAAACTGTTGACACTTGTTGTAAAAAAATAAAGATGAATGCCAAAGCTATTCCGAAGAAAAGATGTACCCCAACTCCCCGCCGGTTTTTTCGGGAGGCAACGCTCAACCCTAACAGTGTCATAATTATAGTACCCAACGAGTTAGCAATTCTTTTATTTGCCTCAATGATGTAGTATTTTGCCATTCCTCCCCCTTTTTCTTTATCTTCACGTATATATTTCAAAATAGCTTTAAAAGTCATTGTTCCACATGCTTTTTCATCTTGCGACAAGTCTAATGGGGTAATATTAAAAACTGTATCCATTGATGCTCCGCTGATCAACATTTCGCCTGTGTAATTAGTGAATCTTTTTGTAAAATTTATCAACCTCCACACATTCAAACTATCATCATAGATTATTTCATTCGCGGTTAATCTATATTTAACAAAAGCGTCTCCCAATTCATCGTATGAAAACGTATATCCTTGTTTTTCATTTATTTTCCAACGGTCAATATAAATATAACTATTTGCAGAATTGCGAACATGATAATTTGTAGTAGTTTTTGCCCATCTTGTCATGTTTTCAGTTCTGAATTTTTCAAAATTATAAGTAGTTCGGGGCACTAGTACGTTCGACATAAAAATTGCAAGCAGGGCAATACAAATTGCGCCGGCAAGGTAAGGCACAAGCATGCGATAAAAACTCATTCCCCCGTTCAAAATTGCAACAATTTCGTTGTTTGAAGAGAGTTTGGAGGTAAACCAAATAGTACTAATAAATGTAAAGAGAGGAATAAAAAGGTTGAAAAAAGAGGGAATCCAATTTAAGTAGTATTTAAAAATTACATCTTTCCAAGGAATTTTGTAATCCATAAACCGTGATACATTTTCTGCAAAATCGAAAACTACAATAATAACCAACAGAAGCGCTATTGCATAAATAAAGGCGCTTAAAAATTTTACAAAAATGTACTTGTCTATAATTTTCACCAATAATTAACGAAAATGTTTGCAAAAATAGTAGAAAATCCTATTTTTGCGCTTTATTATCTCAAAATGGAAGAAAAAAATAAACCCACCAACCATTCCGATCGAAATTCAAAATCAGTTAAAGTTGCCATTTTTTGTATTTTAGCTCTTATTATTCTTTATTTTGGTTCAAATTTTTTGAAAGGATTAGATTCATTCAGCAAAAAAGAGTTTTATTACTCGGTATTTGAAAATAGTGGAGGGCTTCATACCGGAGCGGTGGTCTATTTGAAAGGCTACCCGATAGGTAAAGTTACAAAAGTAAAACTCATCAGTTATGCTCCTGTTAAGATTTTGGCAGAATATTTAATCAATGAAGGTGTTAAAATTCCGAAAGATTCTCGTTTTGATGTTACTTCAAAAGATATGTTGGGTGGAATTATTGTGCGGTTGGAGTTCGGTAACGAAACAGTAATGGCTTCCCCGGGCGACACGCTTGCCTGCGGCATTGTGCCCCAAATTACCGATGGATTGGAGTCGGTAAAAGACCAAATTATTAATATTTTAATTTCGGTTGACACCATTGCTAATTCATTGAAAGATGTATTAACAAGACAAAACGGCGCGGAAAAACTTGCACAATCTTTAGTAAATATTGAAAAAGTAACACACTCTCTAAGTAATATTTTAGCAAGTAATAAAGCTAATTTTGGTAGAATTGTTACCGAATTTGCCAACTTTTCAGAAACACTTACCGCAGTTTCTCCGGATTTGAAACGGGTGGTTGCAAATTTCGACCAAATTTCAGATTCACTCGCTAAAGTCAATGTTGCCGGAGTAATTGTGAACGCCAATCACACCATCCTTCAATTAGAGGAGGTGGTAAAAAAAATAAATACAGGCGACGGAGATGTGGCTAAATTGTTGAATGAAGATCTGCTATATAAAAGTTTGGGAAGCACATTGCAAAGTTTGAACGAACTGATTGTGGATATTAAGCAAAATCCCAAAAGATACATCAATGTTACTGTTTTCGGAAAAAAAGAAAAAGCAAAATAAACCAACATCTATATCGTTTCAACCAAAATATTTTACTATGGGAAGAGCATTTGAATTTAGAAAAGAGAGAAAATTTAAACGGTGGGGTAATATGGCTAAGATATTTACTCGTCTTGGGCGCGAAATTACCATGGCAGCAAAAACCGGAGGACCAGATCCAAATACTAATTCAAAGTTAAGATTGTTAATCCACAATGCACGTGCGGAAAATATGCCCAAAGAAAACGTAGAACGTGCTATTAAAAGAGCATTTGAAAAAGATACTTCGGAATATAAAGAAGTGGTTTTTGAAGGCTATGCGCCTCACGGTGTTGCTGTTGTGATTGAAGCAGCCACAGATAACAACCAACGTACAGTGGCAAATATTCGCAGCTATTTCAACAAATACAATGGAACCTTTGGAACTCAAGGGATGCTTGATTTCATTTTCGAAAGAAAATGCCGGTTCACTGTAGCAAAAAAAGATAATGTGGATTTAGATGAATTGGAATTAGAACTAATTGATTTCGATGCTGATGAAATTTTTGAAGAAGATGACACAATCCTCATTTATGCCAATTTTCAAAGCTTTGGACCCCTGCAAAAATATTTGGAAGAAAATGGTTTTGATATTAAAGAATTTAAACTTGAAAGAATTCCAAACGATATGAAAACCCTTACCGAAGAGCAAAAAGCAGAAGTAGAAAAACTGCTTGAGCGTATTGAGGAGGACGACGATGTTACCAATGTGTATCACAATATGATGTAAAAATTCAAAAATTCAAAATTTAAACTATAGCCCCATAATCATTAAATAATTATATCAAATAAAAAATATGTATTACTACAAATTTAAAGTTACATTCGATGAAATAGAAGACTTTGAGCGTAGCATAGAAATCTTGGCTTCTGATGATTTTGAGTCGTTTCATCAAGTTCTTTATGATTCAATAGGACTAAGCGGGCATGAACTGGCAGCATTTTCTATTTGTGATGCCAAATGGAATAAAATGCAAGAGATTACACTCATTGATATGCAGGATGAGAGAGAAACAGAAGCACCCGAATATGGTGAAGAAGAGGAGTTCTCCACCTCATCAAATCTTCCTAAGTTTATCATGAAAGAGGCTGTTTTAAAAGACTTTATTACCGACCCTCATCAGCATCTTATTTATGAGTACGATTTTATTAACCCAAAAGTTTTTTACTTAGAACTACTTAAAACATTGCCGGCAAAAGAAAACGCAGTTTACCCGCGTTGCACTTTTTCTAATGGCGAACTGCCTAAACAAGATGAACTTATCCCAGCCACAAATCCTGATGATGAATTTATCAACGATTTTTTGGATGAGGTTGATGAAGAGGATTTGGATGATTTTGCTGAAGATCAAATTTGGGATGAGTCGCAGGCAGATTTTGATTCGTTTTAAGAAATTTATAAAGTCTGTATAGAACTTTAACTTCAATACCCTCCAGACACAGAAACCGCTTTTATTTTTCCGCCCAGCGCAGGATTCAATTTATGAATGGTAACCTCAGCATGATTAACTTGCGGGTATTTTTCTCTGAGCATGGATAAACAGTTTTGACATAATGTTTCCAACAGATTTACAGGAACTTGCATTATTTCTTTAATATCCGAATACACAGTTTGATAATTCACAGTTTGTGCAATATCATCTGTGTTAGCAGCCTGTGTGGCATCATATCCCAAAACCAAATCTACCTTAAAATAGGTACCCACCTGACGTTCTTCTGCAAAACATCCGTGATGCGCATAAAACTCCATGCCGGAGATGTAAATTTTGCTATTCATTGGTTTTGCTTGCTCGTTTTCTATCGTTTTCGTCTAGTAAAATTTTGCGTAACCGCAACGCCTGCGGCGTAACCTCCAAGTATTCATCTTTGTTAATCAACTCCATATATTCTTCTAACGATAGTTTAATTGCCGGTGCAATTCTTGTTTTCTCATCGGCGCCGGATGCACGCATGTTGGTTAGTTTTTTCGACTTGCACACATTTACTACCAAATCGTTTTGTCGGATATGTTCTCCAATTACTTGTCCGGCATACACATTGTCTCCGGGTTCAATGTAAAATGAGCCTCTATCTTGCAATTTGTCAATAGAGTACGCGTACGCCTGTCCCGTTTCCATAGCGATGAGCGCGCCGGCGTGTCTGCCTGCAATTTCGCCCTTCCAGGGTTGAAACTCAATAAACCGGTGTGACATAATTGCTTCGCCTTCAGTGGCGGTTAATATTTGCCCCCGCAGCCCGATAATTCCCCGTGAAGGAATCATAAAATCCAAATGAATCCGGTCGTTTACTGTATCTAAATGTATCAATTCGCCTTTTTTGCGTGAGACATAATCAATTACTCGGCTTTGAAACTCATGGGGCACTAAAACGGTAAGCTGTTCAATGGGTTCATATTTTTCTCCGTTAATCTCTTTGATAATTACCTGAGGTTGTCCTACTTGTATTTCGTAACCCTCGCGGCGCATCGTTTCAATTAAAATAGAGAGATGCAAGATGCCGCGCCCAAAAACATTGAGCATATCTGGCGAATTGGTTTCTTCTATGCGCATCGCCAAATTGCGTTCTAATTCATTGAAAAGTCTGTCGCGCAAATGCCTTGAAGTTACATATTTGCCCTCCTGACCAAAAAACGGAGATGTGTTAATAGTAAACAACATACTCATAGTGGGTTCATCAATTTTAATCGGCTCTAACTGTTCCGGCGTTTCAAAATCGGCAATCGTATCGCCAATTTCAAAATCCTCCAAACCTAAAATGGCGCAAATTTCTCCCGGATACACTGTTTGTTTCATTTTCTCTTTTCCAAGTCCTTCAAAAACATAGAGTTCTTTTATTTTGGAAGGAATTATTTTTCCGTCCCTTTTTACCAACGCCACATTTTGTCCCCAACTCAAAGTTCCTCTTTTGAGGCGTCCTACAGCAATTCTTCCCACATAAGAAGAATAATCCAATGAGGATATCATCATTTGCAGATTACCTTTTTCATCATCGGGCGGGGGAATATGTTCAATAATTTGGTCTAACAAAAAACTAATATCGGGTGTAGGCGAATTCCAGTCGGGGCTCATCCAGCCCTCTTTTGCCGAGCCGAAAACGGTAGGAAAATCCAATTGGTCTTCGTTTGCACCGAGATTATACATCAGTTCAAAAACGGCTTCCTGAGCCAAATCCGGGTCGCAGTTGGGTTTATCCACTTTGTTAATAACAACAATGGGTTTTAAACCAAGTTCAATGGCTTTTTGAGTAACGAAGCGTGTTTGAGGCATGGGACCCTCAAAGGCATCCACCACGAGCAACACGCCATCTGCCATATTGAGTACGCGCTCTACTTCGCCGCCAAAGTCGCAGTGACCGGGAGTGTCGATTACATTAATTTTCACACCGTTGTAACGAACCGAAACATTTTTCGACAAAATAGTGATGCCGCGTTCGCGTTCTAAATCGTTGTTATCCAAGATCAAATCCTCTACCTGTTGGTTAGCCCGAAACAGATTGGTTTGATGCAAAATTCTATCCACCAAAGTAGTTTTACCGTGGTCTACGTGTGCGATAATCGCAATATTTCTAATGTTTTGCATTTTACTTTTTTGGGCGATACATAATCGCAACAATTTCTACGATTAATCCTATTAACATTAGAGCAGGCGCAACTACCAATCTTCGTGTACTAAAAATTTCGGGGTTAAACACTTCGGGGTCATCGGAGCCGCCGCCCGCAAGCAATATATAGCCCAGCACTAAAAAAACTATGCCCACTCCAATCAATAGATAATTGATTTTCCGAAACAAGGGTTGTTGATTGGGAGATAGTTCCCCCATATTTTCTTTTTGTTTGTTCATGTTACATGAATTAAAAATTAAAGGCGGCAAAGAAACATAAAAATCTCTGAATTACATAAGGACAAGTAAAAACTTTAAATTTTAATTTTTAAAATCCCCCCTTAGTTCACTTTAATAATTTTCGATCCGCCGCTTACCGAAACACCATGAACATTTTCGGCTTTTCTGTATTTAAGTATTGAGGCGCCGGTAAGGCTTCCTTTTATCGTGTGATTTACAGTAACTTCTGCTGAGGATGCGCCCGAAAGATCAATATCAAGGTTTTCCGATTCCAAGTCAAAAGTACCAAAAAAGGAACTGCCCGAGCCGGTAAAGGTAGTTTCAGCAGCAAAACCGTTTGCGTAAAATCGGGATGCACCGGAAGCATTTACTTTACAACGGTTTACTTCCATACTGCGAAAAGTAGCATTTGATGCGCCCGAAAGGTTCGCATCCACATATTTTCCCTGGAAAGAGCAGTTGTTTAGGTTTGAAGCGCCGGAAAGTGTGAGTTCAATATAATCTCCCTCACAGAAGAAACCATCAATTCTAGAAGCGCCTGATAATGAAATATTAGCAGGTGTATTGTATTGACCGGAAGGATAGATTGCTGTGGCTCCGCTTCCCTCAATGGTCTCCAATGCGGCGGCACAAATAGTAGCCTTTAGTCTTAGGTTGCAATAGTTAGTCAGGTTTGACACTTTAATGTGCAGGTAACCGTTGGGGCGTAATGTGGTAGAAACTTTTTTTGCAGGAATGTTATACTCAATTATTGCACTATTATTTTCGTTATTTTGTGCAACAAATACTTCCCAGGGGCCTTCAATAATAATTCCTTTTATATCTCTTGAAATTTCGAGATCTTTTGTAACTAAATCGTTTTTGTCAGCATCTTTACAACAAGCGGTGAATAGCATAGCGATCACAGTTACAACGGTGAGCCAAATTGCTCCTTTTTTAGTTTGATTTTTCATTTTTTTTAGATTTTTGGTTTGATTAATTAATGATTATTTTTTCTGTGAATCTTTGTGTTCTTTGTGTCTTTGTGTTTAAAATGTTTTCTTTAGCACAAAGACAGGGAATACACAGAGGATCACAGAGATTTTAGAATTTTATTCCGCCCACAACGCCAATCCACAAATCGAATGTTTTATGTGGAACTTCAACCGACGCAGAAGCCCAATGATATAATTTATATGGAATCTTTATTTTACGAATCTTCGTAGGGTCATAATCTCCCAAATAGTGAGTATGTGCTTGAAACAGAAAATTAAGACTCGGACCTGCATATATTTTTAAGTGTTTTGCAATACGATAATTTAGTAAAGGAGTAAGTTGGATGAGTGTATTACTTGGAAAACGGCTGATATTTTTAAATAATGTTATATGGTTTAGTTCTATATTTAATCCTAAGTTTTTTACTAATTTAAAACTTGTTCCCAAACCGTAACCGAATGTCCAAAAATTATTAACATAATTGTATCCTACAGAGATTATTGAGTATAGGCGCTGTACTCCCGAGCGGAAAGTTACTGCGGTGTGCACAAACTCTCCGGCTTCGATTCCGGCTTCCAAAATTCCCCCTTTTTTCACAATATTAATCAATCCTAAAGAAACGCCGTCTGCAGTGTCGCGCACATTGATTAATCCCATCTGGAATTTTCCTTTTTTTGTAATATTTACGATTCCGGCAATTTGGCATGCAGATTTCTCGGCAACATTTGCAATTCCGGCAAACTGTGCCCCAGATTGTTTGGCCAAGTTAAATATACCCCCAAACTGCGCCCCCGATTTTTGGGCAATATTAAATATTCCACTAATCTGCGCGCCTGCTTGTTTGGCAATATTAAAAATGCCTCCCGCCTGAAAATATGCAGTATCTCCTGTATTAAAAATACCGGCAAACTGAGCTGATTTTCCTTTTTTGGTAAGGTTAAAAAGTCCGGCAAATTGCACATTCCGGCTATCAATTTCTGAACAACCGGAACCTGTTAAGTTAAACAATCCCGCAAACTGTGCTCCCTTTGCACCATGGGTGTTAATATTGAACAGCCCGCCTAACTCAACCCCCTTGGTTTGTCCGGTTACTCCACCCAAAATGTTAAGTGACACATTGTAATTCTTACAGGCAGATTTTACCCAACCCGTACCCAACGGGTAAACAAAGGTTAATTGAATAGGCTTAGTTACTGAGGAAACAGGGGTTTCTTCCGGTGGAATAGAATCTGCTACTAAGGTGATAAGGTTTTGTGTTGGGGGATTTGCTTCTGTTATTGAGGGAATAAGGTTTTGTGTTGGGGGATTTGCTTCCGTTATTGAGGTAATAAGGGTTTGTGTTGGGGGATTTGTTTCTGTAATCTGTATAGAATCTTGTGAAAATAAGGGTGTTGCAGCCATCGCTACGGCGAGCATGAGTTCGGTTAATAACGTTTTCATTTCTTCGTTTTTGGTTAAACTTACACTGTCAAGACAATTATCCGGTAAGTTTCCATTATCCGAAAAGGTATTTTCAAATTCTTTATATAAACTACCCCACCCTTCGGGCACCCCTTCAAAATTTGAAGGGGACTTTCTACAATTTTTTTCTCCCTTCTGCTCTTCTGCAAAAAACACAATATGTTCGCCTACTTTTTTATAAGAAACAGAAGAAGGAAGAATGAGTGAAAGTATCTCTTTAACTGTTTTATTTTGAGCATTGATGCTCACTTTCGTTTTTGGGTCAATAATCTGTGAGTTGTAAGAGAACCGGACGCCTGTTTGTTGCGTAATTGAAGTTAAAACATTCTCTATTGATTCCTTTTGAAATAGGATGGTTGCTTTTTTTCCATAAGGATCGGTTTGGGCAAAAGCAATATTTGCTGCAAATAAAAATAGAAAAAAAATTCGAAAAACCATTTGTTATTGTGTAAGAATATAACTTCCATCTTTTTTTGACAAATTTGCACCAATAGTTGCAGAGATAATCTCCATTATGTTTTCTACAGATTCATCTTTATCGAAACTTGCATTCAGGAAAAGTCCGGTTAGTTTTTCCGGATTGATGATAATATGCACACTATAACGTTTTTCAATAATCTCTATTGCTTCTTTTAATGGCGTGTTTTGAAAAATGATATCATGATTGGATGTTGCACATAACGGTATATCAACCATCGTAAATTGTTTCTTTTTAACATCATATACCGCACTTTCGTTTTGTTTAATCTGCACACCGGTATTAATGTTTGTATAAAACCACACTTCTCCTTCGCTCACTTCAACCGAAATCAATTTGTCCGGTTCGGTGGCATCCACAGTGAAAATGGTTCCAATATCTTTAATAAACGTTTCGCCTGCCTGCACAACAATGTTTGCTACTGAGGTTTTGGAGTCCACTTTAAAAACGGCTTTTCCTTTGAGCGAAATTTCGTTTTCTTTTTTGGCATCATAAATAATTTTCGAACCTTTGAAAAGAGTTACTTTCGTATTTAAAAATATCGTATGCTCTACTGTGGTTTCGGAAGCCGTTATTTGAATTTTGCTCTTTGGGTGATTATAAAAATAAAGGAATGTAAAAGTAGCAGATAGCAATATTGCAACCACCGCCGCTGCTTTTAACATATATGAAAATTTAAAACTTGAACTTATTTTTTGTTTCTCCGCGATATGGGTTTTAAATTGTGAAAATGCCTTTTCAGTATCAAAATTCGGCAAAACCCCTTGTTGTCCTGAATATTGATACAACAAAGTCATTTCATGAAAATAGTTTTCATTTTCCTCTGACTTTGCTAACCATTTATCCAAGGTTTGCAGTTCTTTCTGTGTGGCTTCGCCATTTAAGTAACGGGCTAAAATTATATCAATCTCTTCATTCATATTGTTTTAGTTAATAAATATTAAAAAGAAGAGTGCAAACAGCAAATAATCTTTCAATTGAATACGCAGTGTTTTCAATGCTTTAACGATTTGGGTTTCCACAGTGTTGGGCGAGATATTCATTTCTTGTGCAATTTCCATATAAGAAAGTTGTTGTATTCGGCTTAGCATAAATACTTGTCTGCATCTTTCGGGAAGGGCAGCAATTGCATCTTGAATCTGACGGTGCAATTCTTTATGAATGATTTCATATTCCACATTATTACCTGAAGAAACACTATTACAGGCGATCTGCTCGTGATGCCCGGATTGCATTTGTGTTTTTTTTATTTTGTTCAGACATGTATTGTGCACCATTCTATATAAATATGATTTTATTGAGGTATGGATTTCCAATTTATTTCGTTGGTCCCACAATTTGCAAAAAGTTTCCTGTACTATATCTTCCACTTCTTCTTGGTTTTGTAGAATACTGTAAGCATACCGGCACAGCGGTTCATAAAATTGCTTGAAAAGCGCCTCATACGCTTTTTCATTTACTTCTTTTAGTTCAGCAATGTCAATTTTTTTTTCCAATATTTATTATTTCTTTTACTTCGCAAAAATAGACATTATTACTCTATGACAATTGAGAAGGGTAAAACCATTATCCCCGTTCTTGCCGGCAAATATAATCTTAAATGCGGAGTTTTATTCTTTAAAAACGTTTTATACGTGATGGTTTCATCAATATTTTCAAAACCGCCAAATTCTTTTGAATCAGTACTTAGTACAATTCTATATTCTCCTTCGGGGGCATAAAGTTCGTAATCCGTGTAGGAATTTGTGGGACTAAAGTTGTAAACAAAAATGGCGCCGTTTCGCAGGTAAGCCAACACTTGCAAGGCATTATCCTGCAAAATAACTTGCGGCGATGTTTCTAATACCTTATGATGTTCAATGCAACGAATCATTTCGGCATCGAAAGCGTTCAGGAATTTGTATTTCAGCGTATCGTCATCGGCTAAGTTCCATTGGCGGCGGGCATACTTAAACGACCAATTATTGCCTTCGCGGGGAAAATCAATCCATTCGGGATGCCCAAATTCATTGCCCATAAAGTTGAGATAGCCACCCTGCGAAAGCGACAAAGTGAGCAAGCGGATAATTTTGTGTAGTGCAATTCCTCTGTCCACAATCAAATTTTGACTTAAAACAGACATATTTGTGTACATCTCTTTGTCAATCAAACGGAAAATAATGGTTTTGTCGCCCACCATCGCCTGGTCGTGACTTTCTGCGTAACTCACGGTTTGCTCTTCTTTTCGCTTGTCTGTCAGCCTGAAATAGATATCACCCGGGCTCCACTGCTCATCGGAACTCTCTTTAATAAGTTTGCACCAATAATCGGAAATTCCCATTGACATTCTGAAATCGAAACCGATGCCCCCATTTACCACGGGAAACGCCATTCCGGGCATACCGCTCACATCTTCCGCAATGGTAAAAGCATTCGGGTTTACTTCTTTAATTAGTTTGTTTGCTAAAGTGAGATACACGACTGCATCTTCATCCACATTTTCATCAAAATATTGGTTATAACTCACAAAATCAACCCCAATACCGTGATTCCAATAACTCATGCTGGTTACCCCGTCGAAACGAAACCCATCAAATTTAAAAGTTTCCAACCAATATTTTAAGTTGGAGAGCAGAAACAGCACTACATCGTTTTTTCCGTAGTTAAAACATCTTGAGTCCCAAACGGGGTGGTATCCTTTTGCGCCGGAATGAAAGTAGAGATTGTTGGTGCCGTCGAAAAGGCTCAGCCCCTCCTTTGTATTTGAAACAGAATGAGAATGTACAACATCTAAAATTACCGAAATGCCCAATCCGTGTGCGGCATCAATCAGTTCCATCAACTCTTCGGGAGTTCCGAACCGCGCGGAAGGCGCAAAAAAATTCGCCACTTGATAGCCAAACGAGCCGTAGTAGGGATGCTCCTGAATTGCCATCAACTGAATGGTGTTGTATCCTAATTTTTTAATTCTTGGCAAAACATACTCTTTAAAACGCCAATAAGTGTTCATCTCTTCATTTTGCGACGACATACCGATATGGGCTTCGTAAATAATAGGATGTTGCGGTTTTCTTGGGTGCGAATTTTTCCAAATGTAAGGTTTTTCCGGTTCCCACACCTGCGCCGAATATACTTTTGTAACTTCGTCTTGCACTACCCGTTGCGCGTGCGAAGGCAACCGCTCATCTGCGCCGTTTTCCCACACCATCCATAATTTATACAATGAACCGTGCTTTAGAAAAGCGAGTGGCAACTGAATTTCCCAATCGCCTTTGCCTAAAGGATGTAAAGCATATTGTTCCATGGGCATCCAGTAAGAAAACTCGCCGATAATAAAAATTTGTGTGGCATTGGGTGCCTTTTCCCGAAAAATCCAATGGGTATCTGTTTTAAACAAACCGTAATATATGTGATTGTTTGCCATGTCTTTCAAAAATCTTTTCCCATCGGTAAACTCCATTTCGCGAATTTTTGCTTTTTCGGCACGGCGTTTCAAAGTGAAACCGAAGGGCTTCAGCCAGGGGTCAATTTGGATAAGGGGGTGGGTTTTCATAATTTGTTCTTTAGTAAATTTGAAATGGCGTACAACGGATACACCTCAATATTTTCGTTAATCGCAGCCGCCGAGCAAAAATCATCGTTGAAAAGAGCGTAATACCCCCCTTGAATGACTGAGAAAATCTCAATGATTCAGGGGTAAAACTTTGGGAGAAATTATCTCTTATATTTGACAAATTTAAACGATTTCCTGTTTTCTAATCGCAGAATATACACCCCTTTACCGAGTTTTGCGGTAGAAATATAGGAGTTTGAAGTTCCTGCTTGTACTAACTGCCCAACTACGTTGTAAATCTGATAGTTGGTATTCACTCTGATGTTATTCAAAAAAATATAGTCGGGAAAAGTAATGATTTCGATTTCATTTTCATTCTGCATGGCAACTTCAGGCGATTCGCCTTTTTTGAACTCCCCGCAATGTCCTTCAAGAAAATCTACGGTAGATGGGTAAGATGTTTGAATGCCGTGTGGCGAGTAGTTTAGAAAAGATAATCCAAATGTAAAATAATGAATGGGTTCCTTGTAAGGATTTTCACTTTGACCAGTATATTCACATACTTCTGCTCTTTTTCTGGGAGTTGCAAATAATGCGCCCTTTTTTTCATAATCTTCAAAATATCCTCCGGTAAATACTTCATCGTTTGGACCATATTTTATTTTATAATGTTGGTACAATCCATCGCCCAATAGGGAATA
>Ga0209628_10001148_pt1 | contig 16830 bp, 3 predicted proteins | sample TergutCu122P4_FD_187285 | JGI IMG/M metagenome (GOLD analysis project Ga0209628, IMG submission 187285) | Cubitermes ugandensis P4 segment gut microbial communities from Kakamega Forest, Kenya - Cu122 P4 (SPAdes) (version 2) | ecosystem: Host-associated > Arthropoda: Insects > Digestive system >...
GAAACGTAGATTAATGCATCATTTGCATCGTAAACTTCCACATAACATTCCATATCCCAACTACCTGCCGTCCATGTAAGGGTAAGGTTTCCTGAAGGAATAAGAAGTGTTTGGGTTGATAATGTAGGATATGTAGGACCACTAGGACAGGTTACCGATCCAACAGTAGCACCATCCACTTTAACGGTAATACCACCGCCGTTCCAGCCATCGCCGTAGCCATCACTCACTTTAAATGTGATATTACACATACTTCCAATCACAGCGCAGTCTGAACCTGCTGCACCATCTCCTTCAGAGGTTACGGCATATACACTATAGCAATGTTCTCCTGCGTTAGGAACTGTAGCGTCTGTACATGTCATATTTCCACCAATCGTAACTGGGCCTGAACTTTCCCATATCTGAGTTCCACCTCTTTTTACTACCATTTTGGTAATACTTGTTAATGGAGCGCCGGCTAAGTTAGTAGTTGGATTTTTCCACGCTACTTTACACATTAATGATGTTCCCACAGGGGTTGCAGTAACATTAGTAGGAGCAGCTGCCAAGTTCGTATTACCGGTGGCAATAAATGCCTCAATGTTCCAATTAATATCGAACCATCCGCTGGTAATATTATAGAAAGTATCCCAGTTATCGCCATCGGCGAAAATATCCCCTTTATTAGGCACTCTCGGACCGGCATCACAACCGGCAGGATAAGCGTACCCGTTTTGAACTATTTTGTAAGTAACCCACAACTCTTGAGAAGCATTAATAACATACGGGGTTGTTAATACAATTTCGTTATTTCCAGCAATCATATTCGGTAACGGTTGGGTATAAACTAAGGTTCCCGGGTTTGTTGGACTTGTGCCTCCTTGATAAATATTCAAAGTGAAAGTACAAGATGAAGTCTCATTAATATATAATCTTACTTTCGTCAACAAGTCGCCATTTATAACGCCCATTGTTGATAAATCTGAAGGCAAGAATCTTGCACCCGGGCTATAGGTTGCTGGAGGAGCAGTGCTGCCTATACCATCATCATTGGGTCCGCACCATTTAATCCAGTTGTTTGGTGCTCCATCCGGACTCATACCGTTGAAAAGAGCTCCGTTAGCCTTTGCAGATGACCAAATACTACCCGTTTGCGGTTTTCCTGATTTATCAGCCACCGGAACATAGTCTTTCGGGTCGGGGAGAGTAAGTTTTCCGCTTTTGAACAACGGTGGTTCCCATGTTAATAATGCACAACAGTCATCTATATTATAAGCGGCGGTTAAGTTTTCAACCGGCTGACATGGGATACATTCATCTTTGTCGATACATACCGGTAATGATTCTTTACCGTCTTCGCATAATACTTTCACACAGTATGTATGTCCTTCAGAATAATTAGGATTAGCATAGTGGTAGTAGTTTTTGGTGATAGGTTCATCATTAACTTTTTCACCATCCACATATACATTATACAGTGTGCCCGGGCATACCACAAATTTGGCATTGGCACGACTGGTTTCGGCAGAAGTATTGGAAGCGCTTGGGTTTGCAGGGTTGATAGGACCTGTATCCTGATAGTAAACAATGCTCTTTCCGGGGGCTGAAGTACGGTGGAATGTATTTCCACTGAACCATCCTGTACCTTTATTGTTATTATAAGCAATACAAAGGTTATCTCCATCATATTCAAAAGGAGTGTCTAACTCAATAAGAACCCAACCGCCAGGAGCAGTATTTGTATAGTAAACAGTACCTGAGTAAACTTGTGTAAATTGAGAGATAGGTAAATAATCGTTCACTCCTGTGAATGTTGATTTTGTAGTATTCATCAAATAAATAGTCTGGTTTGGATAATCCTTTGGAGTTGAAAAAGCCCACTGGAATGCGATATGGGTAATTATTCCCGGGTCTCCGATGCAAGAAGCATCATAAATTTGTTGAGAGTAGGAATAATTGTAGAATGTAGTTACCGGAACGCGATAGTATGGGTCGCTGGTGCTTGTTCCGCAAGTTATCGCTTCGCAATTTCCGAAATATTCGGGAACGTTAACCGACTTGCAAACGCTAATCGGAATGCAACTGCCCGAGTAAACCGCCTTCACGCAATAAGTATGGTCTCCTTGCGGTACGTTCACATCAGTATAATTGGTTACATTAACAGTACCTATAAGCGCTCCGTCTCTCAATACCTGATAATTAAGCGGCGAGCCGGGGGCTGCTGTCCATGTTAATGCTACGTTATTTTGATTAACTACGGCATTCAAGTTTGAAATTTGATCACATGGATCGCCTAAATCGCCTGTTACTTCAATGTCATCTATCAACATGATATACATATCGTAACTGTTAAAGTGCCTGAAAGCAATATAAATATTACCTGTTTGAGGAATATTAACCGTACGTTGCGTCCATGTAAATTGCGCCGCTGATAACGTTTCCTGGAACACTTGTGTAAAATCGCTTGGATTTGTACCTGTAGTAGATACATAAATTCCATATGTTTCTGTAGGATAGTTTTGGTCAACAACTTTTACCCAATATTTTAAAACTGTATTCACTCCCACCGTAATTTGCGGAGTAATCAACCAGTTATTAGGAGATAATTCGCCTACGCAATTATAGTAGGAAGCAGAATTAATAGAAAATGTACCTGTATGTCCTTCAGGATACAATGTTGAACAATCTTGGGCTGTTTGCGTAAACTGCCATTTGTAGTTATCACCGTCTATGTCAAGATTTAGCCATCCAGCCGGAAGCGTAGAATTGTTAAAATATTCGCTGAAAATAAGTGCTCTTCCGCCTGTATTATCAATGGGTTGCGTAATATTATCAGGGATAATTAGCTCTGATGCAACAGAGCCCATTCTCAAGTGAGTTGAGAGAGAAGGATTTGCTTGGTTCGAATTCAGCGCTGCCATCTCTTCTTTTATTTTAGCATCAGCGATATCTTTTTCAGTTACAATAGTATTAAAGTTGAATGAATTCGGGTCAACGGTGGTTTTCTTCTTTCCAACCGGTTTATCCCATGTTAGCATAATGCTGCAATCTTTGTCGAATTCGCCTTCCAGGTTTTCAACAGGTGGTGTGTCGCAAGCGCAGGCATCCATTGCCAAACATTCTGAGTGAGAGAATCCGCCCTCTTCGCAAGCCACTTTTACACACCATGTGTAAGGTAGGGTTGGGTCGAAGTCGGTATCGGTAAAGGTAAGTTCCATAGTGTTACCCACCAATTCGCCATCACGGAAGATAAAGTAGCCAAGATTAGCAGCAGGGGGTTGACAAACGGTAAATGTAATATTGGGTCTGTCGTTATTTCTGGTACCTGCTAATCCTGCATCGTTGGGTGGATTATTATCGGTTCTTGAATGCCAGTGGCAATTTGTTTTTGTAGAATAACGTGCTTGTGCGGCACAACCTCCTGTAATTGTACAACCTGTTCCTTCCACTAAAACTAATAAGTTTTGTGTTCCATCGTAAACAAATGGCTCGGCCAGGGTAAATGTTTGCCATCCGGCAGTGGGGAACGACGTTGGTGCATCATACACTAAGATAGCGTCCGCTTTCATCGTATTCCATACATATTGAGCCTCTAACGTTGAAGCACTGGTGTATTTCAAATAGATCTTCATCGGTCTTGGAGAAGTGTTGGTGTTGGAGATTTGGAGTGCGAGTTCTGTAATTTCGCCTGCATTTCCAATTTCACCTGCTTCATACAACATAATATTTCTACTCCAGCCGTACCAGCCCGGAAGCGGGTCGTACCAGTTAGAAGTACCTGTACCAATTACCACATCTACGCAGTCGCCCGGAGGAGGTGGAGGAGGATTTGTTCCGCCATCACTAACTAAAATATCGTCAATCATAATACATAGACCTGTTCCTGCTGGGCGAAGGTCGTGGAAACCTAAATAGTAGGTTCCTGCTGCAGTAGGTGTAAATGTATAGGTAGCCTGACGCCAAACAAAGTCAAAATAGAAAAATTGATTCATTTGCGAGAAAACCAACTGCGCGCTTGCCATACCGGCTGCCGTATTAGTAGTACCAATGCGTACTTCAAAATTATCGGGTTCATTATCGGGCGCCCATCCCATTGCATTATACCAAAAACTTACCGTATAAGCAGTACCTGCTGCGAGATCAAAACCTGGGGAAAATGCCCATGTATTTCCTGAAGCCGACCAAGTATTGTACATCATTCTGTTTCCGGTATGAGGCGGAAAGTCGTCTCCACAGCCCGGCACATCTTCAAGATTAGATACAGTTCCCCAATTGTGCCCTGTGGTGTTCGACTTAGTCCATCCCGTTGGCAATGGAGGTGTATATGTTGGCACTCCTGTTGATGGATTCTGAGTAGGAGTACCTGTTGTACTTTCAAAGCCTTCCGTAAAGAGAGTTGCTCTACTACCTTGTGCAAAAGAAGGTGCACCAATGGTTTGTGGAGCAGAAGCGCTATAAGAGGATGCTTTAGCAGCCATCCTTGTTAATGGGTAATTCAATTTTTCCAAGTTAATAGCCTTTGGAGTCTTAGCCAAACCTGCTTCTTCAGCCAATTTGTCTGCAATTGCCTGTTGAAGATCAGTAGGATTAGATACTCCATTAGAAGTTGCTTTTGGAGTTTTAGGAACTATCTGAGTTTTTCCTGTTGGAGGATCCCAAGTAAGCACCATGTCGCAATAGAGTGTATATTCACCCTGCAGGTTTGTAACGGGGTCGCAGTGTGTCCAGCAGTATTCTTTCCATGCGGTAGCGGGTTCGCTTTCGCCGCCGTCATCGCACACGCGTTTCACTGTCCATGTATGGCTTTCTTCAGGATTGTAACCGTTAGACATTTCATCTTTATAGTATGCACCTTGTACATTAGCAGCAATTAATCCGCCGTCGCGATAAACGTTGTATTTAAACCCGCCGGAACCGCAACTTAATTCATAAGTTAAGAAGAGACCGTTGAAATTTTCCATACCATTTCCTGAACCTGTACAAGTTGGCCAGGAAGTTGGAGCAGTTGGTGAAGAGAATATCAAAATATCATCACTATCATAAACTTTCAATGCTGATTCGCAATCGAAACCTGAAGTTGATTTTGTCCAGAGAAGTTTCATCTCTCCGGAAGGAATAATAATGGATTCATTAGCATAACTGCCGCCAGACATCTCAACAGTAGCCACAGTGGCTCCATTAATCTGCACAGTTACAAAAGCGCCATTCCAGCCATCTCCCCAGTTATCAAACTTTTCAAATCTCACGCTGCACATATCTCCAAACACAGCAGAAGCGCTGCCCTGTCCTCCGTTTCCGGCAGTTGTTACTGCATACACCGTAAAGGAATGTGTACCCGCTGCGGTAACAGTTACAGGTATAGTATAAGTTTGTCCCAATCCTGTATTAGTAGTACTTTCTGTAAAAGGAGTACCATTTCTTAGAATTACCACTTTTTGAATGGCTGTTAAGGCTGTACCTCCCATCGTTTGGGTTGGGTTTGTCCAGGAAAAAGTACCGTTTAATTGAATTCCGTTGGGAGTAAGCGTTACATTGGTAGGCGCTTTGGCTAAGTTAGGATTACTTTCTGTAGGTATTGCAAACGCCACCATCTCACCGGGTAAAGTACCTAAATTTTGTAAAGTGTTATTGGTTAAATTGAATACATAAAGCCGCGCTTGACCTATACCGCCGTCGTAAGCAGCCCAGTAAACCGTGTTGGTTTCGCGGTCAATAGTCATATCCTGAATATAGTTAGCATTGAATCCGCAGGGGAATAATGTAGTAATTGCGCCGTTTGTGGGATTAATTTCGCATATATTATCATTTCCTAAATCTAAGATAATGAAACGACCTTCGTTGGTAATAGTAAAGGCTGATAGATACTGTCCCGACAAATTTGCAGTAAATGCATCGGTTGTAGCGCCGGTAGCCACGTTCACTTTATAGAATTTACAAATAGTACCGTCATTACTAGAAGCGCTTACATAAGTTGTTTGGTCAATGGGGTTGTGTGCCATTCCGATAGCCTGAAGACCACCGCCAATGGTATGATTAGCCGATACGGTATAAGCGCCGGTAGTATGGTTTACTTTGTAAATAGCAGTAGATTGTGGTGTGATACAATACCACTCACTGTTTATCCAGTCGCCTCCGCCGGGCAATAGCGGCAATCCGCTGCCCATTGTAGTAGTGCTTCCGGGTGCATTCAAAGGCACTTTGGTTGCAATATTATTTCCTGGGTAACAATCAATCATGTATGCTACTGTGTTGGGAGCAAGATAGGTAACGGGTGATTCAAACGTGCTAATAGTTGTTCCTTCCGGAGCGCGGGTAATTGCAGAGGTAGCAGCGTTGCTTCTGTCGTTAGCATTATTTGCTACAAAGGGTTCCGTTGCATAAGTAACCACTGCTTTTTTGGTTTCGGGTTCTGTCCAGGTAAGGTCAACATATTCGCAATCGGTGCCCCATTCAACTATTAAATCAGTTGGGGGGTTACAATCTCCGGTGTTTCCGCAGGCAGCCATAGTGGCTTCAATCGGTTCGGAGAGTGAGCCGTCGTCGCAAAGAATTCTTACAGCCCAAGTGTGAGCCGTAGAAGATTCGAAAGCGTGGTCATCATAGAAAGTATCACCGGTGGTGCCGATATTTACGTTGTCTCGGTAAACATAATACGCACCTGGAGGAGCGGTTTTATCACATTCAACAAGGAAAGTTTCGCTCCAACCGGCTCCCATATTAGTTTTCACTAATGAATACACCTGAACGCCATCAACCGTAATATTAAGTGCAACGCCATTATCAGTATAATTATGGCGCCAAATGTAGAAAGTAGATGGTCCTGAAGTAACTGTGGAAAATGTTCCGGCAACTACCGAAGTTAGGCTTGGAGAATTATATCCACCGGATAATAAAACAGTACCGGTAGCATCGTCGGTTAATGTCCAATTAAAGCCGTCTCCAAAGGTAACAGATGTAATATTCACATCCACGCCGCAAACAGGTCCAATAAGAACAGTAACGAAAGCTCTGGGTCCGTTTCCGTCGGGTGTAACTGCATATACACTATATGTATATTTGCCCGGTTGTGGAACGGTATTGTCGGTATAGGTCATTGCTGCTCCCACACCGGCAGGGGTTAGTTCTGCAATTTGTACACAGTTTCTTTCCACCACCATTTTAGTAATGTTGGTAAGTGTAGCGCTTCCAAAAGCAGTGGCAGGGTTAGTCCAATCTAATTTACATTTTAATTGTATTCCAACAGGTGTTCCGGTTAAAGCGGTAGGAGCCTTTGCAATTATTTTGTTTGTTCCTGTACCGTTTCCGTTAATAATAAACGGATAATCGTGTACACCGCCCATCTCTGCGCTTGCAGGTTGATATACTCCGTTCACACCTTGAATAGCGTTACCTGTTTCAGGAGAACCTAATATCGTAACGGGGGGTACCCAAGGACCTGAAGTTGTTGAACCGGTATATTGCCATTCTACCCAATAAATACCCGGGTCTAATACCGTATTGATATTAGCCACTACATTCATAATCTTACGGTCGGTATTTGTAAGTGTGGTTGCCATTACTCTGTTTATATTAGCTAAAGAGGTGCTTGCCATTCGGTTTGTGGTTAAATCTCCCCAAACGATTTCGCCGCACTGCTGCGGATGACCTTTCCAAATACGAACATATACACCTGTAATGGTGGATGTAGGAGTATTGGTTGTGATAGTTTGATATGCGTAGAAGTTAATTGTTTGCACTAAACTTTGTTCTTGAATGATAAAATCATCGGCAACGGTATAATTATTACTTTTGCTGGCATTTGAGCCATACAAAGTAGAGTATGGGTCGTTGGTTGCGCTTGCGTCAGCACCTGCTGCGCCGGCGCCGGGGTGTGTAATCAGCGGACCGTTGTTCCAAAGGATTGCTCTGGATGGGTCTATGTGTTGGAATCCGTCATTAGAGATTACGGGGATAGCGGGGGTTCTGGTTTCGCCACGGGTTATCGCTGCACAGTCTCTAAGGTCGGTTGGGGTAACTCTTTGTTTTGTAGTTACTGTTGCCGGCGCTTTGGGGGCTTTTTTGCCAATGGGTTCTTCCCAGGTAAGATGCGCAGTCATACAGTCGGCGCTGTAATCAACCACCAAGTTTTGGGGAGGGTTACAATCGCCAGCAGGGGCACTCATACAAGCATCCATTGAGGCAGTTGTGCGTTCTGTTTCTACACCATCGGGGCAAACCAACGACACCGCCCAAGTGTGCGGGATAGACGCATTGAAGATATCGTCCACATAAGTTCTTGTTGTATGTCCTGCTTTAAGCAAGAATCCATTACGATATATATTGTATGAATAATCTCCGGGAGGAGGAGGAGGAGGCTCGTCGCCGCATTCGTTAGCATAAGTAAAGAATGTTCCGGTAAGACCACTCAAAGAACCTTGAGGAGCATTATAAATTTGTGTATTGTTGCTGTCAAAAATTTTAAAAGAACATTCTGCATTGCTGTAATCTCCTGCAGTATAAGTAAATGTTACGTTTCCAGAGGGAACTCTAACAGTCATTGTTTGTTTATATAAAGAACCACTCGGTACGGAAAAATACTCATAAGGCATAATGGTTGCATAGTATTGACCATTAAGATTCATTGTAAGGTATGCAGGATCCCAACTATAATCGCCATTCCAACTATCTTCCAATTCACCATACATTTCAAATTTCATGTCACACAATCCGGAAGGTGTTGGTGTTCCTGTAACAAATGCTTCCACTGCCCAGTTATATGAGAGCCATCCGCCGCCAAGATCATCCAAAGTCTGCCAACCACCAAAAGCGGCGGCATAAGAAATATTACCTTTGCCATTATACATAGGACCTGCATCGGTCAAAGCGGGATATCCTGCGGATACTACTTGACGAACCATAACCCACAACTCTTGAGTAGTATTAATAGTTACAGGCGTTGTTAGCACAACTTCCGTCCAGTTATCATTTATTATAGAAGATACCGGTACGCTTTGCGTACATACTGTAGTACCCGGATTTGGGCTAGCACCCCATGAGCCGCCTTGATATATTTTAATTTCACAAGTGGTGTGAGGCGCACCTTGAGTATGGGCAGCAAATCTTACTTTGGTAATTTGGTCTCCGGCAACAATACCCATTAAAGCCAAATCGGCGGGGGTATATCTTGCGCCATTGGTCATATCAAGCGCACCACCGGTTCCAATTCCGCCAAGTTCAGTAGCTATTGTTCCGTAACAACGGGTTAACCAATTGGTCTCAGGTGCTCTTTCGCCACCGTTAAAGGGTGCTCCTTGTTCGGGATTTGCAGAGAGGACACCATTTCTAAGTACTTTTGCTTTTTCCACTCTGGGTTGAGGAGTAAAACCTTCTACAACCGGGGCTGTAGTGGGTGTTAAACTTTTTCCTCCACCCATAATACCAATAGGTCCATCCCAGTTCAGTGTTGCGGTTCCGCAGCCGATAGAGTAATCAACAGTAAGATTTGTGGGGGGGAAGCAGAGGCCTTCACAGGCTTCCATCTCTTTGGTAGCCGCAGCAGATAGTCCGCCTGCTTCACAAATTGCCTTTACCGACCATACGCGGTCAATACTAATATCCATGGTATTGTCGGTATAAGTTTCGGTAGTAATTGGTGTGGTGTTTACCTGATTGCCGTCGCAATAAACGTTATAAGCGAAGTCTCCGGGAGGGTTACTACTGCCACATTCGTTTTGATAAGTAAAGAACACAAAGTTATTGCTCCAACCGGCAGCAGTACCTTCATTACAAGTATAAATCAACTGATCGGCAGAATTGTATATTTGGAATGAAACCTCGCTATCGTAGGTGCTACCTGTGTTTACCCAACTAAAATTAAGTTGGCCGGAAGGCAGTACTAAAAAGGCTGTTGTACCATAACTATCGTAAGGAACAGTAGCCGTGCCAAAGGAAACTCCATTCTTTTTAACTTCAATATAAGAACCACTCCAACCATCGCCATAGCTGTCTTGCATTTCAATTTTAAAGATGCACATATCTCCTACAATCACAGTTTTAGTAACGCCAAATGGAATACAACTGGTGCCATAAAGAGCGGTAACCACATAAGTGTGTAATCCGTCGGGTACGGGGGTATGTGTATAAGAAGTAGCAGTTTGTGTAGGTACCAATGTAGTTCCATCGTATTCAATTTTATATCCTGTTGGGGAGCCGGGGGCGGCAGTCCATGACAAATTTACCGTATTACCGGTGGCAACAGCGTTAAGATTGGTAACGGGGTCACAGTTTACAGGAGGAGCAGTAATAGTTGCAAAAACTCCTATTTGCTGTCCGGCTGCTATTGTTCCATATAGTGTTGGAACGCCGGTAGTTTTATTAATCTTATATATATTGCCGGAAGTTGAACCACCCACGGCAGCCCATAGCAATTCGTTTGTTTCTCTATCTATTGCCAGTTCTTGAACACTTCCTGTAGCACCATTGGTAATATTAGCAACATTAGTAAATGCGCCTGTTGCCAAATTAACTTTTCCAAACTGCGTTATGCCGCCAATAACGGTAATTGCATAACAAACGCCGTCATTATCAATAGTTGCATACATGGATGTTCCCACATTTCCAATGTGTGTATAGGCTCCATTGGTAAGATTTACAGTACCAAAAGGACCGCCACCCCAAGGGAATGTATAGGTTAAACCATTAGTGGGGTTATAGCATAAACTCACGGCATCGTAAGGAACGTTGGATGCTATGGTAGTCCAAGCGCCATTAGTCATACTAACCTTTCCAAAGTTATTGCCGGAGCCGTAGTCAACCACATAAAGCGTACCACCCACATACTCCATAGCCTGCAAATATCTGCTACCTGCAGAACCAACGTTGGTAGGAGTAAAGGTTGTTAAATTACCTTTTCTAACCATGCACGGTGTTTCCCAGTATCCACAGTAATATTCGCTGGCAGGACCTCTTCCTTGTTCAATAATCTCTTCATTCACTGATTCAAACTCAATTATTCCTGAAGAAACATATCCCCTTTGCTGCTCTGAAGATTCATTTCTAACTTTGTTAGATTTATCTATTTTTTTATCTATATCTATGGGTTGTATGTTTGTAGGTATTGTTCCGCCTTTTTTGCCTACGGGTGCTGTCCATGTAAGCGTAGTAGAGGCGCAAGCACCGTTATAAACCACATTTAAATTTGTGGGCGGGTTGCAATTGCCGGATTCGCCTGGAGTACAAATTTTAAAGATTGTGTTGGCGCGCATGTTATTATCGGCTGTATAACCGCTTGTGGGTGCTACCGGCGCATTGATGTCAAAAAGAGTAGCATCACTCTGGTAGAACATATTCATCGCAGCCGGAGTAACATGGGTGCGCCAATGATTGCTACTGTTAAGATAAGTGGTATGCATACCAAAGGACATCGCCACTACAATATTTCCACCTTGATACTCAAACGGCGTATCAAAATCTACGGTAGTCCAGGTAGTAGTGTTATTAAAGGTAAGTGATGGTGTCTGTTTTACCAAAGTCAAAGCGCTGGGGGTTTCCCAATCCGATGCTGATTGTGAGGTAGGGAAATTGTTTTTGGCAGTTTGACCTATATAAATTTTAACATTATTGAAGGTCCACGGTGAAGTGTAGAACCATTCCATTGCCAAAGATTCAATTGTTGAGCCGGGTTGGGGGTTACCCAAATCGGCTGCTGTGAAAATTTGTTGGGAATAAGAACTTTTATAGAACGCATTTAATGGCATTCTACATGTTCCGGCAGTTCCGTTTCCTACCTGAAGGTCGTCGCATATAATACCGCCGACGCTGTGGAAGTTCGCCACTAATGTGCGGTTAACTGAAGCGGTAAAATTATAGCTAGCGGTGGTAGAAACAACAGTGGAGCCTTCTGTCCAATTTTGGAATTCCCATCCTGAGTTGGCTGTAGCCGTCACTGTTACGGGGGTGCCAATTGGTTTCAGACCGCCGCCGGATGTAGTACCGGCATTGCCGGGATTTGCCGATGTAGCAATAAATACATCGCTACCGGCTTCCATTACGCCGATAAGCGCCAAATTACCCGCAATAGGATTTCCTCCATTGGTTGACATAGAGTTCCAAGTTCCTGATGTTCCAATTAAGAACCATCCGCCATTAGTATTTTGCGTATTGGCAGTAGTACCTAAAGGATAACCACCTGTTGTAGTTACAGTATAGCCAATGAAAAAATCACCAGTTGCCGGTATATTAAATGGGGTAGTTAATGTTATAGTATTCCAACCTTGCACGGGAGTAAATGGTTGGGAATATAAATTGGCTTCTGTTAATGAACTTCTAACCCAGACTGAGCAATTAGACAACATAGTTGGTGCTACACCCAGACTCAATTCAATAGTACTTAGTTTTTTTCCTATAAAAGGGGTCATATTTGCGGCAGGATAGCCAATGGCACCGCTTATTGTATTTGCTGCATTGTTACCCATACTGCTTGTAGGGCTATTATCGCAATACCCCATCGGTTGCAGGGCATAAATTCTATCGATAGTTGCATTAGGAGTAACGTCGTTTACAGGATTTAAGTCACCGGTAAGAATTACTTTTCCTTTTACTGTAAAATTTGTGGTTGAAGGTATTGTATAATTAAGATTGATATAAGCGAAACCGCCCGGGGCTATTGATGTAGTAACCGCTTGGGTAGCCAAAACAGCATCGGTTGCACTCAACAGTTGTACCGTATAATTACTTTGTGGAGCCGTGCCGGAATTAAAAACCGTAACGGTAAAAGGTTGCGTTTTGTTTACCCATCTTAACTCATAAGAAGTAACGCTTGTAGCGGCAAGGTCGTTTGCGGGTAAATTACAGTTGGAGCAGAGCCCCCAAAGCATTAAAGCTCTTTCGGTGGATGTTCCCCAAACTGCGCCTGTGCCATGACCGGTAGCGTTGGGGCTTTGCATTACATTATAGCAGCCGGTTGGATAGGGAGGAAATGCATTTTCAACACTGAAAGGGAATCTACCGCCCGAAGCAGTTAGATTGTAACCGGCAGTATAACCAATCACTAACGGTGCATTGGTAATGGTGTATGGAGTAGTAAGCACAAATAAATTCTGTGCAAGAAATTGAATGGAGGTTACGGGAATATCCTGAGTATATACTACTGCCCCGTCTAAGGCATTCTTAATCCAAACTTTAAAACTTGTCATATTCGCATTGGAAGACGAACTGCCCCCATAGTATCTGATGGTGTGTAGGGTTGCTCCGACATAGTTTGCCATTTGAGGTTGGGTAAAACTGATACAACCGCTGAGGTAGGTAGTACCCACAGGCAGTCCGTTGTATCCGTAGGAGTTGTAGTAAGTACCTGTGCCGTTTACGTAACCTAATGTACAATCGACCCTTGTTTGGTCTAACTGGGCAAAGAAGGTTTCGCCTGAAGATACATCTTGAGGTTTTTGCACAAAACCTTGCGCACTCAAAAAACTAAAACTTGCAAACAGGATAGCAAGTAAAAAAATAAATTTTTTCATAATAAAATAGATTTGGTTAATAATTATTTTGGTTTTTTTTTGTATTATAATAATGTATTAGACTATTCGCACAATTAACGCGCAAAAATATATTTTTTTAATTGTAAACAACAAAAAAATATTTTTTTTGTTGTTTTTATTGTTTTTTGTATAAAAAACGGCTGAATCCTGTATAGAAGAGAGGAAGAATGACCGCTTACCCCACACCTCTACCCTATCACAATCAACACATCCCCCTCCATCACTGAGTCGTTTTTGCGAACACGCACTTCTTTAACCACGCCTTCTTTGTCGGCATCTATATTATTTTCCATTTTCATGGCTTCCAACATTAAAATACGTTGTCCCTGTTTTACGGTGTCGCCTACTTTTACATAGATATCTAATACAACGCCCGGTAGAGGGGATTTAATTTGGCTTCCGCCGGAGGGGGCAGCCGCCGCCGGAGGAACCGCCTCAACACGTGGCTGCGGAGGTTGGGTGGGGTTATTTATTGTTGTGGGCGGCGCGGCAACTTTAACAACTGTTTTGGGCTTTCGAATCTCCATCTCCATCTCTACCTGATAGGGTGTTCCATTCACTTCAACGGTGGCAATTTGGTCTTCGAGAGCAACAATATCAACAGAATATTTATTGTCGTTAATGGTAAATTTGTAGTTTTTCATATACTATATATTTATTGTTAAAACACTTTATATAATTGAGGTTGCAAATAAACATGTTTTTTTTAACTTTGATTATTGAAATTGATATGTGAAATTTTTTATTTTTGCATCCCAAAAATTTAATTTTTTCAAAAAGTAATTTATATGGCTACAACTGCTGATTTTAGAAACGGTTTATGTATTGAATTAAACGGTGAATTATTTGTCATTACTGAATTTCAACATGTAAAACCCGGAAAAGGTCCCGCCTTTGTGAGAAGCAAACTTAGAAATTTAAAAACAGGAAGAACCTTGGAAAATACTTTTACTGCCGGTGTAAAAATTGACATTGCCCGCGTGGAAAGGCGTCCCTACCAGTTTTTATATAAAGAAGGAGACGATTCCTATAACTTTATGCACACCGATACCTTTGAACAGTTGGCGATTAACGAATCGTTGATTAGCAATCCAGGGTTGCTTAAAGAGGGACAAAGTGTTGAGGTAATGTATCATGCGGATACCGACACCCCGCTTACCTGCGAACTGCCTCCCTTTGTTGATTTGCAAATTACATACACCGAACCCGGCGTGAAAGGAGATACCGCAACCAACGCGGCAAAAAGAGCCATCGTGGAGACCGGAGCAGAAGTGTTTGTCCCTCTGTTTATCGAAAACGGAGAAATGATTAGGGTAGATACGCGCACTAATAAGTATGCCGAAAGAGTAAAGTAACATTTTAGCCACTTCGTGAGTGGCTTTTTTTTATACCATAATTATGAAGTTTTCAAGCAAATTAACCGTAAATCACATCCTTGAAATTGTCGAACAGGATATTATTATAAGAGGAAATTACACTAACTTATTTTCGGGGATTAATGAGATACACTCGATTGAACCTGGCGACATCTCTTTTGTTGACCACCCCAAATATTACGACAAAGTATTGAAAAGCAAGGCTGCTGCAATCATTATTAATAAAGAAGTGGACCCTCCCGAAGGAAAAACACTTCTTATTTGTGAGGACCCTTTGCAATGCTATTTGGATATTGTTCACCATTTTGTAAAATTTTCACCTCAAAATACTGCCGTCCATCCTTCTGCTGAAATTGGAGAAGGTACTGTAATTCAACCCAATGTATTTATCGGTGAAGATGTAACAATTGGCAATAATTGTGTTATCCACGCCAATGTGAGTATCTACCCCAAAACTAAAATCGGCAATAATGTCATCATCCATTCCAATTCAACCATCGGAGGGGATGCCTGTTATTTTCAAAAACGGGATAACGGTTGGATCACTATCTCCTCTTGCGGTACCACCGTTATTGAAGATGATGTGGAGATTGGCTGCAATTGCTGCATTGATAAAGGTGTTTCGGGTGTTACTTTCATTGGAAAAGGCACCAAATTTGATAATTTGGTTCAAGTTGGGCACGATGCACATATCGGCGCACACTGCTTTTTGGGAGCACAATGCGGCATCGCCGGATGCACATTCATTGACGACCACTGCGCAGTATGGGCTCAATCGGGCGTAAACAAAGGGCTCTATGTGGCAAAAAATACTACGCTGTTAGCCGTTTCTGCTTTAGATAAATCGGTACACGAAGAGGGCGCCGTATTGTTTGGCATTCCTGCTGAAGACGCACGAAAAAAATGGAAAGAGATGGCTTATGTGAAAAATTTACCTACTCTATTTTCTGATTTTGAAAAAATAAAAAAGATTTATGACAACCCAAGTTAAAGGAAAAGTCTCCCAAATTATTGGAGCAGTTGTTGACGTACAATTTGAAGAACACCGACTGCTACCCAACATTTACGAAGCATTAGAAATCACTAAAACGAACGGTGATACAATTATTTTGGAGTGTGAACAGGATATTGGCGAAAATACGATGCGCTGCATCGCCATGGAATCTACCGACGGGCTTTGCCGTGGAATGGATGTAACTCCCTTAGGAAGAATGATTTCTATGCCTACAGGAAATATCAACGGTCGTTTGCTTAACGTAATCGGCAATGCAATAGACGGCATCGGGGAAATTGAATGTAAGGTGCGCAAAGATATTCACCGCGACCCACCCACTTTTGAAAACCTTTCCACATCAAAAGATGTACTTTTTACAGGTATAAAAGTGATTGATTTGATTGAGCCTTACTCCAAAGGAGGAAAAATTGGACTGTTTGGCGGCGCCGGAGTGGGAAAAACTGTTTTGATTATGGAAATGATTAACAACATCGCCAAAAAATATTCCGGAATGTCAGTTTTTGCCGGCGTAGGCGAACGCACCCGCGAAGGAAACGATTTGTTGAGAGAAATGCTCGAATCCGGTGTTATTCGCTATGGCAAAAAGTTTGAAGAGAGTATGAAAAACGGAGGCTGGGATTTGTCGTGTATTGACAAAGAGGAGTTGGCTAAATCACAGTGTACTATGGTTTTCGGACAGATGAATGAACCCCCGGGTGCCCGCGCCCGTGTGGCACTTTCCGGTCTTACCGTTGCCGAGTATTACCGCGATGGAGATGATACTGCAGGTGGAAGAGATATTCTCTTCTTTGTGGACAACATCTTCCGGTTTACTCAAGCCGGTTCGGAAGTTTCCGCATTATTAGGGCGAATGCCCTCAGCTGTGGGATACCAACCCACTTTAGCCACAGAAATGGGAATGTTGCAAGAGCGTATCACCTCCACAAAACGTGGCTCTATT
>Ga0209628_10001149_pt1 | contig 16826 bp, 18 predicted proteins | sample TergutCu122P4_FD_187285 | JGI IMG/M metagenome (GOLD analysis project Ga0209628, IMG submission 187285) | Cubitermes ugandensis P4 segment gut microbial communities from Kakamega Forest, Kenya - Cu122 P4 (SPAdes) (version 2) | ecosystem: Host-associated > Arthropoda: Insects > Digestive system...
ACTCGGTAAATCCATCAAAATACCGCCGTCTGTCCAGTGAACTTCTACTTCAGGGAATTTCACTTTTTTGGTATTGAATTGTGGGCGAGCGGGGAATGTATATCTTACTCGCTGTGCAACCGGTGCACATTCAGCGAGTAACGCCGATGACGACCCTACTACTTTTGTCGGATAACCTAATTTGAGCGCTTTGAAAACGGGGTGCATGATATGGCAAGCCATATCGCCGAGCGCGCCGGTACCGAAATTCCACCATCCGCGCCAGGCAAAAGGAGTATAATACCTGGCAGCAAATGGAGTCATCTTAGCCGGGCCTATCCATTCATCCCAATGAAGTGTACTGGGAACAAAGTTTCCTTCCGGAGGGGGTGGATTTAAACCTTGCGGCCAAATAGGACGGTTGGTGGCACATTCCACTTTCTTCACTTCGCCTATTTGTCCATCCGCAATCCAGTCGCATATTTGGCGCACGCCCGGATTGGAAGCGCCCTGGTTACCCATTTGGGTAGCTACCTTGTACTTTTCGGCTAATTTTGTCAGTAGCCGTGATTCGTAAACCGAGTGTGTCAACGGTTTTTCACAGTACACATGTTTGCCCATTGTAATAGCCCGTGCTGAGATAATCGCATGATTATGGTCGGGTGTACCAACGGCTACAGCGTCAATGGTCTTCCCCATCTCATCGAACATCTTGCGCCAATCATAATATCTTTTGGCGCCAGGAAATTGTCCGAATGCGCGTCCGGCTCTTTGCCAGTCGGTATCGCACAGCGCAACGATATTTTCACCGGCGGCTGCACAACTGCTAAGTTGGGAGCTGGATCTGCCGGCAGGCCCTACGATGGCAACGTTTAACTTGTCGGACGGAGCCAAATGTCCGTGACTTTTTCCTAAAATGGTATTAGGAGCAATGGTAAATAAGGCGGCAGCTGCTGCGCCTCTCTGAATGAAATTTCTTCTTGAAATACTTGTCATAATGATAATGTATAATAGTTAGTAAATTTAAAATTGCGCAAAGTTAGTAATAAATTGTTAAAAGCAAAAAAATCAGGTGGAAGCCTTGAGGCCTTTGATGACGGCATTTGAAAATCCGGCTTCTTCCATGGCGTTTAAGCCCTTGATAGTGATACCTCCGGGGGTTGTCACCTTGTCTATTTCGGCCTCCGGATGGCTGTTGTTAGCTTCGAGTAAGGCGATAGCACCTTTCAGGGTTTGCAGTATAACCTTTTTGGCAAGGTCGGAATTGATGCCTATCTCAACCGCCCCTTCGACAGCGGCGCGTATATACCTGAAAGCGTAAGCGATACCGCACGAAGCGAGCGCTGTGCCCGCCCCAAGCAACCGCTCTTCAATCAGCAGTGTGAGGCCAAGCTCGTTAAACAAGTTCTGAACGAGTTCAATTTGCGTCTTGGTTGCGTTATAGTGAGAAACGAAATTAACGCTTTCCTTGACAGCAATAGCTGTGTTGGGGATGATACGAAAGATGGCCGGTAACTCGTCCGAGTCTTTTTTTAGCGCCTGACGGAGCCGATCAAAATCAACGCCGGCTGCCACCGATATGAAAATCTGACGCTTATAATCCATGGCTTCTTTGATTTCATGGATGGTCGCTTCTATCAACCGAGGTTTGATAGCCACTAATACGATGTCGGCATCTTTGACGGCTACTAAATTATCTGTGGAAACCTGAATAGAGGTGTTTGCATCTTTTATCTTGATTAATTTTTCAAAAAGTATATCCGTACACCAGATTTTTAAATCATTTGTTTGCTTGCTGCTGCCTAATCCGCAGGCGATGGCGTTACCGATATTGCCGGATCCAATGATGGTCAAATTCATACTTTATAATGTTTAATGGTTTAATTATAAATGATTAATACCTGTCAGTTTTAAATTTTAAATTTTCAATTTTAATTTAAACTTGGCGACAAAGATAATTATTTTTTTTAAAACAATAACAATTTGCAAAAAAAAATCTATCTTTGCGTCCGTCTTAAAGAAAGAATTAAAAAAATACATTATGAAGAAGAAGGGATTGATCATCGTTTTTTTGCTGCATAGCATCCTTTACCCGGCTTTTACGCAAGTGAGTTCAAAGGATTCGGGCTACGTTTTTTCAACCGTTAAAGAGTTGGCTATCACGCCGGTAAAAAACCAAAGTCGTTCGGGAACGTGCTGGTCATTTTCGGGTGTTGCCTTGCTTGAAGCCGAGTTGTTACGCATGGGGAAAGGCGAGTTCGACTTGTCGGAGATGTTTGTCGTGAACAAATCTTACATCGACAAAGCGGAAAAATTTGTGCGTCTGCACGGTTTTTTGAACTATGCGCAAGGCGGGTCGTTCGCCGATGTGTTATATGTTTTTAAACATTATGGGGCTGTGCCGGGGGAAGTCTATCGCGGACTTCAATACGACGAAACGGTGCATGTACATGGGGAAATGGAGCAGGCGTCTTTTGCTTTTCTGAAAGCCATCGTGACAAACCCCAACGGGAAGCTGTCGCCTGTCTGGAAGGAAGGACATAAAGCGATTATCGAATCGTACTTAGGAAAGATACCGGACTCATTTACCTATAAGGGAAAGGAGTATACACCGATGAGCTTTGGCCGGTCGCTGGGGCTGAACATGGATGACTATGTTTCGCTTACTTCTTTCTCACACGAACCTTTCTATACACATTTTGCCTTAGAGATAGAGGATAACTGGCGCTGGGCGCTGTCCTACAACCTGCCTTTGGATGAGTTGATGCAGGTTTTTGATAATGCTATCCAAAAAGGCTATCCCATTGCATGGGGGGCGGATATCAGCGAAAGAGGCTTCACACGGGATGGCATCGCTGTGATGCCAGATATTGAATTCGAAGAGACGAAAGGCTCCGAGCAGGCGAAATGGGTTGGTCTAAGCCGTTCCGATAGAGATGCCAAAATTAGGGAACTCATCAAAAAACCCTGCAAAGAAATCGAAGTGACACAAGCGCTTCGCCAGAAAGGGTATGATAACTATGAGACAACCGACGACCATGGTATGCTGATTTACGGAATTGCAACCGACCAGACAGGGAAACGGTTTTATATGGTTAAAAACTCATGGGGTACTGAAAGCGCTTATAAAGGAAAATGGTATGCTTCCGAGGCTTTTATTGCCTCTAAAACAATAAACATCGTCGTCCATAAAGATGCTATCCCTGCCTCTATAAAGATTAGGTAGGTTTCAGGTTTCCCCTTTGAACGTTCCTTGATGTAATAATTCCCCCTTTGAACGTTCCTTTGAAAATTAATCAATGTGTCTCTTTGCTTCCATTCTGAAAGCGACACAGTAATTTTGAACACCAAGGAAAGTTCCGAAGGGAAGAAATGGGGGTTGGGGGTTGTAATCAGGTTTCAAACTTTAGAATTATTATAAAAAAATGGAATCTTTGTTGGAAAAATCAAACGTCGCCCGTCAGAAGGGGCGATACTGGCGCAAAATAAGGAATATTACTTTTCTTGTTTTGCTTTTGGGATTTTTCACTTGGGGCGGTATCCGGTTTTATTATCCGACTGAAAAAGGCATTGAGACCGGCAAATTGAACTATGTCGTTTATAAAGGATTAGTATTCAAGACTTACGAGGGAATGTTGATACGGTCGGAAGTGAAACTCTCAAAAGAAGGAGAGGCTTTGACGGATGAGTTTGAGTTTTCGGTAGACAATAAGAGTATGGTAGAAAAATTGATGAATGCCGGCGACAAGACCGTAGAGCTTCACTATACTAAATACTTTGCTTCGATACCCTGGCGCGGCAGTTCCCGTTATGTTGTAAATGAAATAGAAGTCAAGATCGATGAGAAGGAAGCCATTGAATTGGAGCTGATAGCGATTGAGTAGTGGACAGTGGACAGAACAAACTTACATCCCCTGCCCCGTTCAAAAGGGGAATCTTAACATCCCCCTGCCCCATTTCTTCCCTTCGGAACTTTCCTTGGTGTTCAAAATTACTGTGTCGCTTTCAGAATGGAAGCAAAGAGACACATTAATTAATTTTCAAAGGAACGTTTAAAAGGGGAATATAAAAAACTAAAAACTATGTTACGAATAGGATGTCATTTATCAATTTCTAAAGGGTTCGAGGCGTTAGCTAACGAAGCCCTGACCGTTGGAGGTAATACTTTTCAGTTTTTCACCCGCAACCCACGTGGAGGAAGCGCAAAAGCTATTGATAGTGAGGATATCAATCGTTTCTTGGCGATAACCCAAAAACATGACCTCGCCCATTTTCTTGCCCACGCTCCCTATACGATGAACGTTTGTGCCGCCGACGCTGGGATACGACAGTTTTCGCTTAGCATGATGGCCGGCGACTTGCAGCGAATGGAATATATACCGGGCAATTTGTATAACTTTCATCCCGGAAGCCATGTAAGCCAGGGGGTTGAGATAGGAATACGGTTGATAATAAAGACTTTAAATGAAGTATTGTTCCCCGATCAGACGACAACGGTATTATTAGAGACCATGGCAGGAAAGGGAAGCGAAATCGGTCGGTCGTTTGAAGAGCTTCGGACGATTATTGACGGCGTAAAACTGCAAGAAAAAATGGGCGTTTGCTTGGATACTTGCCATGTTCATGACGCCGGTTATGATATAGTAAACGATTTGGATGGCGTATTGGACGTATTTGACCGGGTTATTGGGTTGGATAGATTGAAAGCTATTCACCTGAACGACAGCAAAAATCCGTTTAACAGCCACAAAGACCGGCATGAGTTGATAGGAAAAGGGTCGCTGGGTATCCAAACCATAACCCGTGTTATCAACCATCCTAAGCTACGGTTGTTACCGTTTTATTTGGAAACGCCCAACGAACTGCCCGGTTACGCGCAGGAGATACAACTGTTAAAAACGCTTTACCACGAATAAAGATGTCTTATACCAATTATTATCCGGCTTCCGGAATGCTACATGCCTCTATCCCCTGGTTGATGGGTACGCGGATGGATGCTTTGCTGTTTGGCGATGACCGGCAACAGTTGGAAAATGTTTGGATAAGCATAGAAGCCGAAATATGGCGGATAGAAAAGATGTTGAACCGGTTTGACAGCGAAAGCGAAGTAGCGAAAATAAACGACAGCGCTTATCTGTCAGCGGTGTGCTTATCCGACGAGCTATGGAGTATTATGCTCGATTGTCGCCGGCATCACAAAGATACAGCGGGTTATTTTGATGTCACCTGGACAGACTTCGATAAGATAGAACTCATAGAAGCGACACAGTGTTTACATTTTAATAAGCAGGATATGAGGCTTGACTTTGGCGGGTATGGTAAAGGATATGCGCTTCAAAAAGTCCGCCGGCAGTTGGATGAGGCCGGCATAAAGCGTGCTTTAATCAATTTCGGGAACAGCTCGGTATTGGCTCTAAGTACGCATCCGTTTGGCGACAGTTGGCCTGTCAGTATTGAAACGCCGAGCGCTACCGGCGAACAAGCTGTCATTCAGCTTTGTGACGCTTCTTTATCGGTATCGGGCAACATGCCTTCGCGCGAAGCGCATATTATCAATCCGAAGACTGCTGAGTTAATAACCGGCGAACAAATGGTAGCAGTTATTAGTGAAGACCCTGTCGAGGCCGAAGCGCTGACGACCGCATGGATAGCTTCGGGCAGTTGTGAGCCGCCGGATTGGATGTTGAAATATAAGGTAATAAAAAAATATAGAATAAAATGACACAAGAATTTGACTTCGTTAATTTTAATCGCCGCGATTTCTTCAAGCTATTGGGAAGTAGTGGATTAGTGGCGTTATTTCCCTGGCTGCAGTCCTGTACAAAAGAAACTGCAGATGCAGTTTCAGGCGAGCGCGTCCGTATTGGCCTTATCGGAACCGGGTCGCGGGGTATGTTTCATCTGAATAACGTACCCGGTATTCCGCAGGCCGAAATTGTCGCTTTATGCGATGACTATGCGCCGCATCTGCAGCAAGCCGCCGACTTGTTTCCGAAAGCAAAACGGTATGATAATTACGAAAAACTGTTGGATGATAAAAACGTTCAGGCTGTTATCATCACGACCCCGCTGAACGAACATGAACGCATGACGATTGATGCCTTTGCGGCAGGGAAGCATGTGTTTTGCGAGAAATCTATGGCGCTATCATTAGACGGCTGCCGAAGAATCTTTGAGGCCTATAAACAATCGGGCAAAGTGTTGTATATCGGACAGCAGCGGCTGTTCGACCCGAAATATATCCGAGCCATGGAACTGATTCACAGCGGATTGATAGGAAGGATTACTGGTATGCGCGCCTATTGGTACCGGAACAATGACTGGCGTCGTCCAGTGCCGTCACCCGAATTGGAACGACGGATAAACTGGCGTCTCTACCGCCGGTCGTCAGCCGGATTAGTGACCGAACTGGCAGCACATCAATTACAGGTGGGCGATTGGGCGTTAGGACAACGACCGGTTAGCGTCACAGGGTATGGCGACATCGTCTATTGGAAAGACGGGCGCGAGGTGTATGATAACATCAGCCTGATTTACCGCTACCCCAATGGCGTAAAAATGTCATACGAATCGATTATCTCGAATAAGTTTTTAGGCTTAGAAGAGCTTATTCTGGGTGATAAAGGGACGATGGAATTAGAGAAAGGCAAGTACTATTTTGAGGAGGCTCAGCCGGCGCCGGGTATCCTGCAACTTATCAACCAAATTGAACACAAGGTTTTTGATAACATCAAATTTGCCGGCCCCAGTTGGGTGCCCGAAACAGCCTCTATAAACAAAGGCTATTATGTTGTTGATAAGGTCAGTACGACAAGTGGCGCCTCATCCGTAGGGGCTGCCGGCGATGGCTCGGAAGAGTTGCTTACCGCTTTCTGTAACTCGGCTATCACCGGAAGACCCAATGAGTTTTTGGCGATAGAAGCCTATTACTCTACTGTTTACGCCTTGCTTGGACTGCAAGCAATGGAAGAAAACCGTATTGTGTCCTTCCCCGAAGAGCTGTCCCTCCCCCTTTGAAGGGGGCATGAAGGGGGCAGTGGGATGTTATTAGTATTTAAAAATCAACTTTTTAAAAATATGAAAGATTTTCTTTTTTCGGCTAAACAGCAGAAAGCCGAGCTAATATGGTTAGCGGCTTGTTTTTGCGGCGCTATCCTGATCAATATTTTTTCTATCCTCTATTATCAAACAGCATGGTCGGAACTGTATTCACAATGGATTTGGGTTTCGATTATCACTTTCGTTTTGTACGCCGTTTCTGTGGGAATAAGGGTCTGTATCTACCTTATCAAACGCCTTTTTTAGGGCAATGGCCGGCCTTTACGTTCATATCCCCTTCTGCCTAAGCCGCTGTGGTTATTGCGACTTTTATTCTTGTACCCAATTGGAATATAAAGACGCTTACCTGGCTGCTTTACTTCAAGAAATTGAACTCCGAAAGGATGCCTGGAAAGACGAAGTTTTTGATACAATCTACATAGGAGGCGGAACACCTTCGCTATTACAACGACCATCATTGGCCGATTTGTTAAACAGCATCTACCACACTTTTTCCGTTAGTGAACATCCCGAAATAACCATTGAAGCCAACCCGAATGACTTATCCGAAACGTATGTCTCTTCTTTGAAAAACTTACCATTCAACCGGATAAGCATAGGCATTCAAAGTTTTAACGACCGTGAATTGCAGTTATTGAACCGGAGGCATACAGCCCAAGAAGCCATAGAAGCAGTAGAACGATGCCGGCGAGCAGGAATTGAAAATATCAGTGTCGACCTTATATACGGGATACCCCGACAAACAATAGAAGACTGGTCCCAAACCCTTGATAAAGTCACGGATTTAGATATAACCCATATTTCGGCTTACCACCTGTCCTACGAGGAGGGTACGGTTATCTACCAACAAATGAGAAACGGGGAAGTCCAGCCGGTCGATGAAGAGACAAGTGAAGCGTGTTTTTTCCTGTTAGTCAAAAAACTCACAAAGGCCGGTTTTTTGCATTATGAGATTTCCAATTTCGCCCGTATTTCGCCCGCGTATCCTTTGGGGCAGATTGCTATCCATAACACTTCCTATTGGAAAGGCGTACATTATCTGGGCCTTGGCGCTTCGGCTCATTCATACGACGGGCAAAGCCGGTTTTGGAATGTCGCCTCCCTGCAGACCTATATATATAATGTACGCGCGAACAATGGGGTATGGTTTGAAAGCGAAAAGTTAGACGAAAGGGCTAAGTACAATGATTATATCATCACCCGCTTGCGGACTAAGTGGGGCATTTCGTTAAAAGACTTTCAACGGGAGTTCGGAGTAAAGAAAAAAGATGACTTCCTTATAAAATCAACTAACTTAATAGACAGTAACAAGTTGCAGATAGAGGGCGATATTATAAAGGTCTCTTTTGAAAGCATTTTCATCACCGATGCCATTTTACGGGAACTCATCGTGTAGGTACAGTGAAAATTTCGTATCTTTGCCTTCCAAATAGAGAAAATTTTAAAACATGAAGTGGTTATACCTGTTATTACTGAACGCATGTTTCCTTGTCCATGCACAGGAGATATTGACAATAGATACGGTTCAGGACAGGCTAATAAGGCAGTTAGCTTTTTTCCCTCAGGAGAAAATACACCTTCATATCGACAGGACGATGTATGTCCCCGGCGAGAAAATCTGGTTTAAGGCATACATTGTTGATGCCTTTACACATCAAGAGCCAACACTTAGTCAATATGTTTATGTTGAGCTGATTAATTCGGATGATTCGGTTAAGCAGCGCGTGATAGTCAGCCGGGCCAATAACGGAATATTTAGCGGCTATCTGCCTATTTTGGATTTAATACCCGAAGGTGACTATACGCTGCGAGCCTATACCCGCTACATGGAGAACTTGGGCGACGATTATTTCTTCAAGAAAACTATACGGATAAATAACCTGAAGCAAGCGACAAGGCCTCAAGGCAGGCAGCCGGAAATCAATTATGATGTTTCCTTTTATCCTGAAGGTGGTTATTTGGTGGAAGGTGTACAGAACCGGGTTGCCTTCAAGGCTTTGTGTCATCAAGGCGCTTCAGAATATATTACAGGAGAGTTAGTCGACCAAGCGGGAAACCGGCTATGTGAAGTAGCAACCGTTTTTGCTGGGATGGGGTCGTTTTATTGCATTCCCGAAGCAGGAAAAGCATATTATTTATTGTGTAAAAGCAGTAGCGGACAGGAAAAGCGTTTCCAATTACCAACGGCCCGTCGAACCTTCACAGTAGGAGCTACCTATACGAATCAACGTCACTTGATTCAACTCAAAAAATCCCCTGATATGATGGAGCGTCCTTTGTATTTGCTGGTTCATTGTAAGGGCGAGGCGTTGTATTTCGCCTTATGGGATTTTCGCAGAGCAATTGTTTCATTGATAGGCGACAGTTTGCCTTCGGGGGTCTTGCAAGTGGTACTGTTTGACGAGTTGATGAACCCTGTCAGTGAACGGTTGATTTTTAACAAATATGCTAATCAGGTCGACCTTGTCTTTTCGTCGGATAAGCTGGTTTATCAAAAAAGAGAAAAAGTCACTTCAGAAATCTATGTTACAGATACAGAGGGGAATCCGCTTGCCGGTCATGTCTCTGTGTCCGTTACGGATGACAGAGATATAGCTATCGACACCCTTCATACAATAACAGCTAATCTGTTGCTTTCGTCCGAGCTGAAGGGCTATATTGAATCCCCGGACTATTACTTGCGGGACAATCCATCGGCCACTTATGCGCTTGACCATTTGATGATGACACATGGCTGGCGCAGGTATGCTATTTCCGAAACGCTCAAAGGCAATTACAAACGACCGGAAACGGGATTTGAAGTATGTAAAGAACTGTCAGGGTTAGTGAAGGGCGGATTATTGGGAAGACCGGTTGTGAACGGGCAGGCGTTGCTTTTTTCCAGTAATGGAGATTTCGGAATGGCAGATACGGATTCAGCGGGTATATTTCGTACATATCTTCATTATCCCGATAGCATCCAGGTATTTGTTCAGGCTAAAAATCAAAAAGGTAAGAATACCGTAGAGCTGGCGCTCAATCAGGAAAAATTTCCGACGCCTAAACATGTACCGGTACGTTTGCCTTTTTCGCTTTCCGGTATGGAAACAGAAAACCGGCCCGTAGACGTCACAGCCGATTTCATGAAAAAGGCCGGCCAACGAGCCAATTATGACGAAGATATGAAGCTGATTCAATTGAGCGAGATTAACGTAACAGCTTCTGTGATAGATAAAAAAGAGGTTTTAAGAAAGGAAAATTGGGCAACAAGGGGTTCAAATAAAACTATCTATCACGAAGAATTAGAGCAAAATCATGTTCCTGATTTATCCTATTATCTTTTAATGCGTGGTATATTTTCAAGCGGACTCATTCTGATTGACGGATTCGTGAGAGAAAATATTCAATTGACCGACATAGATGTTAATGAAGTAGAATCTATCGATATTTTCAAGAAATGGAACCCTGTAAACGGTATTTTTGGTCCGCGCGGCAGCGGCGGCGCTATCAGTATTACAACCAGGCGGGGGTTAAACAGCAGTAAGGAAAGTTTAAATACGAATCTCCCTGCATTCATTTCGCTTGGTTATCAGACGCCTGTCGAGTTCTATTCTCCAATATACGAAACACCTGAAGCTAAGAATGTCAGCTTGCCTGACTATCGCTCCACAATCTATTGGAAGCCAGACGTCATCATCCCTGAGAACGGCAAAGCGTCTTTCGATTTTTATACCTCCGATGCCCCTACCACCTATTCAGTAGTTATAGAAGGTATCTCAACCGACGGCAAAATCATCCGCCAAATCCAAACAATAGAAGTGCAGTAAACGTAAAAAAATCGTAGAAAAATGTTAAATCTTGAGGGTCGAAATGTTAAACTTTCTTTACAAATCATAAATAATTGCGATGATGTAATTTTGGAACTCATAGTGTAATAGGGACTTGAGTACAAAATCAGGTTTTTAAAGGACGAAATACGGGAAATTTAGTATATCTTGCATTTGGTAGATAATAAAAAAGGTGTTACTTTTGCGCCCGTAAAATGTTTATCGATGTGCCGAACTTATACATAATATCCGGTTGTAATGGCGCAGGAAAGACAACTGCTTCCTACACCATTTTGCCGGAGATGTTAGACTGCAAAGAGTTTGTCAATTCAGACGAGATAGCGAAAGGGCTATCGCCATTTAACGCAGATACAATGGCAGTAGCAGTCGAAGCGAGCCGGATCATGTATAAGAGAATCAAAGAGTTGATAGATTCGACCAAGACATTCGCATTGGAGACTACGCTGGCAAGCCGCTCAATTGCCAATTTAGCCAAAGATGCCCAAGAAAAAGGTTATTATGTTACTTTGCTCTATATGTGGCTCAACACACCGGATTTAGCGGTCGAGAGGGTCAAAAACAGAGTAGCAACAGGAGGACATTTTGTGAACGAAGCGACCGTCAGGCGACGTTACCGGACAGGTATCATCAATTTGTTTGACTTGTATATTCCGATATGCGACTTCTGGATAATAACCGACAACTCCCTGTCGCCGATGGAAGTGATAGCCAAAGGTTTTAAAGGGGGGGAGCAATTTGTAAATAATGTAAATGTTTATAATTTATTAAAAAACTATGAATGAACGTGATCTACGTAAGTTTGAAGAAGTTGTCGTGAAAGGCGCACATTTGGCGTTCCAGCGCTTAGTGAAGGAACGCAAAAAAACAGGCGGCGAACTCGTATTTGCGCGTAACGGACGCGTTTTTAAAGTGAAAGCCTCTGAATTAGAATAATTTAGAATCGTATGTTTAAAGATATCTTGTACGTTCCGGGAAAGCCGGGCTTGTTCAGATTATTATCGAAAGGGGCTAAAATGTCGATTGTCGAATCACTTATCGATAAGAAACGGATGCCTGTTTATATGTTTGACAAGTCAAGCCCTATCTGTGAGAATATTATGTTTACTGTTGACGGCGATAAGCGGGTAGGGGATATCTTAATTGCTATCAAAGAAAAAGAAGAGGGTAAGCCCGTCTCTTTCGACCTGAAAAAAGTAGATGGAGGCACATTACGCGCCTATTTTGCGGAAGTAGTACCTACTTATGACCGCGACAAGGTATATCCTACGGATATTCTGAAAGTGCTAAAGTGGTATAATATCTTGATTGAATGTGGAATAACGGATTTTTCTACTGATGAGCCTGTAAAAGAAGACAGCAAAGAAGAACCGTCCGAAAATGAGGCTTTGGAAGAAGGACAGGAGACTTTATTAAAAAGCAGCCAGCCAATGACTGTCCCGCCTTCGGTGAAGCAAAAAAGCCTCCAAATGTCTGCAATCCAATCGGTTAAAACGCAAAAGTCGAAACCCCTGAACGTAATTCCGAAAAAAAGTATAGTTGGCTCTAAAAGAGGCAGCTAATAAAAAATTTTCTTTTAGAAGAGGGACGGTACGAGGCGTATTGTCCCTTTTTTGTTAGAATCCGAAGTCTATCGCATCCACTTGCCGTTTTTCTTCTTCCGGAGGTAGCTCTGCTGTCTGATGGACTGCGTTAGCTAAAACGACGATTGCCCGCTGCGGTCGGACAGGACAAATCGATTCGCAGGCGCCGCAACCAATACAAAGCTCATTTTTAACTGTAGGAATCGTGAGATTACGTTTGTAAGGGATCATGTGTACGGCTTGCATAGGACAATGCTCCACACAGGCGCCACAATCGGTCTCATCGGTAACAACCACGCACTTGTTGATATGCAAAAAGGCTATACCAATCTGGGTGACTTTCTTTTGTTCAACGGTGAGCGGTTTGATGGCATGGGTGGGGCAAACGTCCGAACAGGCTGTACAACTGTAATTACAGTAGCTTTTTTCGTAGGACATGAATGGCCGCAGTAAGAAATCTAATCCGTATTGAAACCCTGCCGGTTTGAGTACGTGTGTCGGGCATTGGACGACGCAAAGGTGGCATCCGGTACAAAATTGTTTGTAGCGGTCGAGGCCGACAGACCCCGGAGGTGTAACCGGCAAGTTGTTACGCATCGCATGACCGCGCCTATGCCCCATCCCCATGGGATTCGACATCGCATGATTATCACGCATCATCCTGCCACGTCCTTGTCCCCATGCTAAAAATGGAATCGTCCCTGCCACCGAGGCGCTTGTCACCAGAAAAGCACGCCGCCCGCCCCCTTGTTTGCGCAGATTTTCACATACTCCTGCTCTCATTAACATCCCCTTGCCCCCCTGCCTGTCGGCAGACACGACTTCAAAGGGGGAAGTGAGAAAGCGCGATTGAGACCACTTTACAAACCCATATCCTATCGCATCCCGGTTGCAGGACGAAAGGCAGTTATAACAGGCGACGCATCTCGACATATCAACCTTTTTGTTCTGAGAATCAATAGCTTCCGCTTTACAAACCCGCTCGCAGGTTTTACAGGCATTACAGGTAATGGGGTCGATATGTACCCTGAAAAACGAGTAACGCGAAACGATACTCAGCAAAGCGCCTGCCGGGCAGAGGGTGTTACAGAACCACCGCCCACGAAAAAGAACCATCACGACAAGCGTAAAAAAGGCAATTAGCGCCAAAAAAAGTCCCTCTAACGACCGGTCGACCGTCAGATTATACAACAAATAGTTCCCGCGAGCGGTCAGTATGCCTGAAATAAGGTTGTTAACCCCTATCACGACCGGACGAAAAAGATGCGTAGTTATGCGTCCGAAATTACTGTAAGGATCCAAAACCCAACACAACTCCATAAAGCCAAAGACAGCGGTTAGCACTGTTAAGCCTAAAATACTGTAACGCACCCAATTAGCCGGTTTGTGGTAACGAAAACGCAACGAGCCGTTCTTTTTCTTTTTGCCCAAGCAAGCGATGCGATTGAAAATATCCTGCAAAATACCTGCCGGACATATCACGGAGCAATAGACCCGTCCGAAAAATAACGTCAGGAGCAAATGAAAGACAACTAATGCGACCATCCCGCTAAGGATGGCAGGCAGCAGTTGCAGGTGCAGCAGTTTGCTGAGCGAATCGGGCAATACATCGGCAAAGTCGAGGAAAAACGCTAAGGCCGGTGAAAATAAAAGAACAGCTAGAAAAATCCGAATAGCTTTTAATGTATTGAGTTTTTTTTTCTTCATATATCTATAGTAAGGAAAGGACAGTCTTACATCCGTATCCTTTCAATTTTCAGTTTGGTCAGGTCGGTCGTTCCTAACTGATGGGCTTGTCCTAATCCGATGTGTCCAACGGCTTCCAGGTCTAATTTTTCGACCTGATTGAATATCTGCAAGGCGGCGACGTCTACGGCAATCATATCGGCTGATGCTATCAGCGCTTTGACGGTCACCGCATCGGCTTCGCTTCTTCCTTGCGGGCCGTTCTTAATCATGATACGGTAGGCATCGACGATGTTCAGTACCGGTTTCTTTTCCCATGTACAGCTATCAGCAATGCTTTGTTGTAAGTCGTTATTGTGGAAAAATGGTCTGTCCCATACTATCCCCATCAGGTTTTTCATGGCGCAGGTCAACTTGGCTCCGCCATGATGTTTTAAAACAGGAACATTAATCCAAGCATCGGCCTCTATGAGGGCGCTATGTATCTTGGCTGATTTCAGTTTGATACCTTTAGGAAGAGCGAGTTCCCTGTAATAAGATTCATCGTTACCGGGCGCCATCACGCCACCTGCCGCTTTGACGGCCTCTTCGATGCCACTGTTAGAGTAGCAACGTTGCCAATTGCGGTCGCAGGTATGGTCGAATACCGTCACACTTGAGGCGCCTGCTTCGAGGCATTTTTTAACTAAGGCGCCAACGACCTGCGGGTTTGTGTTCGCGGCTAACTCCGGCGCTCTATCCCAGCCGATATTGGGTTTAATAACAATCTTTTGCCCGCGCTTAACAAAAGTACCGATACCCCCGAGGGCTTCTAACGCTTTATCTAACATAGCAGCCGGCTCTCCGCCCATAACAGCCACTAAATCAGGTGCTTCTGATGCGGCCATCCGGTTCGATGCCAACGCGGCTTGTAGCCCCCCGTCAAAGTTTAGGGTCAGTGCGGCGCTTGCGCTAACGATAGCGCCTGTTTTTAGGAAATCTCTACGTTTCATATACAATACTCTTTAAAATTTTGTGCAAATGTACATGAAAATTTTCAATTTCCACACAGACGGATAAAAATTTTATTGGCAGCGGTGTCTTCGTCTATTTCTGATGTCTTTTAATTTTGTTTTTTGTGCCTTAATCAATAAAGCATTTTCTTTCCATATTTGTTGAAAAAACGCGGCGCAGGGCGTTTTACTTTGTTTGCAAGATTTGTTTTGATGTCATTTTTCAAATCCGTAACATAGATAATTGCGCTTTCCTTAAAGCCAAAATATTCTTTATGATACAGTATCTCAATAAGTTCATAAAGATATTCTTCAACTTCAGGCAAAAAGAGAACGGTCATTTGTTAAATAATTTTTCAATCCTGGGAATAAGTCTTTCTACAATCTGTTCTCCTGTGACGGCTCTTGCAAGATCTGCATCGGGCGCAAGTATATATTCTTTATCAAGAATAGTATGAGATTGCGTGAAGGGAGTAAGGGCAAAACTTCCCTGTTCTCTTGATTTCAAAACAAGTTCAGTTCCACTGTTTACCATTTCGAGGTATTTACTCTGTCTAGCTCGAAATTCTCTTGTACTGACTACTAACATATTTGTTTAATTTTTTTGGTTACCAATTTGGATGCAAAGATAAGATTTTTTTCATCTCTGCAATTAAAAAAATTTTCATATTTCTTTTTTCACTTCGTTTTGCATCGTCACTTCCGCTACATATCACACACATCCTGGCGGCTTGGCGAAGTTGGGGGTCAACTGCACACAATTCGGACAATCACCTCCGGTTAAAGGACACAACCGAAATTCGGGCTATCACTTCACCCCAAATTTCGGCAAACCGCTTGTTATCTGTGGTGCTCTTCCGTTGTCCATTGTTTTGGAAGTCCAATTTTTCGCAGCATTACGTTTGCTTTTTCCAACTTGTCAGGAAATAGAATTGTATCGTCAAATTTGTTTAACGAATTATCAATCCGAACAATCGGAATTTTCCTTTCTTTTATTTCTGATAGCACTTTCATATTTATTTACTTTTATTGTTTCTTTTTCTTCTCACCAAAAACCCTTCATATTCAATGTTTTTTCTGAAAATATCCCAACTATCATTCAGTTCCCCTAACACTTCAAAGTCTTCATCAACTTCAGTTAAAAACTTTGAAATTCCCATTCGATAAAGTCTCGTCCGAGCTTTTGTGCTTCCAGTGGCATAAATCCAAGTGTCAGGGTACTTGTCTGTAAATGCGTAAATAGTTGCTACGACAGTTGCCAATACTTTTTCACTGTCTGCATTGTTAGAAATCACTGTATCGTCAATATTGCCGGTTGTAAGGTCTTTATCTCCAAATGCAAGGTTGTACACATCTTTCAAATTGGTTGGTTGATAGCGGACAAGTTTATGAATAAGACCTTTCGGATCTTCGCTGATGAATTCAAAGGTCATCATCTTATCGCTAGATGCCAGTGGATACTTCGGTAACTTCATTTTCGACTCTACTTTTTAAAATACGGGACAAAGGTAATCCTTTTTTTTAAATTATTCCATTTTCTCACTGAGTTCGTCCGCATCACAGATAATCGGGTCACGCAAGGGAATTTCACCCCAGCGTTCCCACGGAACCGTACGTGACAGTCTCCCGTCATCCGGCTCTTCATGTTAAAAAATCACCTCAGCATAAATCATATCATTAGAATGAGTGATTTACTGCTAATG
>Ga0209628_10001150_pt1 | contig 16819 bp, 17 predicted proteins | sample TergutCu122P4_FD_187285 | JGI IMG/M metagenome (GOLD analysis project Ga0209628, IMG submission 187285) | Cubitermes ugandensis P4 segment gut microbial communities from Kakamega Forest, Kenya - Cu122 P4 (SPAdes) (version 2) | ecosystem: Host-associated > Arthropoda: Insects > Digestive system...
GAGGTGTGCGCATCAGCTGTAGTAGTGCTGGATACACCACGTTCGGAGGTAGTGGCTACCCACTCCATTCGCCAGTTTCCCGTTCACTTCCCCTCCCGGGCGTCAGCGTGTGCCATCAGGTTTCAAACGCACTATATATCCGAAGATAAAACCTACCGTTGCATTACTCACATGTGTGTGCTATAATTAACCAGCAACGATCCATGCGGTTGGGTGTAAAGGTCCGAGACGGTGGAAAACATTTTTAAGTCGATGTCCGGGTTGAAGATATTTGTAACCGTACTTTAGGTTCTCTACTTTAGAAACTTTTTTTTCTTTCATTTTTTGAAATAAATATCAGTATGTGTATGAAGTCAATGGTATGATCCAATCATGTCAATGTCTGCGGTATAATTGACTACAATATCAGACTTTATAGCTAAATTAAGCTGCGAATCCTGGAATACCGTCTTTAACAGCGAAGATGTAAATACAATGTTTAATTCCTTCTTAAATGTATATTTGAGGATTTTCTATTCCAGTTTCCCCTTAAAAAAAGTAATAAGCAGAAATAATAAAGATAATAAAAAATGGATCACCATAGGCATCAAAACATAATGTAGACGTAAGAGGGAATTATACCTCACATGCAAAAACAGTAATAATCTGGAATTAAAAAGACACTACCAAGTATATTGTAAAATACTGGCTAATGTAATTGAAGAGGCTAAAAAGAAAATATTATGACAAAAAAATCCAAAAATCAAGTAATAAATGTAAAGCTACTTGGGTTATCATCATGGAGCTAACTAATAATCAACATTCCCAACCTGATATACAAGAGTTAATAATAGACAGTAAACGTTTAAAAGATCAACAAGATATAACAGATGCCTTTAATAACTATTTTTCATCTGTAATTGATAAAATAAGCAAAAAAAATGTAAAAAACATGATAAACAATGAAAAGATTCCTACTTTCCATCAATACCTAGAACAAAATTGTGATTATTTACCCCCATCTTTGATTATTAAGACATTTTCAACTAAGGAAATTACCTCCATAATTAAAGCATTAAAATAAAAAAACTCTCATGGGTTTGATGAGATTTCTATGAAACTATTAAAAATCAGTGCCGCTTACATATGCTTACCGCTAACTTATATTTGTAATAAGGCTATTCTGTCAGGAACCTTTCCTGACCGTATGAAGTTTTCAGTTATAAAACCTATATTTAAGAAAGGTAACAAAATGAATCTAACAAATCATTATTGACTTCCTTTTCGAAAGTTTTCAAAAAGGCCCTATTTAATAGACTAACTGCACATTTTAATACTAATAAATTACTAGTAGGAAACCAGTTTGGCTTTAGAAAAGGCATAGTTACTGAAGATGCCATTTTTAAACTAATAAATGAAACATTAAATGCCCTAAACAACAACAAAAAATGGCTGGTAGCATTTTTTGTGATCTGGAGAAAGCGTTCGATTCTGTAAACCATGATATATTACTGTCGAAACTACCATACTATGGAATTAATGGTAAGGCTAAATTACTACTTGAATCTTATCTTCAAAATACATATCAAAGTGTTCAAATCACTAACTGTCATTTTAATTCAAACACAGTTTCAGAATGGACTAAAATAAAATACGGTGTCCCGCAGGGTTCAATTTTGGGCCCGCTGTTATTCCTAGTATACATTAACGATTTGCCAAGGCCACAGAACACAAAGCCCTTCCTATTTTATTCCCAGATGACACCAGTATTTTACTTACAAGCCTTAACAGTACTCAAATGCACAGTGATTTTATTATAATTTTTTAACTACTGGTTAAGTGGTTTAAATCAAATTTGCTGTTTTTGAACTTTGACAAAACCTATTTTATTCAATTTACTAATAAAAGTACTTGCACCTCTGACATACAAATTACATATGAAGATACACAGATAAGTATTGTAAATGAAACAAAATTTCTTGGGTTATTTATTAACAATAATCTTTCCTGGAAAACACACATTGAATGCATTAATACTAAACTAAGCTCAGCCTGTTATGCTGTGAGGTCAGTTAAACCATTTCTAACAATAAATACTTTGAAAATGATTTACTACTCCTACTTCCCTTCCGTAATGACTTATGGCCTGTTGTTCTGGGGAAAGTCCCCCAGACAGCATAGATTGTTAGGCTGCAAAAAAAGATCGTTAGAATTATAGCAGGTTGTAGATATCGAGATTCAGGTACAAAATTGTTTATTAACTTAGAAATTTTACCACTTGGTATCTGACAAATCGTTGCTTAATTTGTTAATAAAGTCAGATATCGTGTATTTATTAATTTTCCTCGTGGTTTTAGATTTTTGTATAGGTATATGGGAATAATCAGTGCTAATCATTAATAACTGGGCATCATGGTCAAACCATGTAAAAGAGGAATTATAGTGTAACCTTCAAATTGAGATATAACAATGAAAATATTATCTCTTGCAGTAGCGGAGGTACTTTGAACTCTCGTTGGGAAATTAATAATACTAATTAAGTTATATGAAAGCAATAATTTTTTTTCTTTGCACTTTCCATTAGGTAATTAATGTTTATGTTTCCACAAATAATAATGTGTAGAGTAGAAACATATAATAATTGAAGAAGAGTGTCCAATCTCAGTAAAAACGGCCCCATGAAGTGTTAATACAAGGGCAGTTCCAAAATCAACCTCCTATTGGCTGGTTAAAAAAAAATACAAAATAGAGAACAAAACATTATTATATGGAACAGTTACATACATAACTGCATTACTTCTCCACATAGTTGCCATCCACATTTAGGCACTTGTGCCGTGACACTAGTTTTTGTAGTCCCTCGTCAAAAACGGTGCCGCCAAGTTATGCAGCCAGTTGTTGACTCCATCATGAGCTCTTCGTTGGTGTGGAAGCGCTGGGTAGCCAACCAGACCTTCATCTTGGTGAAGAGATGGTAATCACTTGGCGCCAGGTCCGGACTGTAAGGAGCGTGGTAGAAAATCTCCCATTTGAAGAGCCTTATTAAAGCATTTGTGCGAGGTGCGGTGTGGGGCCGCGCGTTGTCGTGCAGAAGAACGACGCCATTAGTGAGCATCTCGAGCCGTTTGTTTTGATCGACCACCGAAGCTTATTCGGCGTTTCACAATAAACCTCTGACGTAATTGTGGTCCCTGGTGCCATGAAGTCTGTCAACAAAATTTCCCTTACGGTCCCAGAATACTGTAGCCATCATTTTTTTGTTCGACAGTGTTTGTTTGAATTTCTTGGGCTTGTTGGGAGAATGCGTGTGCATCCCCTGTTTAGACTGCTCTTTGGTCTCTGCATTCACGAACTGTACCCAAGTCTCGTCACTAGTCACGATTCTGTCAAGAAATTCGTCCCCATCTTCCCAGTAGCGCTGAAGAAACGTCAAGGCTGACCCCATTCTTTGAGTTTTTTGAAAGTCAGTCAGTTGTTTTGGTACCCACCGTGCACAGAACTTATGGTAACCCAATCTGTCCGTGACAATTCGATACACAGTAGTCTTCGAAGTTTGTGGAAATTCTTCAGAAAGTTCTGATATCGTGTAACGACGTATTCCACGCACGCATTGGTCAACTTTTTAAACGAGTTTATCAGTCACAATTGAGTGTCGTCCTTGACCACCTTCGTCATGCACATCAGTGCGCCCATCCCTGAATTTTCTGCACCATTCTCTCACACAACTGTCACTTATAACATTATCACCGTATACACGACACAATCGACGATGAATCTCTGCGCGAAGTAAACGAACCACAGCACGTACCTCACAGCTGGCGGGAGCTGCGATGATACTGTCCACGTTTCATGAGTAATTGCTCCTACACTACGCAGCGAAAATATATGAGGGTAGGCTTCAGCGATAACAAACGTTACTTGTTCCTACTGAGCGTGCGCTTTTGCGTACGACAACGCGTTTCTTTTTCCCAACCAATCGGAGGTTGATTTTGGAATTGCCCACGCACACATATGTTTACAGTAATAAATGAAAGTTTTAAAGCACATATGCTATATCTTGTTTGTCACAAGGTTTCACAGTATCAATATTTGATAAATATAGACTATTACGGACAAAAATAGCTACACCGCCTTTTCACGTAGCTTTCTACAGTAATAGGCTCCTAAATTATAATTTTCAATATGATTATTCAATTGTGAAAACTTAAAACGATGTTCTGTCACGCATAAAACATAAGGATGAAAATGAATTAATAGTAAACAAGCTTTCTTTCCTAATCCTCTTTAACTTTTGATCATAAATTTTGAAATAAATAGTACCTTTATTGATTTGATTTACTTTGTGATTATGTTTATATGTCCATAAAAATCTGGGTTTCTGAATGCTGCATTTTTCCTTTGTCATTTGGAAGGGTGTGAAATTCTAGATAATTCATTTAAGTTATTCAGATTTGCAACTTGTGGATGTACTACACTTACTTCTGTTTTTGATAATCTACGTTTGAGTCCTTCAGGGAGAGACTCTTTCCATTATGTGCAAATAGAGGATAGTGGCATAGCTAAGTTTCTATGATGCCCTGGGTCAGCCATGACAATTGCCGCTCATGACACAAAAAACCATGAACTTTAAAAAAATCACAAATATTTATTGAATTTCCTTTTACATGTCTGAATAATTTCAACTTTGTTTATTGAAGAATTTCTAATCCTTAAATGAAAATGTTCATTTTTTGCCCCAGAAAATGCAGAGGCCCTGTCAAAAGGTGTCTATATCATTGCACAATGCATTTTATGAATAAATACTATTCATTTCATGAATTACTCTTACTTACTCCATGGAGCAGAGTCCTTCTTGAGAAACTAACTGCTTCTCAGCTAGTCAAGAAATTCCCTACATTGTATGGAACCTGAAGGTTCATTACTGAGTTTACAAGTGCCAGCCACCTGTTCTGATCCTGAGCCAGATCAATCCAGTTCATGCCCTCCCATCCCAATTCCTGATCATCCATCTTAATATTATCCTCCCATCCATGCCTAGGTCTTTCAGGTCCCCTCTTTCCCTCAGGTTTCCCCAACAAAACACTGTCCATAGAAAAAATATAATCCCCTGCTCTTACAGTGCCCCCTTTGTCCCACCTAACCTCCTGTACACCCACGGACTAGAATTAAGAGAACATATTCATGGACAATGATGGACTATGCAGTTTAACCACTAAGTTCTATTTCCTTTTTTCAGTCTGAAAAGTTATTCCATTATATTCATTTACCAACAGCCTAATCCAGGAGATACACCAGCTCAGAATCTGAGGGATATGATTCTATAGCACCGTAAGACATCACCACATCCTCACCTCCAGAAGCTACCCAGTTGCATTTCATATTACAATACTACTTGTAACACCAAAAATAATGCCATTCCTTTTGTTTCCTGGTATGCTTGGGATTAATTTTTCTTTCAGCTACTTCTCAAAATCATAACTATTAATTTGGCCATGGTAGTTACCATCCATTGATCCTGATTTGCAACCAAGCCTCTGAATTTGAGCAACAACGTATAGCGTTTATGTGTTGTGTTTGTGTGGACTGTATTTGCCTGCCTCTGAAACAACATGAACAAAAATCAGCCGGTTTCCTGTGTTGCCATCTGCTAAGATTCCCTTCACTTCATTTTTCTGCCAGAACTTCTTGTATGTCAGATTGCTGGCTAACCAAGGAGCTAAGACAATAATAAACCAACAAGATGCAACTCTGGCAGTATTGTGTTTATTAAAAACTACAAGTATGTCACATTTTAGCCATGGAATAGTACAGTGCTCACCGACCTTGACATCTATACAGGATTTATTCCAACCCAACTCATGACAAACACCAGTGGCTGTTACAGTTTATAGTGCTCCTGAAGATGGACGCAAAGGGCGTCCGAAACATACTTGTAGTTTTTAATAAAAACAATACTGCCAGAGTTGCATCTTGTTGGTTTATTATATATTATAGACTTGTGATGCACAGAAACTCAAATATAAAAGAGCTAAGACAAGTGTTCCAGCAGCTACCTTTTTCTTTTAAGAGCAGAAATGCAGCATACTGGAAATAAAGTTATGAGAAGTTGAGTAATAGAGACAACCTTCCTCAGTGGTGACATATTCACCAGTTTTGTGCAGTGAAAATAGTATATATTCTTTTCCTTTATCACACACCACACTACTTTAAGCATGATAGTTTATTCTGTTTTCCTGGTATGTTTCTGTCTGCAAACATTCAGCTACAACCCACTTTGTGCCCACACAGACCACAGGTCCCAATGCACAGAACAGCAGTAGCAAAGTGCAATTAGAAGGGTCATTAATAGAATACTCAACATTTTAGCTATTATAACATTTAATGTACTTTTTAAGCAGACCACTCAAGACATGTGGTAATATTCACATATCAAAATACTGATGGGAAAGAAACAATTTTTAATGTTGGCTATATTCCAAGTATTTGTTACACTAATACAAATACCATGTTCATTTGGAAGTAAGTTGCTGTCAAGATTCTGCATCTATAAAGTAGGACACAACTGGCCATTATTGTTCCAAAATCCATCTCCAAAGTGATACATAATGTCAGTTTTCTCTAAGTTTATCTATAATATATGTTTCGCACTGTTGAATTCCAACTGTCAACAGTATTAATGCCTACTCTCATGAATTTAGACCCCTGTGACAGGCCAATTTTGGTTCCTTAAGAGAAATTGGGAGGGAGCCTGAAACAGCTGGTATGGAAATGTACAAGAAGAAAGAAAATAGTTCTTGGAAGGTAAAAACTTCAGTGAACTGTAAAGTCTCACTGTTTTCACATAACAGTTTCAAGAAACAAAATACACTGTATATAGTTTATTTCATTCATTCTACCATTACAACTCTGGATAACATCATACTGATATAATGCGATAGGGCAATACATGTAATATTCAGGATTATACAAATACAATTGAGTACAACAGGGTGGTGAAATGATGCCACAGCTCACTAAAACCGATGAGAGGGACAATGAGAGTCTTCTCATGATATGACTCTTTGTGGAACTCACTTGTAAAATATAATAAAAAGTTCATACAATATAATAAAATCATTAATTCATTAACTGAAATAACAAAAAGAAACTAGTGAAACTTCAATTTTACCTCATGTCAAACATTCCCCTTACAAACACCAGTAACTTGAGTATCTACAGAAATAACATGCATTTCCCATACACACATATATATATATATATATATATATATATATATATATATATATATGGGAATGAAACTGTGAGAACTCAAAATTATAAAAACTTAACAGTGAAATTGAAGTTTCAGCTTGTATACATAGGAAGATGCATTGGCACAGAATCTCGTAAGTCATATGAACACTTCCTGATCATTAAAACATGGTCCAAGAATGCTGATTAATTAGCAGCCCAATAATGTAGTTATCCCATGATATTTAATATCAGTCTCTTTTGGTCAATTTCATTCTTTCTCAACAACATTGTGAGATATGCCTCTGCAGCCTTGTATTGGTAATGCCACTTGGTTTCCAGATGCTTCTTGCAAGACTGACCAACAAACGTTTCATCCCTGCTGGCAATATGTATATTTCCAGTGTCGTATCAGTGCATGCAGAATAACTTCAATGAAGAGCCACAGTTTACTTCAAGCTGCCACAGCAGCAGCCAGAACAGTGTAGTCAGTATGGCGATTAGGCTATGAACTGGACAGTCCTGGGCTGGAATATCAGCAGGGAGAACTGTCCCTTCTGCAAAATGTCCAGACATGTTTTAGGATCCACACAACCTATTCGGTGGGCACCAGAATTCTTTCCCAGGAGTGAGTGGCTCAGCATATAGCTGACCACTCACCTCCATCTACTGATGAGGTTAAGAATGAGTGCAGCTATGCCTCTGCTTCCCCTACATGCCTTCATGACACAAACAGCAACACTTTTCAGAAAGTAGCCCAGTAAATAGGAATGAATACTATTGCAGACATAAATGAATCATTAAACAGGCAAGGCATTTAAATCAAACAGCATGTATAGTCATTTCTATGACCTGAATGTCAAATATTAATGTTTGCAATTACATCTGCAGTGAGTAACAATTAAGACTGTCTTTGTCTCACATTATTTTACATTACGATAGCATATATGTTTTGGTATTTCATATTAGAACTGAATTAAAACATTGTCTAGCAAAGCATTAAGTAAAAGAGCCTGCATTATCAGTACTGCCACAATTGCACATTTTATCAGTTTTATTTTAATCGTAATTAGTGTAAAGTGCTGTCCTTCAGGGACAGAAACTTATGTGACACAACATGGAAGAGAGAAGGATTTCTGCCTGAACTGTACCATTTGAATGTCAGCCTAAATAAGTACTGAAATTTAAGGGAGAATCTTCCCTTAATTAAATTCATTCATTCATTTAGTAGTCAGTCTTACGACAGGTCCAAAGCCTCTTCCAAAGCAAGCTCTCCACATAGTGCGACCTAGAGCTTCCTCCTTCAAATGACAGTATCCTCTCCTTTCTTTAAGACAAAAAAATAACTAGTCTGAATCCAAAGATAACATTAAATATTTTCAAAGCCTTAACTCTCCTCAGTTCAGAACAAGAGTAATAGTGGGCAAACAATGATCTTCATTTAACATGAGGATACTGTTCTGGGAAATGCTGTCATATCAGTGGATAATCAGAACCTAACATTTTGAGGAACACAGGGTCAATGAAGACCTATCAACCCTTGAAGATGAGGGCACTACATTCCCTTCAAATGTCAGGACACTCTTACCTACTGATGAATATCATATCCTGAATGGCATCTTCAGCTACACTGCTGTACATCATCAGATCCACAAATTATTCACAACATTCTTACTATATTAAATCTTGTTCAAAAAGTTTTTTTTAAATTCAACATGTGAACTCATTAACCCCTTTTAGCGTGTTACTTTCACATCGCCAATAATGCACACTTGCCTTTTGTGGAAACCTTCAAAGACATAATACCCATGATCAGTGAGATGCAAGTGCAAAAGGAGTCCCGTAACAGGCTCGGTGTGGCCCAGAGGGTTCAAGGGGGTTTAGACTCCCAGATTTTCATGACATTCAGCACATGAAGGTGGTAAGGTGGTCAGCCTCACGCACCGGCCGCCATTACCCCCAGGAAATGTTCCTGGTACTCATTTTCACTAGAGGCTGAGTCGACCCCGGTGCGGTCAGAATGAAATATGTCACTGAAAAATCCAGTGACACCACCACGAATTGATCCCAGGACCGCCCGACTAGTAGCGCAGTACCTTAAACACTACGCCACCCCAGGCCCCAAGATGCAAGTGTACCTTCATAAATCTTTAACGAATGATGAGTATGACTTCTGTGCATGTTAGTCAACTCCATGAATTTCTAATTTTCCTGAACATAAATATTTGCCACCTGAACTCACAATGTTACATATTTGAGAGGTACGCCAACCAATCAGATATGACCACTGAATAAATGTGTAGGGTTACAAGGCACTGGAGTACCTTAGAAAAGCACCTGTGATTTATTTTCCTTCATTTGTGCCACTTGTGTTCAAGACAGCAGCTCCTATAATCCTCTGCACAGTATTCAACATAAAATTTTGCAGATTTAAGGTCAGAACTAGAAAATGTACAGCAAACCAAACTTTAATGTCATGATATGCTTAGACATGATAATGATATCTCTCATTCCTTGACATCTGCCTATTGCAGGCTGAATAATAAAGGTAACAGTTCATTTTCTATAACTCTTGAACTTCAAAGTACACAGAAATTATGAAGTCTGGCATTTCCAATACATCATACAGGGCTTTTCTGTTAATACAGTTATGAAGATAATCAGTCACATGAATCTTACTCCAAATCATAGTAAATAAAAGACAGAACTTAAATCAAATACTTGTTGTGGACTAACATGTTTACAGACCTAAAAATCAATCTGTACCATATTGTATTCCGTATCTTCTAATACAACAAAGAAAAACCCCTGCAAAAAAGTAGTTTAAACAAACCCTACACCAAAACTGAGGAAAAGACACCCAACATCACCTATTAAAAATCTGATCTGAAATTGACTAAAAGGATTTATGATTACCCCATATTCAGGACTACATCATACTGGTAATACCTGGGTTACTCTCGCCGTATTAGGTAATAAATCATGACATTTTAGTGGGTATATATCAACAGCACCTACAAACATGACTGCTCTGTCAAACTTACACATACACACCCTTCCACATCCACATATACATTTCCTTGCTTCATTATTCATGTTACTAATCAACTGTCTCCAATCATAGTTCAGTTTAACACATTTATAAAACTCAAAAGTTTTTGATAACATGGCCAAATGAAAGTAAAAAATGGCCATACTTAGGAAGCTGGAATTGTGTTAACTATCATTTTCATTGGAATGCACTAAAGTTTCTCCCTTTTCATTACCATTTGGTCTTTACACTTGGAAGTGCTGTGTGTTTATTCGTAAGATGCTAATCAAATAATACACTCAATGATATCTCTGTTTTAATACAAAGTTTGTAATAGCTGGTCAAGTAAATGCATGAAAAGAACACAATTAACAGACCTGCTGCTCCAAATTATTGCTGCAAAAATCTCAGAAACAAGAAAAACAGCTCCAAAGAAAAGGTGTGTATGTATAGTACAGAGTAACAAAACTGCCACACACCTCATTAGCTGCAGGATATTGTGAATGGAATGAAACGTGTATATTCTACACAATTTATCCAATTTCTGCAATTCTCTCTCCACCTACTAAAACTCATATTTCATCATACCCCCTTATTCCAAACCCCTGTAAAACAAACTGAGAATCAGTTTTAAAACATAATGAAAAAAACTGCAATATAGAACAGCAGAGCATAACTGGGAAGCAATCCACTGTCCTTGTGCAGATGGCAACAAAGCTCACCAACAAAAGACCAGGCAAATCAAGGAACCAATGAAGCGAGCCACAGAGTTGCCAGCGTGTCACCCTCATAGGTGAGACATGCAGTTGAAATCATTACTTCATACCGCAGCTACTGTTCCTCAGCTGAGCACCTCAAGAGATTTTGTTGCGCCACCACATGTACAGGAGGTTTGGACTTAGACCAGATGAGAGTAATAAGAGGGGAGAGAGAACCACTTGCAATGGCATCTCTGTATAGCAGCAATGAAGCCAACAACTTGCCATACATAAAAATGCTTTTGAAAGAGCCGCAAAATGTGAATCACACAGTTTCAAATACCAACAACTCTTGCCATGCCATGATGTAGTGTGGCTGCTTTTTGTGGTGCAGGAAATGTCTGCACCCCCAAAGGTGAAATTAAAATTAACTACACATAAGCACTGAAGGGAACAACATAATGCACTGTACTGTTTGCTAAGACAATTAATTTTATGGAAGGGAAATTCAATGAGGGGCAAGGGAGAAGGCCCTAAAAGGCGCCGAGCAATGAATGGGTTACTTCCATCCATGCTACGGGCCACTGCGGACCCTCAGCTTGGGAATTTGGAATAAAAGGCGTAAGTGAGGTCATAATTCTTGAAACGGCAGTACTGAATATCATGACGCAGCCAATCTCCAAATGAAGGTGTCTTCTCCAATTCCCGAGGACATTCTGCAGCAAGAGATGTCTGCAATCAGAAATAAATTGCTACAGTGCCACTTCATGCTTCTAATTATGAAGGTCTAATATATATGGTGACTACCAACAAATATTAATTGTGCGAAAGCTTGTAAACACATAGAAGAGCCTAAAATGGGAAGTGCATTTTCCCCCCACAAACTATTTTAACAAATGAATTAAATTTAATAAATGACACGTGTGTCAATAAAAGAATATTATGGACAGGCAACAAGACAGCCTCAAAGTTTCTCCATTTATAACACACTTGAGAAAAATGGGAATACAATGGAGCAGTACACCAGCTGTTGTTAACACCAGGTTTGGACGATGCTGATGAAGTTGATTTACTAAGTGAATACGTATACAATACAAATAAGAATGCAGAGGCATTACTATTAGTTACCAGTAAAGACGGTGATTTAAAGGTAAATACTGAGAAAATTAAGTACAAGGTATGTCCTCTGAACAGAATGTAGGACAAAAGCACAACATAAAGATACCCAATAAAGCCTCTGAAACTGTGGCAAAGTCTGAACATTTGGGAACACTAACATATCAAAATTGCTTGCAAGAAGAAATTAAGAGCAGATTAAACCTGGGAAATGTCTGCTATTATTCAGTCCAAAATCTTCTATATTCCTATCTGCAGTCTAAAAATATAGAGATTAAAATATTTACAAGTATAATTTTTCCTGCCGTATTATATAGGTGTGAAACTCAGTCTCTCACATTAAGGTGTTCCAGAATAGAGAGATGAGAAGATATTAGGGCCTAAAAGGCTCTGACAGGCGACAGGGAAAACTGCATACTGAGAAGCTTCATGACTTGTACTCCTCACCACATATTATTTGGGTTATCATTTTGAGGAGGATGAGATGGGTGAGGTATGTGGCACATATGGGAGTGAAGACAAATGCATATACAGTCTTGGTGGGGAAACCTGAAGGAAACTCACCACCTGCAAAATCTAGACACAGATTGGGAATATTAAAATGGATATTAAAAGAACAGGTTTGGAGATTTAGGATAGAGCATGGTATGAACCTCTGAATTCTACAAAATGTTCAGAATTCATGGACTACCTGAGGAACTATTCTTCTCAAGTACTCTGCTCTATGGAGTTGGATGGATGGTTGGTTGGTTGGTTGGTTGGTTGGTCAGTCGGTCAGTGAGTCAGTCAGACATCACTGTCACCCAGGGCCGCCAAGAGTGGTTTCGGGCAAGAGTGAAAAAACTTTTCAGGCCCCACAGCACGGGCGGACCAGTTAAAAATCTTTACACTAATTTGGAAGGGACCAACCCTCAGCTGCAGAATGGCTTGGACTTGGTCTGAAAGGGACAATCGACAAATAATGGTATTACCAAGACAGACAAAAATGTATGCAACATAGCTGGACCCCAGGCCACCTTCCAGGCTCCAGTAATTTGTACTCCCACCCCCTCCTGTTGGCTCTGGTGTCACCAATAACATACACTGTGTTGATAGCAGGTTTGGTGTAAGATGAACTGATAAAGGATTTGGAAAGAAGCACTCAGAAAACAAGGTGATATATGACATCTGCATGAGAACAAAATGGGGGGGGGAAGGAAAAAAAACTTCAGTAAAAACAACTGGTCACCCAACAAATATTCAAACTGGGCACCTCTCAAATGGGGAAGTCCAAACTGTTCAGCTGACTCTTGGAATCTTAACAAGAACAGCAACAGAAAGAAGCAAGTGAAATTAGGTTCCTAAGACCACAACAGAACAGACCACATCAGAAACCAACCACTCAGGGTGGAGTACAATAGCCTATAACCAAACAGGTTCCATCACTTGGAAAAGAATTAAGTTGACATGCGGGAAGACTTTATCAGTATGAACCAAAAGGTAGAGGAACACTACATAAGATCAGAAGAACAATTCTCAAAACAGATAAAATCAAGAAAATAAAAATAAATTAAATTTAGGTATGTGAAGAGAGTATCTGGGACACAAATGAAAGAAACAAATGAAATGTTGATGTATTAAATTGTAACATGTAATACATAACCCACACCATCTGATTACTGAACACATAACAAGCGACACCTTCTCACCTTGTTGGCAAATACCGTAATAACAAACTTTCCAGGCTGAAATGTCTCTAATACTCGAGAGATCATATCTTTGTATGAAGCTTGTGGCACATTGCTCTCAAAGCTTACATAAGAGAAGTCTGGCTCTGGAGTGACATGAATAGTCATGTAGCAGCCCTGCAAGCAAAGAGGCATATGTGTATCACCCATCCATCTCAAACTCATCACCATAAGAACTTCATGCCTAAAACTGACGCACCCTCCCCAAATACAATTACACTTTGATGTCATTTTAGCTAAGTGTCCACACTTTCTCCTCCTCTTAAGTCACATTTACAATCTAGTTCCTGGTAATTTTCAAGTTTTATTGTACCTTATCACTTCACTTGGGAGTAATGTGGCATGCAACAATCAACATACACATACCCAAAAGATGAAACACCAACATCAATAACAGTAATCTTGGTATCAGTCATAAATCAAGCAAGCTTTGAATCCGCTTAGACATCAGTCATACGAGCAGCAAGATTTAATTATCAAGCAATGAAATCAGGCATTACAACTTAATCATAGCATGTTAGCATGGTCAAGTTGTTACTCTCTGCACTGCAGTGACTGAAACAGTCCTACATGCAAGGGCATATACACCATAGGATAAGACTACCCACCAAGTACAAAGTACACTATATTGACAATTTTTAATTTTGAGAAATGTGTCACCCCATACATAAGAAAAACCCATATCAACTAACAAAATAATTTTTAAACACCAATGAATTTTAAATGTACAATAAAATATATTTCATTCTATCTGCATCAATGTCAACAACAGAAGAACAGAGACTCTCAGAAAGCTGAAAGACAAGTTTATGTTAAACAGTAATGGGATTAATATTCTTTTATACAACATCTGTCACGACATGGGAGGTGGGATACCAGTTGGTATAATGACTAGGCAATAGGCTGGATAACCAAAGCATTACAGTTGAACTCCCATGCAGAGGCTCAAGATCTGTGTTCTCCTACATGACCAGACCAGACCTTAGGCCCATGCAGCCTCCTGTTCAGTGGGTACTGGGGGTTCTTTCTGTGGGGTTAAAACAGCTGGGGAATGAAGATGACCACACACTTTCATCATCTAGTGCTCAGCAGAACTATCTCTACTCCCCCATACACTTATGGGCCATGCACAGGACCTTTACCTTTAATAACATGGAATTTTTTAATGGCACAACACCAAGTATAGTTGATTTAGTTAAGACATGTACCATAACCTCAACATTACTTAAATTCAAAATGCACAATCCAGCTGCTCTATATTCCTCAAATCACACCCTACAGTCAAACTGTAACTTTATGTAAACACGTACACTGCAGTTCCCTTCAAATAGTAAATGCACAATACAACCACACTGTGGAACAATTTAAAAATGATCAAAACTACCAAATCAGGATAACCAAGTACTACATTTGTACTTTGTTCAAATGATATATCCACACTTCATAACTTATATTCACTAGCATGTCCAGTATCAAATAATAACTGTTCTGGTTTATGAAACCTTCATCAGACAACATTAAGGCCAGATATCTTGATCAATCCTTATGCAATACCCACGAACACCCTGTTACAGACAATATTTTCAGTGTTCAGAAAACCTGCTTCATACCACAGTAACGAGAACATTTTTTAAAAATATGCTACTACTTAACTAATGATATAAGCTGGTGACTGTTTTAAATGTTCCCTGGACAGTTCTCCAGCCTCTAGCATGAAAACTATTCAGGATTAATGTGATTTCTTTTGTAAGCAGCTGTTTTCTTACAGGCAGATACAGTGTTACATTAACCTTTCAAAGACGAAACGTGATCCGCTTTATACAAGGAAACAGTCCATACCGCACTGTAAACACTTTCCACCACAGTTATAAAAACCAATCAGTTAATGACATATAAAGCAAAGGTCGCTGTGAGTTCTGAAGTCTGTACAAAACACTCAACGCAAAGCGAGCACCATGTAGAATTGATGAATGTTAAACCTGGTGGTACGTAAAGAAGCTGCTAGGCATTAAGAGGTTCAAGGAAAATTTGGAATATAAAACAATCATGCCAACATACACCATATGAAACACCACAAGCCCTGCAGCACAACAGAAAGTAAAAACTGAAGTATGTACAAAATTAAAGACTCTCTTCACTCATTGAATATTCAGCCTATGCCTGATGTCAAAAGCACAGAGAGTACTTCTAATTGTGTCCCTAAGCACAGAAACTGTCATGATAGCTTTACTGCACAGGACATGCAGAGTCCATTTTGTACTGCAGTTCAACTTCCCTAATTCCACTGAAGCCTCAAAGGACAAACTTTCAGCTTCTAAGCAGACCTTGTCTGAAAACATTTCTGAATATATGACAGAGCCCATGCCTTGAATATTTACAATTTCTTTTTGAGTACTGTCCGTCTTGCAAATAATGTCAAATGTTCGCATGAATGCTATCCTGCTGTGTCCCCCACTAATAATACTGTAATCACATTGATGCAGATCCGAAGATCTGCAATTATCAATCGTTTGGCAAGCACCCCTTCTAAGACAGAGAATGAGAAGTTTGCTGTATGGACCATAACATTCTCCTGCATGAAGTTACAATGTACTTTCCTTCTTCTGTTAATTCTCTAAAGAATGGTATCAGAATTCATCAAATGCAGTGCAAATTCACTATTTCTTCAAAAAACAGAGGCCCTACAATTCTGACTGCACTTGGTGCACACCAGACTCCACAGAGTACATGGCGATTTTATAACACTAACATTTGTTATCCTGGCTGTTTACATTCCCATTTAATGCAAACCACGCCACCTTGCAGAAGCAGTGCAAATGAACACTCCTGATTCAACAGAATACCTATCTCACATGCAGTTCCAACCTGCCCTGTATGACTCATAACACATGACCAAGCACCTGTCTTGCATTCCAGATGTGGACCATGTTTATTGATCACATCGCCTTTGCAGGTGGAGACTGTATCTTTCTATGCCTGAGGACATATTTAGAGCTACCTTCTGTAAATCTGCATTGCAGGGCACATATATCTGTTTC
>Ga0209628_10001151_pt1 | contig 16810 bp, 14 predicted proteins | sample TergutCu122P4_FD_187285 | JGI IMG/M metagenome (GOLD analysis project Ga0209628, IMG submission 187285) | Cubitermes ugandensis P4 segment gut microbial communities from Kakamega Forest, Kenya - Cu122 P4 (SPAdes) (version 2) | ecosystem: Host-associated > Arthropoda: Insects > Digestive system...
AGGAGATCGTGTCGTCGGAAACACCACATTTGACCGCCTGTTTTTCACATTTGAAAAAAACAAATGGAAACTTCAACTCGGCAGACAACGCATCAATTGGGGGCAGACATTCGTCTGGAATCCAAACGATATCTTCAACACCTATTCATTTTTCGACTTCGACTATCCCGAACGTCCGGGCTGCGACGCCTTTCGCGCCACATTCTTTCATAACGCAACTTCATCTTCCGAATTGGCAGCATCTGTCAACACCAACAACAAAATCACAGCCGCCTTTCAGCACCGATGGAACCGTAAAAATGTTGATTTTCAGGCTATCGCAGGCGAGCAGACAGAAAGTGATATGGTCATCGGCGGCGCTGTCACAAGCGACATCAAAGGATTGAATCTCAGAACAGAAATGTCGTATTTTCATCCCATCAAACACCTGACCGACACAAGCGGCATTGTTTCACTTTCTTTGGGTTTGGATTATGTTTTTTCAAACGCACTGATGTTGCAGGCAGAGGTTTTATACAATAATGCAGGCAAAAGTTCAACCGACAATGGACTGACAACCTTATACGCCGCTCCGCTATCGGCAAAAAAACTGTCCATTTGCGAATGGTGTCTGTTTTCTCAAGTGTCATACCCGCTTACACCGCGACTGAAAGGCTCATTATCAGACATGTATTTTGTTGGCATCCAATCCTGTTACGTCGGACTGTCCTTCGATTACTCCATCATCGAAAACTTAGATTTCTCGCTAATCACCCAATATTTCGCCTCCTTCGGAACATCAACCATCGGCAAAATGCACGCCTTTCTGGGATTTGCCCGCATAAAATATTCATTTTGACTCCTATCCGACTAAATATTTTAAAAAATAGTCGGACAGGAGTGATTTTTTCGTAACTTTGCGGTTTGAAATATTAAATCGTAAAGATATGAATTTAATTGAAGATAGCGTAGCAGCTTTACCGGAACGTCGCAGCATCGACGACATCAAAAAGAGTTATCCCGACGAGTGGATTTTAGTGGGCGACCACGAAAAAGAAGAGCGGGATTTGGAATTCCGCACAGGCATAGTGCTGTATCACAGCCCCGACAAAAGAGAATTGGCGTACCGCCCCAAACCTTTACTGAAACAAGTCAAAAGTACCTATCTGTTTTTCAACAGAGTAACCCCTCGAACCGGCAGCGGACGGGCAATACTTTTACAAACACGGTATTCTATCTGATTATGACGGACTTTTAGGTATAGATTTTTTTGAAAATTCCGAATTTCGTATCAATATGAAAAATCAGACAATTGAAGTGATTAGCCAATAGTCGGTAATAGGCTCAGGCATCCGAAATACAAAAAAACATCTGCCCTTCTATGTTGAAAAAGCGAAACCGGTTTTTATCGACAAGTCGCTGTTCCGTACCATAATACCCTTAGTCAGGTATACAATGGCAGACAGTGTATTGAAATGGCATCAATGGTTAGTCTTGGACGAAAAATGGCTACCCAAACTGACCGAATCGCTTAAAAACATTGAAATAGACGGGAATCTTCAAAAGATGAGTTGGGATGAACAATTAGAATACCTTGTTCCGGATTGGATCGAAAAAGTGACTAAGTTGTATGGGGAAAAGGGTACAAGTCGAAACGAAAAAGGATACAAGTCGGAAAATTTATATAATGCAGAATATCAGCAATATGACTACACGAAGGATACAAGTTCGAATGAAAAAGGATACAAGTCGGATGAAGAAAACCGACCAAGTCCAAATGAAAAAGTGACTAAGTTGTCAAATAAAAAAATACGGTACATCATTGTTATTTTGTTGATGCTCGGCAGTCCTCTTTCAGTTGAAGAATTAATGGCTTTATTTGAATATAATAATAAAGGGAAATTTCGCGACAACTATCTCAAACCCTTGGAGTCCGCAGGCTTGCTCACCAAAACCAACCCCGACAAGCCAACCGCCTCCAACCAAAAATACGTTATCACCGAAAAAGGCAAACGATTTTTAACCGGACAAAATTTTTGAGATATGGATGATAACTATTTGATAATAGGCGATGACCGGCAGAGGGCTTACGTTTCAAAATTTGAGAGAAGCAAGGATTCTTAACTTCCGAATTATTCAGAGGCTTGCTAATGTTTTGTTTTTCCAGTCCATCACAATTTTCCGATTAAGCGATGCTACTTTGCAAAAATGTTCGTTAATCTTGAGCGGGTCTCCGTCAGGGTTTTCGTTGGCATTGCGTACCATGCACATAGCACAAAATCCTTTGTCTTCGCAATCTTTGCATTTCGGGAAATCTCTTTTGCGCAAACTGCGAAGATATTGAATTTGGGGAGATTTATTCCAGATTTCTTTGAGTGGCGTTTCTTTGATATTGCCGCAGATATAGTTTTGCCAACCCGAACAAGGGTAAATATTGCCGTTTGCCACCATACAGATTGATGTGACACATACGCCACAAACAAGGTCGTTGCTTCTATCACGACTTTCCCGAGCATCAAAGTTGTCGGAAAGAATCGCCTTTTGATAGCTTTCATTCAACGCGATGACTTCGCAAATGATTTTCCCGACCTCGTCCAACGAAAGCCGGTTGTCGAGATTATCGGTAGTATGGTCATAACGTGCCATCATGATATAATCAGTTGTGGCGCGACATTTATGTTCGTGCGCCCAACGCATAACATCGGCAAGGCAATTTCGGTTTTGCTTCATCGTCGGGCAACTTATTTGCAATGGAATGTCGTTTTCAATCAAACGGAGGATATTGTCGCGTGTTTTGTAAAACGAACCTTCTTGTTTGGTAATCGAATCGTGAATATCAGGATTGAGGCTATAGAGCGATACTTGAACGCTGGAAAGACGGTTTTCTTTCATTTCCGTGATTATTTCGTCATTAAGCAACGTTAAGTTACTTAGCACATTGATTGAGAAATCGTATTCCTTTGCCTTTCGCAGAAAATCGCAAAAGTTTGGGTGCAACATAGGCTCACCACCGGAAAGTGTCAGACTGAGAACTCCCATATCTCGGCATTGGTCTAATACTTCATAGAACAAAGCTGGTTCAATATCACTGATTTTTTTGTCGTGCGGAATATAGCAATGCACACAGCGCTCATTACAACGGTTCGTCAACTCAATTTGCAAGGACATGAGTTTCGGATTATTCTTGAAATGTTCTTCCAAATATTCCTGAGTGCTTTTATTTGCTCGCTGTATATAAGGCGTAAAGTCTTCCCTGATAGTTTTTGGCGCGAGTGTTGAATAAGAAAATCGTAAATCGTTGCGGTTAAGTTCTTCTTCGGTTTTTCCGGAAACAATAAAGCCGTCTTCTTCCAAAATACCATAGAACTCAACAACATCATTTTTGATTATATCTTTATCGACAGCAAGATATTTTTGGGCGATTTCATTGGTAAGTGTATCAAGGCTTTTCGGCTCGCGCGACAATGCAGCAAGAAACACCGCACCTGAACCTTCGGTTACACGATCCCCAAAGTTGCTTTTATTAACGATATAGCCCACATTGCCATCGTAAATACGAATAAAGGTGTCATATTTCTGACGGTAAAGCATACAAACCTTCTTTTTATTTAAAATTATAATTAAGGCAAGAAGCAAGCTGTAAAGAAATCACTTTAGGGGACTTCTAAAAACTGCATTTTTAGCATAATCGTCATTGCGGACTTGATCCGCAATCCCCAGATAACGAGGTGATTCTGTCCTGAATCAAGTTCAGGATGACGGTTCAGCATGACGATTTGGGTTTTTAGAAGTTCCCTTTTAAAGATATACAAGTCTGCCTGTCAATTCGAAGGCAGACCTGTATATTCGAAAGCGTTAGCATATTGGCTCACATCAACTTTTCATTTCACAAGCTGTGCATATCACTGAGCTATCGTGCGTCGGACACCCGGAAGCAAAAGTCCCTTCCGCTTTGTTCTCTGCAACGATTTCAGGCTTCTGATAAGCCTCGTTTGCAACTTCACTTAATTCAATTGTCTGTAACATAATAAATTCCCTGATTCGTGTCGGGCGCAACTTTTTAAATAAACATTAATTCTTGTATATAAAAACTTTTCACTATCTTGATCTCACTATCCTCGATGAAGCATTTTCCGGTTGAGAGCGAGTTGCAGTACTATTTACCGTTCCTATGCTTGAAAGGGATTTTCTACTCGTTTCAGGTGAAAAACTACGGACAGACAGTAGGGACGAGAAAGTAGAGGGTGAAAGATCGAGTTTGGCGTCTCTTACCTGCGTATTTAAATGCTCGACACTTTCAGCCCCTGTGTATCGATTTTTACGAAAAATCCCCACATATACCGGATATCCGTTAAATGTACCGCTAAAATCCAATCTTTGCGTAGTCTTATTGTATATAACCGTATAATCATTCACTGCATACCATTGATCCCCTTCTATAAAATAGCTGGCTCCAAAATACAGATCGTATATGCCATCTTCGCCGACTTTGTTACGCTCGTCTAATATAAGCGCCCCATTATCATAATCTAACCACAAATTGCACCCTTGATTTGCCCAATTTGTAATTTCATAATATTGTCCATAGTCATCTACGCCTTGATACACCTCGCCTTTCCATAATGTAGCGATGTTTGTAAACAAAGTGCCGTTTGCTGTGTAGGTACTTTGTTTAATATCATTGAAAGACAGTCCACCGTTTAGTACAGTAACGCTACACCAATCTTCGAACTCTCCTTCCATCGTGCTGACACGAATGTTTACTGGATTTCGGTCAGTAGTGGTTTTTCCGGTAATACGTCCATTGGATACGCTTACTTTATTAGGGTCGCTACTCGTCCAGTAAACGGTATTGTTTGTAGCATCAAATGGCGTGACCGTTGCGGTTAAATCCAGATATTCGCCAACGTATAATGTTACCTCATTATAATCAAGCCTCACGCCGGTTACGCGCCCTTCTCTTTGACACGAAGCAGTTATAAGAACAAGCGAAGCAATCAGAAAACAAACATTATTTTTCATTTTTTCTATCCATTATTTGTTTATACAATTAAAAATTAACGGCTAAACGCACACCATTTCCTGAAAAATCGAATTTCCATTCGATACTCGATCTGTTTTTTCCCCCATTATACATATTTACAGCACCTTTGATGTCATTCGGGCTATTCGATTTCAAAACTATCCCGGCGATTATCATTCCTGCACCAGCCGCTATAATACCTATTCCAAGTGCGTCATTAAGGGTTTCATTCTGATAACGGTAGTAAGTATTACCGTCTCTTCCTCTATAAAAACTCTTTTTATCTAAAGGATGTTTTGCGACGATAAACCCTCCACCACCTGACACTAATGCTCCAGAAATGAGCAATACGGTTCCAATCCTGTTTTTCGCCAGACCTTTGTTGTACAGTTGCAAAGCGTGCGGATTTACTTCTAATACCTGTTTCACATCATCTCTTTCTAATTTCATGCCATCCATAAAGACACTATTTCCTGAACCGTCAGTATCAAGCTGATTGCGTTTCGGATTACACTCTGCAATTCGTTTTTTGGCGTTGGTGTCGCTTGGATTGAGTTTTAGCAGTTCCTGATATGTTGCTATCGCTTCGGAGTTTTTTCCTTGATTGAAAGATTTATCAGCAGAACTGCGCAATTCTTCATATCTCACAATTTTATTTTTAAACTCGGCGTCTTCAGAAGCGCCCGTTGTTATAGAAGCGTTATAATATTCTAATGCGCTTTTGTAATCGCCATTCTCGAAAGCTTTCTTGGCATCATTTCTATAAGAAGTTCCGTAATTCTGCCCAAAAGCGAAAAATGAACCTGAACAAAAAATGAATAAAAGAATAAACTGTTTCATGTCATCTGTATTTATTTATTAAATCTCTTATTTCTTGCGTATTATCCAAATTCTGCGCATAAATAAGAAGTTTTTTTACTCTGCTGTCGAACTTACCGTTGAGGTCATTCATCAGTTGCTTGGCTTTGTTCAGAAACAACTGCGACCCCGCTTTTTTACCTGATTCGTTAGAAGACAGAAACAGCGAATATGCATTGTCGTACTCGTTTTTATTGAACGCTACCCACGCACTGTTTACCGTTCGCAAAACGGTAATTTCCTCTTGCTGCAACTTAACGATTGATTGAAATTCTTCAATAATCTCGAGTTGTTTTTCGATAGTTGCAAGTTGTTCTTTGTTGGCACTTCTTGCTTTTTGCATTTCACTTTTTGCTTTTTGCAAATCGTTTTTTGCTTTTTGCAAGTCGTTATTTACCGTGGACAAGTCGGACAGGTAAAAATCAATTTGTTCTTCTTTATACATTGGCGAATTGATACCCTCCGGATTAATTCTTATAGGAAGAGGCTTTTGCGATATTTTTTGCAGTCGAGAAAGAATATCGCTTATCGTTGAATCTTGTTTGTTGCTCTTCTCTACAAATGGCACTGTTTCGTTGTAACGACGTTGTGCGTCTTCGTATTTTTTTTGCCAGTCAACATTTTTCTGACCGAAACAGAAACAAACAGGGATACAAATCCAAATCACAAGGGTAAAACATCTTCTAATATCCATAATTGATTGTCTTTTTTGAAAGTTATTTTTATATGCGGTAAGTTGTCTAAATCCAGTTCGCCATTGGTAAAATCAGACGATGATATGTTTTTCCCTCCACAATAAGTGAACGAAAAAGTTATACCCTTTTCCATGTTATTTATTATTATGCCACGATGTATTTTTATCTGATATTCATCTTGCGAGATTGCCTTTTCTATTCTGGCGCTGAGCGTAGTATATTGTCCGTCTATTTTTGCCCTATATAAGCCAACAAGCTTTTGAGGGTCAAAAATGACATTTTCTGTATCTGCTACTTTTATTGGTTTGTCAGAGGAAGAAAGCGATTTAATTACAAAAAATGCCACAATAATCAGGCAAAGAGCGACAAGGGCGACAACATACCATGGTATCCTTTTTTTTAAAAAGTTAATCTGAATTGTGCAACCGGTGCTTGCTGTTACGATAAATGTATTTCCGCTTTGCCATACTTTTGCTGTTCCATCTGTTATTTCGTATGCAGGTTTTGCGTAGCCAACTCGATAATTTGGCATGGCTGTAATTACATTACCTGAAACACTGACCGTTCCTAAAGTTGTTTTATTGGAAATGACAGTAATAATTACTTCAAAGTTAATCTGAATTGTGCAATTTATGCTTGCTGTTACGATAAATGTATTTCCGCTTTTGCTGACTGCTGCAGTTCCTTTTATTATTTCGAATGCAGGGCTTGCATAACCAACGCGATAATTTGGAATAGCTGTAATTACATTGCCTGAAACAATGACTGTTCCCAAAGTTGTATTGTTAGAAACGGAAGTAATGGTAATAGGAGGAGGGGGTGGTGGAATTGCTTCAAAGTTAATCTGAATTATGCAATAGGTGCTTGCCGTTACAAAAAATGTATTTCCGCTTTTTCTAACGGTTGCTGTTCCGTTTGTTATTTCGTATGCAGGGCTTGCGTAACCAACGTTATAATTTGGCTTGGCTGTAATTACATAGTCTGAAACACTGACCGTTCCCAAAGTTGTAGTGTTAGAAATGGCTGTAATGAAAGGTGCGCCGCACATATGGCAAAATTTGGCATGTGATGCGTTTGCTTTTTTACAATTGGGACATTTCATATTCTTTAATTTAATCTAACTTTTTTTGAATTTAGTTTTCAATTTCTGAAACGAGTTTCTTTTTTTGATGTCTTTCCCACAAGACATCAACCAATTGGTCTTCATTTATTTTCTTGACTTTTTTACAATTACATAGTACATAAAAAAGAAAACCAATAGAAAGTAAAAAAGAAAATAATAAAGAAAAAATTAAAACCTTTTTCCAAACATGAAAAGATGATCCTGCATCTACAAAAAAAGATGATGCAAATGCTACAAGAATCGTAACAACTATTCCAAGTGGCGCGATCCAATCATTGCTTTTCTTTATTTTTTCATTGTATTCACAAAGAAATTGTTTAATTTCAATTTTTTGAAATGGAAGCATACGAACATTCTCACGTTCATCAATTTGAACTTCAGTTTTTTTTGTCTGATTAATTTCTTCATTAATTTCATCTTTTACTTTTACTACCACTACTTTGCAATACTCATGACCACAATTTGGACAATAATTGGCACCTTCTATTTTATTTGCAGCACAGTTAGGGTTTAGGCATTTCATATTCATAATTTTTTAAGTTCTTTCATGGCCACAATTAATGCAATATTTCGAATGAGTTTTGTAGTACTCAGTTCCGCATTCGCGGCAATATTTTTTTTCTTTAAAACTGTAAAGAGGTGGAGGAGTTGGCGGAACTGGGACAGCATTAGGTATATCCATATCTATTTCTACCCCTTTTTTGCGGCAATGATCATAGATGAAAAAATCGGCTCTTTCGAGTGGGATTTCTTTATCTTTAGCCAAAGAAACCAACGTTTGATAACCGGCGGTATCTATGGAGCTTTTGCTTGACCAAAGGTCTATCATATCTTTTAGCTCTCCAAAATATTCGTAATGCAAAGATTTTAAATATTTCTCTTTATCACCGGCTTGTTTTAGATTGTCCTTACATATACTTGACAATGAAACTGTTGCAGTTACTTCTGCTGTTTTGTTTGCATTTTTAGAATACTTATCATAGATGTCAGTTGCTCTTTGAACTAAATCCATATAAGAAGCGTTTGGCTTAAGTCCGAGAAAATCAAATAAGTCCTTCTTTCCTATAACTTTTAGATCCGAACGGATTCTTTTCATAAATGATTCGTCTAACATTCCTATTCCATCGTCTTTTCCGATAACTCGAACTTTCAAAATAAGTACTACTTCATCTTCAGTGAAATTATAATTTTTTGCAAGTTTTTCTAAATCATCTTTTTTAATTGAACCATTCTTTACAAAAACAGAAGCAGCTGTTTTTAATATTTTTTCATTTTTTACTTTTTCGTCAAGCAAATTTTTTTGGGCTGCTTTGGCTTCTGCATCTCGATATGAAGGATTCAGTAAAGTTTTTCTTATGTCTGGCAACAATCCAAGATTTTTTTGCGACGCATTTCCTTTTGTCGGATGATTTTTTTCTTTAGACCACTGTTGTTGCTTTGCATCAATCGCCGCAATAACTTTTATCTCGTCTCTTACCGAAGGGTCAAGTTCCAATAGTATATAATAATTTTCTCTCACGCTTATTTATTTTTTTGTCTAAGTTTATAATTTCCACCTGTTTCAGTTAATACCTGCGCAATTTTACTGAATGAACCGACCAAGCCTTCCAAATTGGTAAACAATGCATTTTCGTCAGACGTAGCAATACCCTTTAAAAATTTTTTATCGGCGCTGCCGAAACCAATAGCAATAATTTCTATTCCCTCATCAACACATTGTTTCGCGTCATTAATAGCTTTATCTTGATATGACCACACGCCATCGGCAAGCACAATGATAAAACGAGGATTATCCTGTTTCCTCAAAATATTCAAACATTCCTTAAATGGATTTGCTGAATTACCAATGCCAACAGAGCCAATAGTCCACTGGTCTATACTGGAAATAAGTCTTTTTGCATTTTGAGTTAAATCTTTATCTCCTCCTACCCGATCCGCAACCGTCATCAAGGCAACAGATGTATTAGACAAGTCTAACTTTTCAATAAAACATTTAGCCGCTTTCTTTGCTTCTGACAAAGGATTACCCGCCATGCTACCTGATAAATCCACTGCTATAATTACAGATAAATGGGGTACAGTCTGTATTTTTTTCGGTGGAAAATCAACCCAGGACATATCCGCAGGCAAAGGGAGTTCCGACTTTGAAAGTTTTTTACCCGTTTCACGTTGTGTTGCCTCTACTTGTACTGTTCCGTTTTCATCATACTGATACATAACATCAATTACAGAAACCCCTGAAACAATGTATTCTATGCCGGTAAAAACATATTTCCCTATGATTTTACATTCGCCGATTATTTCTGTTTCTCCTTGCGTCACATAAATCTCCAATTCATTAGGCATTTGTTTTCCGGTATGAATCTGATATGGACGTAATTCAGAAGCGGGAATTTTCTTGTTTTTGGGGATAATGATTGAATTAATGTATCGGCTGCGGTCGCTATTTTCAGCAATCAAACCCAAACTGTGGCTCATTACATCCTCGATTTTCATTTTTCCGCCCAAATAATAACGAGGCATCGAAAGCGCTGAAGCGGATTTAGAAAGTTCAATATTGGCTTGTATAGCTGCCCCCAAACAAACGGCTTCATCTACATTTATTCCCTTTATTGGCGGTTTTCCCGACATTTTTTCTACCCAACTTGTAACCATAGGCATACGTGTTGAGCCGCCGACTAATAAAACGCCATCTAAGTCACCCCAAGATAAATTTGCCTCTTTCAAAATTTCCTCTGATTTGGAAGTTGTTCTTAGTAAAAGGTCTTGCGTGATCTCTTCAAACTTAGTCCTCGTAATATTGTAATTGCCTCTATTCCCATCATAAACAACTGAAAATTTGGAACTTTGAGAAGTAGATAGTTGTTTTTTTACATTCTCCGCCCGAACAAGCAAATCGTTATATGAAACAGAATCGATCAAAGGATCTGTTCCAAATTCATTTTGAAATTGTACGGCAATATATCCGATCAAACAGTTATCCCAATCCTTTCCGCCCAATTCGTGATCACCGCCGGAAGCGATTACACGAATAGCGTTTTCTTCGATTTTCAAAACAGTTACGTCAAAAGTTCCGCCTCCAAGGTCATAAACTAAAACGGTTTGATTTTTGTTTTGTGATACCCCAAAAGCAATAGCCGCCGCCGTTGGTTCATTGATGATTCGCAAAACTTCCAAACCGGCTTGCTCGGCTGCCTTAATTGTTGCTTTCTTTTGTAAATCATTGAAGTAGGCAGGTACGGTAATAACAGCCTTTCTGATTTTTTGCTTGAGCGTAAATCCCGCATCATCTTTCAATTTTTTTAGCAAAATAGCAGACAAATCCGTTGCAGAATATGATTTTCCGTAAAAATTGAGTTCAAAATTCACATCGCCCATATTTCTTTTGAAAAAAGAAGCCACGTTGGCTTCGCCAAACGCTTGCTGTTCTTTTGCTTCTGAGCCAACAACCGTATTGACTGCGTCTTCAAAATAAATAACAGAAGGCGTTAGCGATTCGCCGAGCGCATTTTTAACTAATATTGGTTTGCCCGATTCGTCAATAACCGATACAGCCGAAAAGGTTGTTCCCAAGTCAATACCAATTGCAATCTCCATTTCTATTATGACAGTTTAATCGCTTTACTTCTTGCTTTTGCCTCCTCTAACGTTTCTCCGCTAATAACAGAAGTTGTTTCTATGGTGAGATTTAACCCGCAATTACCCGTTAGTTCAACAGCATTAACTTCTAACGTTCCCTGGTTATTAAGTTTAAACGTTACTTGAACAGGTGAACCGGCAGGCAGCCCACGAGGAAGACCATCAATAATACCTTTGCTTAGTTCTGTTGACTGCTCAATGTCAACTTCATAATCTGACATTTCATTTTCATAGACAGTTACTTCTACATTATCCTGATTTGCTACATTGGTGCCAAATATTTTGGTAACTTCAGCAGGAACATTACTCTGTTTCATAATAAGGTTGATAACTTTCACTGATCCTTCTTTGGTAATAGCCTCTATGCCAAAACTTTGACTTGCTACATTGCTTATCACTTGTTCTGTTGCCTTTTTTACTGCGCCCAAAGTAAAGCCTATCTTGTCTGCTACTTCCTGGTGAACTTGGTTCAATACAGTTGCAGAAACATCTTTTATAACAACTTCTTCTTCTGATTTGCCCGTTTTTTCAGCAAGTCGCTTGATGATTTCACCATTTATTGCGAGCTGTTGTCCGTAAATTGCAGCGCCTTTCGCCACCGATTCATCGGGGTCAAAAAATTCAACCGGTACCGCCGGATAATTATCTTCCAAAATAGCCTTTATTTGAGGCATTCTGGTTGAGCCGCCAACAAGCAAGATTTTGTCAAAAGATGATTTACCTTTTACCTTTGCATCGTCAAGCATTTGGTTTGTCAACATTATTGTTCTTTTTGCCAAATCTTTAGTCAATTCATTAAACTTTTCTCTGGATACTTCGACACTGTCCCTGTTTGTACCGTATAATACCCTGATTTTTGTTTCATTTCTTGTTGACAGCGTCTTTTTGGCGTTTTCTACTTCGATCTGTAATTCGCCAAAAGTTTCTTCATTAGAAAGGATGTCATCGGTTACACCTTTTTTTTCTTTGAATTTGTCAGCACAGTAGAGCATTAAAGCATCATCCCAGTTTTTTCCGCCTAAATTGTGGTCTCCGCCTGTAACAACAACTTCGATTGATTGCGGCTTTACCTCAATCATTGTAACATCGAATGTGCCTCCGCCCAAATCGTAAACTAAAACCGTTTGGTGTTGAACATGTTCTATACCATAAGCAAGAGCGGCAGCAGTTGGCTCATTGATAATGGATTTCACATTCAATCCGGCAATTTCTCCTGCTATTTTTGTTGCTTCCCTTTGGTTGACACCAAAATATGCAGGACAAGTAATAACTACATCCTTTATTTCAAAACCAACCTTATCTGAAGCGTCTTTTACCAACTTCTTCAAAATATAATTTGAAATTTCTTCCGGTGTGTACTGAATTTTACCACGTTTCAAGAAAAAGTTAGGATCGCCCATACTTCTCTTTATAAAAGTTACTACTTTTTCAGGGTCGGTTTTGAGCATACTTTTTGCTTCCTGACCAACAATGATAGAACCGTCGTCTTCAAAATAAACAACTGAAGGCGTTGTTCTCTCATTTTCAAAGTTTTGAATAACAACTGCCTTGTCATACTCATCTACATAAGCTATGCACGAATAAGTCGTGCCTAAATCAATTCCAAAAACCTTATCCATTTTGTTCTATTTTTAATTTGTTAATATTTTCATTATCATATTTATAGCAAGAAATCCACTCTTGCCGAATAATTTTTCCGTCCATCATAAAACCTTTTTTCAAACGTTCGCAAACGGTCTTATCTTTTTCTTGCTCGCAAGTCGGCTCTGTTTTTATGACTTTTTGTTTGGAAAAATCCACTTTTTCACTTTCAACCGAAAATGTTTCAATCCCGTTTTTATTCAGCAACAGTTCTAAGTCTTCGGAAATACCGCCGAATTGTTTCAATAACTTGACTGTATCAATTTCCGAATCATCTGTTTCTGAGTGCTTTTTGAACAGGCTTGAATAGGCGTCAATCAAGTAAATGATTTCATTAACGAAAGGCATAACTGTTTTCTTTAACAAATCATTTTTATACGATTGGTTTTCAGCGTGTAACTTGTCAATAATTGCGTCTTTGTGTTTGTCGTATTTCAATTTAGACTCAAAATGCTTTGACAAATCTATCAGCAAATCCTTGATTTCCGACAATTCACGCGCATTATCAGGCGAACCTGGGTCTGGCTCAATTTGAAGTTCTTTTTGGTTTTTAACTTCCGGTTGCTCGTCTGTTTCGCAAACCGGATCCGTTTGAGTATTGAGTTCTTCCTTTTGTATTTCTGCGTTTTCAGAAGAAATTTCTTGTCCTTCATTCTTTAAATCATCAAATGAAGTTTGGGGTGAATCAGATGTATTTACCATATTTTTGATATTTTACTTTATAAAAAAATTTTATGCCCACAATTGTGCCCAATCTTTAAAAATTTATAAAAATAATTTGCTGTTAATCAATGTCCCTCCTAAATTCTGCGTAAGTTTGAAGTACAAGGTCGAATATCCGTTTCCTTGTTTTTCGTACATTGCACACCCACATCCTAAATATTCATAGTCAGGGTTCAAAATATTTGCTCTATGTCCGGGCGAATTCATCCAACCTTCTACTACAACTTTTGCATATTCGTAGTAGGAATACGGAAATAATTCTCTCCCATTAGTCGAAAACAAACGTATTACCCCACCTCTGTTTTCAACCGTAAAACTTTCGTTAGCTTTGATAACAGGGGAATCGGCAATGTTTTCGCCCCATGACATGAAGCCTTGAAAGGTGTTGTCTTTTACCGAATTTATGCGGTCGGTCAGGGTTTTATATCTTGCCTCAAAAATGTTGTCGTGGCTAAAGAAGTTGTGGCGTTTCATTTGTTCGGAATGTAAAATGGCTGTCTGGCGCAGCTTTGGATGAAATTGAAACTGTTTCAGATGATGCTTTTGCCGTTCGATGTTGGTAAACCAAAAAACGGCGGCATCAAGTAACGATGTATCGACATTTTCCTTTTCGATTTTGCTTTGCAAGATCGAAAGGTTTAAAAATGACTGAGTAGCGTAGTAGTCTATCTTTTCCATTTCAATTCCCGTTTTTCTTTTCAATATTCCGAACCTATCCAGTTGCCGGCGGTATCATAAACACGGTCGCCTCTGAGTTCGTACCTCCAATTTCCTGCCGTGTCGTAAATACGGCATCCTCTGAGTTCGAACCTCCAGTTTCCCGATGAATCGTATAATCGATCTCCCCTGAACTCAAAGAGCCAGTTTCCGGAGTTATCCAAAAGTCGGTTGCCAACTCTTCGGGTAACGATATTGCCGCCGGTGTCACGCCATAACATATTCAGACAATTTATAAGTCAGGGATTACCATTCGTAATGGCAGTCCCAACAAACCCAAATGTTGTTCTGTCTATCTGTGTTCTTACTACCGCATCTGGGACATGGTTTGCCCTTATCATCACTTGTGCCGTTTTTTTGAATGGTTTCAGTCTCCATTGTGCCGTTTAAACTAATTTTCTGCTGTGCCATAATAAAACCCCTGATTCGTGTCGGGTAACTTTTGATTTTTTATTTTTATTTACTCCTTTATCCTTTACAAATCAGACAATAAAAAAAGCGTGATACTTAAAATATCCGCTTTCTGGGGTGTTTGACGAAACCTTGTAATACAAATAAGTTAAGTTCACGCTGGAACGTGAACACTAAACTTATCTTTCATTACTTTCAAATCGTCAAACTTTCAGAAAGAAAGATAAAAGCTTAATGCTTTTAAAATGTCTTTTCGCGCCTTTTAGTTGGCGCGTCTTTTTTTCATAGGCAAATCCGTTATAAATTCAACGACAAAGGTAAAAAAACATTTGTTATTTCCAAAAATATTCTTAATGATTAACTTCCTGACAATAAAAATAGGTGCGAATTTACGAAAATACGAATACGCGAAGAAGGGCGCAGACACGAAAGAAAGGGGGACTTTCGCATAGCCGTCAGGTTAAGGTCGAAAATCGTCTTGAAAGAGCATAAATCATCAGCGTTGGGCATCGCCCTACGGGTACGCTTGTTCCTCATCTGTCAGACTGAAAGCCTGTTATCAATCGAAGAGGGCGTCGCCTGCGTTTAGATGTATAAAACGTTAATACTGACTAAGTGTAATCTGTTTGATTACAGGCTTTCAGCCTGACTAAGGAGGCGATTACGATTGTCATAGGGCTATGCCCTACGCTAATGATTTTGAAGGCTTTCAGCCTTAAACTTTCATTGCGGTTTACCAATTATACAATCGTATATATCAGAATATGTGGTGGATAGACTACTGAAGGTTTGGTTCAACGAGTGGTTTACCAAAGTGACATTTGCAGGCAAAAAAAATACTGCATAATTTACACAATAAGATATGCAGTAAATTCGTTTTCGATTTTAATTTACTGCATATTTTTTATACTTTACGCACTTTTCTTCCGATAACTCAATACCGCCCAGCCGTTGAAAAACACTGCCAAAACACAGAGCGGGTAGAAAAGGTGTTGCATATCCGTAAAGGTTGCGCCTTTGAGGTAGATCATTCGCAGGGATTGAATAAAGAATTTGAGCGGACTGGCGTTGCCCATTATTTGCGCCCATTCGGGCATATTTTGAAATGGCGTGAAAAGTCCGCTTAAAAATATCATCGTCATGATGAAAAAGAACATAATGAAAATTGCCTGCTGAATGTTGTTGGCATAATTGGAAACGATTAGTCCGAAGCCCGAAATACATAAAACAAAGGCTATCGCAAAAAGATAAATCAGTAAGATTGAGCCTTTGGGCAACATGCCATAAAATAGAAACGCTGTGAACATGCAAAGCGAGGCAACCACAAAACCCGCTACCCAATAAGGAATTAGTTTTGAAATGATTAACGTGAATTTGCCCACAGGCGTAACGTTCATTTGTTCAATCGTGCCGTTTTCCTTTTCGCTTACGATGTTGAGGGTAGGCAAAAAACCGCAAATCATGGTCAGCATCATTGCCATAAGCGCAGGTATCATAAAGGCGCGGTAACTCAATGCGGGGTTGTAACGGAAAAGCGGGCGAACTTGGATTAGTTGAGAGTTGAGGGTTGAGAGTTGAGAGTTATTCATTGTCAACTCTCTGTTGCCAATTATCAATTGGCGGTTGTAGTCGGCAATAATGCCTGTGAGGTATACCGAGCCGAGAGCGCCTTTCATTGCATTGACGGCGTTGGCGGAAATCATTAAATTGCTCGAATTTTCGCGGTTGAGTGATTGCTCAAACTTTGGGGGAATTTCGAGCAATATGTCGGCATTGCCTTTTTCGATGCTTTGCAGGGCGGATTTGCTGTCGCTGAAATAATCGTATATGCTGAAATATCCCGACGAGGCGATTTTTTCTTCCACTTGACGCGATGTCTGGCTGCGGTCGTTATCAACTACCGCAAGCACAAGGTTTTTCACGTCCATATTGGCTATCAACGGAAATACTGCCAACGCTACAAAGGGCAATGCAATGACCAAACGTGGCAAAAAACTGTTT
>Ga0209628_10001152_pt1 | contig 16810 bp, 27 predicted proteins | sample TergutCu122P4_FD_187285 | JGI IMG/M metagenome (GOLD analysis project Ga0209628, IMG submission 187285) | Cubitermes ugandensis P4 segment gut microbial communities from Kakamega Forest, Kenya - Cu122 P4 (SPAdes) (version 2) | ecosystem: Host-associated > Arthropoda: Insects > Digestive system...
CGAGGAAAATTATCATGTTTGTACTTCACCGTAAAGACGACAATCGCCTTTTCAGTCTCGGAAACGATGAGCAGTCTGTTTCGTTTATTTGCCATGATCGCAAGACTGCGGAAAAAGCCGTTCGGCAGGTCAGGGAGACATACGCGGTCGAATGTGTCGCGGAAAAAGCTGATCCATCCGAAATTTCGGGATTTTGGTTCCTGGCCTATCGCAATGGCCGCAAATACGGGCCGGAGTCCGGGGTGAGTGTGGTTTGCTGTAATCAGTCCGTGGCGACGTATTGCGCGGGGAATCTCCGAGAAACCATCAGGAAAATTGTAAAACCCATCCCGGTCTGTGTATGATGCGAATGCGAATTACACGGCGTGTAAAACCTGGCGGGCTACTAATGCCGTGTCGTAACGAAAGCATAGAAATCTCAATAAACGAGGGTAGAAGAATGTCAGAAAGAAAGCTTGCAACGATTACCGAAGTGGCAACCGTATTCCCGATTCCCGGTGCCGACTTCATCGAAGGAATCACGATGACCACCAACAGTTGGGAATGCGTGGTCAAGAAAGGTGAAGTTCAGCCGGGCGATAAGGTTTTGTATCTGGAAATTGATTCGGCGGTTCCGGCCAAAGACAAGCGGTTTGCATTTTTGGCGGATGCCGGGTGCGAACGCAACATGAATGGCAAGCGGGTTTATCGTTTGAAAACGGTCAAACGTAAAAAGCAAATCAGTCAGGGACTTGCTTTGCCACTTGCGGATTTTCCGGAATTTGCCAACTGCAAAATTGGCGATGACGTGACGGACAAGCTCGGTGTCACGGTCTATGACCGTCAACCGGCTCGCGTTGGACGTTTTGGGTTTTCCATTGGCAGATCAGCAGGCAAATTTCCCGGCTTCATCAAGAAAACCGATCAAGAGCGAATTCAGTCCATGTCAAAATCGTTACTCGAACGGATCAAGGATCATCCGTTCGAGATTACGGTCAAAATGGACGGCACATCATGTACGATGTACTACAACAAGGACAAATTCGGTGTGTGTTCACGCAACCTAGAAGTTCGTGACCCGAACATCTGCGATCCGTTCTTCGTTCGTGTGTGGAAACGTATCAAGAAACTTTTCGGTTATGGTTCACGACCGCCGCATTATATCGACAACTCGGTGTATTGGGACATGGAAAAGCAATATGCCGTTCACGACACGTTGACGAAATACTGCAAGGCTACGGGACGAAATCTTGCGTTACAGGGTGAAATTTGCGGCCCAAACATCCAGTCAAACCGTGAAAACCTTGATGAGCGGCGATACTTCATCTTCGATATTTTTGACATCGACAACCAGCGGTATCTCACATCGGACGAACGTAAAAAAGTGATTGCCGAGATCAACCAAGAGAAATTGTCACGAAGTAATCCTGATGTTGTGGCGTGGTTGTTGGAATGTGTCCCTGAATTGCACGAAGTCGAAAACTATGTACAGGAATACGTACTTGGTCATCCAGGGGGTATCGAAGCCGCTATCCAGAATATCCTTGCAATGACCGAAGGGCCGGGGTTGCGGTGCAAAAGTCGAGAGGGGCTGGTGTTCAAGAGTAAGCGAGACGGCTCTTTGTCATTCAAGGCAATTTCAAATTCCTATCTTTTGAAAAATAATCTTTGAGGAAAGCGAATTACACGGCGTGTAAAACCTGGCGGGCTGATGACACCGTGGAGTAATCAGCCAGATGAAAGTTCCAATTAACGAAAGAATTTCGTGTAGCTATGATTTCATCTGTAAAGTTCAAAGAAAAGTTCCGTTGTTTCGAAAAAGATACCGTCATTGATTTACGACAAATCACTTTATTGGTTGGCGATCAGGGAAGCGGTAAGTCGTCATTGCTTCATTTTCTCTCGGAGGCTGTAAAATTCGCCAGTAAGAATAAAGATTTCAAAGGCCATAAAGTCATATCATTGACTACGGAAGGCGAACCTGTGATTAAGCAGTTTACATCAAGCGATTTCGAGAAAGAAAATATAAGGACACTGCCATACCTTTCTCAGAAAATTGACATAAGATTTCAACTGGGTTCTTATCTTGCTTCACACGGCGAGACTGTCAATGCGTGTCTTCGGTCACTACCTGACTACAGGAATACGTTGATCCTCATGGACGAACCGGATATGGCTTTATCGCCGAAGTCGGCTGTCAATCTTGCGAACATGATGAAAACGGCACTTGGCAATGAATGTCAGATTATCGTTGCAATCCACAACCCTATTATCATTTCGCTGTTCAATGATGTGTTCGACATGTCGAGACGAATTTGGTGTTCGCCACACGACTATTTCGAGACGATGGGGTTGTCTGTTCGTATTACAACTTCAGATAAGGGTTGATTATGATCAAATACAAAGAGAAAATCGAACAGTTTTGCGAAGGGGCATTGACGGCATTGCTTTGGACGGAAGAACTGTATGGCGATGTTGTTGATCGTGATTCCGAAGATCACTTCCGTGAGTTCTGTGCAATGTTTTTCGTACTGTTCGAGTGCCAACTGGATGCCCTTGCTGTATTTGAGCAGGATTTTGCCGGATACCAGCGTTACGGACACGATTTTGTCCTGACCTGGAACGGGCACGGGGCGGGGATTTGGGATACGTACATGGAGTACAGCGATCCGTATTCCCGGCTGACTTTTGACCTGTTGACAGTGCCGCTGAATCTGGCAATCCGTGAAATGTCACACGCGCTGGGCAAAATCGACGCCTGGAAAGATCACGAAAACGGTCCTGTGGTGATCGACGTTCCCCGCTTATACGAAAAATCACTGGAATACGGCCAAGCCTGGCTTGATGGCAGGATGAAGGAATGGATGCCGCAGTTCAGGAAATTTGTACGCCGACATATCGAAAAACCCATGCCCGTGAGAAAGCGGAAGGTAAAAATATGATGAATGAGGATACACGACATCTGGATACTGTGGATTCGGTGCTACTGCAATACATTGAAACATCGTCAACGGCACTGGAAGAGCTTCGCAAAGCGGGGTTTACCGGCAATGGCAAACAAGTGGTTGCCGATGTGCTGATCAGTGGTGCTGTCCCTGTCCCAAGTCATTTTCCTTGCAGTGATGCCTGTATTCGGTACGGGCAGGCAATTTCGCGGTATATCTTGGAAAAGAATAGGAGTGTAAAACAATGAGCCAGGCGAGTTCGCAACAGCTTGTGGAACGGATGAAGTTTTACTGGGCCGACCTGAAATGCCGAAAGGAAGACGGCCAACCGATCACGGTCGATTTGGGACCGCAGGATGGAATCGTGGAATTCCGTTTTAACGAAGCGATCGATTTCAGTGATTTCGGAGATGACGGACGCTACTATCGATTTGATCTGTTTTTCAAGTACAAGTCCGTGGCGTATGGCGACAATACATCGACCAATGTTTCGATTTCGCTGGATGCGGAGGCTCGCAGGGTTGAGCTTGTTGTCGATCCTCACCTTGACTACGGCGGTGAGGAAGTCATCGACAAAGTTCCGTTGGTTGCGTCCTACAGCGATAAAAATGAGGGCAAAAAGATCATACTTCGTCCGCGCGAATTTGACGATCCGAAGATTTCCGAAGAGGAAGTCCTGCTGGCCGAGGTGCTGTTTAACGAAGTGACGGCCAAATTGGGATTGATTCCCGAAACACCGTTCGATTTTGCGCCGGTACGAATGTATATCAGGAAACAGAAAGAAACCCACGACAAGGTACTGGAACTCTGGGGGGAATTGTCAGCAAATTGGTACAAGATCGAGAAGGCATGGGATAATCATCTTTCCGATTGAAAGTTGAAACCACACTTCACAAGGAATATGTTATGAAACTTACCCACGACAAATACGATACCGGCGAATCCGCCGATCCGATGTTCCAGGTTCGTAGCGACGATTGCGGCGTGACGACCACGCTGGTCGGTCGCATCAGCGAAATGATTTGCGATGTGACGGTGCCACAAGCGAACGAATTGCTTGTGGGTGCCGGTCTGAAGGCACTGGATAACTGGGAAATCACATTGAAACCGAAGGAATAATACGGTGACAAAAGCTGCAAAATACCGGCCCGTTGTTTGTGTCGTCAAGATGACACCAAAGAAACACGGCCAAGAGGCGATTTTGTTTTATCGGGATGATTACGGCTTTTTGGTGTGCTTTACCCGGTCGGAAGGGCACAGCGGATGTTGTTTGGAATATTACCGGGAATGTGTGCCACCGAAGACACCAAAGGAAATCCGTGAGTCGGATGAACTGTTCGCATTGTATGATACGATTCCTGGGTGTGACGTTGGCATCGTCCGGCGCAAAAAACTGCCTGGAATCACGTCACAATGGACACAGTGATAGAGGGGGGACGTGGTTTATCCGTGTCCCGGAATTGGGAAAAACTGAACTGGAGTTGTGAACACAGGGGGACCCTGATATGAATGACAATACGAAACAATCGGCGAAAACGCTTGCGGAAACGTTGCGAGCGACAGAAAACAAACCCTGGGTTGACCAATACTTGGTCCCTATGTACGCATGTCAATCGATGATTGATAAGGCAAACCAATTCGATGATTTTCAGACAGCATGGAAGGAATGGAACGTCGGCAAAGAGATGTTGTGGCTTATCTGTGAATCGAATTACGATAGAAGCAAGCTGATTTTTTGTGTTTGTGATATTGCCGAACACGTTTTGCATTTTTACGAAAATGAGTACCCTGACGATGATAGACCGCAAAAAGCGATAGAGGCGGCAAGGAGAGTCGCGGAAAACGACACGGATGAAAACCGTGCCGCTGCCGAGGTTGCCGCCGATGCTTCTGCCGATGCTTCCAGTGCCACAGCCGGTATCACCTATCTCGCCGCCAGTGTTGCCGCTAATGCCGCCTATGTCGCCGTTTTGTCTGCCGATACTGTAGTTCATTCAGCCTGCGATATCGCCCGTGATGCCGCCGATACCGCCGTTTTGTCTGTCACCTCTGCCGTTGCCGGTCTCGCTGACATCGTAGTCAATGCCGCCTGTGATGCTGCTCGTAATGTCGAAAATCAATGGCAGGCAGATTGTGTGAGACGGTATTTCCCGAATCACCCATTTGACAAAATCGTGACCGATGATGATAAACAATCAGACGTGTGCGGTATTGTTGAAACTGCGTCTGAAATGACTGATAAAGCGGAATCAGCAGGTGAAACCATATCCGACGATATGAAGATGTCGCTGGAGCAAATCCAAACACGAAAAGAAATCCTGGTTCGGCGTATTTTCGCAGTCAATAATATTTTGACACAGGATGGGTTGGATACACAGACAGAATGTTATTTGAAGGATGTTTTTGCGGCTGCCAAAACGTACCTTCTTGAAGTGGATGTCAACGGTTTTCTGGAAGATGAACAATTTGTTGATTTTGTCAAGTCGTTATTGTTCACATGCAAGATGATCTTTTTCGAGCCCGTAACAGGTGAGACACGAGATTATGCGTGGCCAGAAATCGTAGCGATTGAACACGAACTGAAATACTTTAGCTGATACAACATGACACAACCCACGAAACCCACAGTGTCTCCGCGATACAAACTCTCCCTGATCGTGGCTTTTCACAAACTGCTCAAGGCCGCCCGTGACGGCTCGGAAGTCCTGCTGCTTGATATGCGGGACTGCCATGCCAATCCGGGCATCCAGGCGTACAACGACGACAATGCTGATGACGATACAGTATTCGAGACGGCGTATGGGCAGTTCGTGGACGGGCTTGCGGCGAAGTTTGACAGCTACGCCAATACCAGGGGCACCGGCCAGCCGAAGATGCCAAGTGCGTCCCAACTGGCCATCGCGGAACAACTGTTGGAATCGTTGTTGAAAAGAACGAATACGTGACAGGCAAACAGAAACTTTTGAATTGACAAAATAACGTCCAAAAAATAGATGGGGGAGACGATGTTTATGACCGAGGAACAGTTAGCGATACGCAAGAAGGTTTTGATTCAGCGAACTTTTGCCTCGTTGGACATATTGCAACAGGAAAAACTGGCGGAAAGCGTGGCGGATTATCTGGACCGTGTTATCAAAGCGGCGAAAGAATTTTACGGGGAAATGACCGTTGACGGTCCCCTCGACAGCGTGGAATTTGTAGATTTTACATGGTCGTTACTGCATACGATCCGGTTGGTTTGTTTCCAGAAAATCCATGACGAAACCAAGTCTTTTGTCAAATCAGAGCTTGAAACGATCGAAAGTGAATTGGAATATTTTGCATAGTGTGATGCCGTGACCAGCCGGGAGTATCACAAGTGAGGAAGGAATAACAACGATGACAATTTATACGTTACACAGTGACAGGCCGGGGCCAACGCCCTATATCCGGACATTTACGGAACGTTCAGCGGCGATCCTTCATATCGATCATCTCGGCAACCAATTCGAGAACGAGCACGGGGATCTGGGCAACGCGGATTATTGGTGGCGACGGTATGATCCGGCCAAGAATGACCGGCTTTGCATTTCCGTCGAAATGCGTGTCGAAACGAATACCGATACGGATGTTGTCGAGAACCTGACACTGTTTGAAGAACATTTTGGGGATTACGAAAAAACGGCACAGAAAGGCCGAGGTGATGAACATGCAGCTTGACACTCGAATCAAATTTTACGAAGGCCAATATCGGCAGTTTTTGACGCCCCTGGTTCCGGTGGTGATCCGGTTGGACGGACGGGCGTTTCATACGTTCTGCCAAAATATGAAAAAGCCGTTCGATGAGGATTTTCACAATATTATGGTGAACGTCACGGAGAGGCTTGTTATTGAGACAAACGCCCGTGTGGGATATACGCAGTCCGACGAGATCAGCCTTCTGCTCCATTCCGACCAGTGGGATTCCCAGCTTTACTTCCATGGGAATGTCAACAAGATCAATTCCATTGCGGCGTCCTTCACCACAGCCTGGTTTCATTGTTTTCTCAAAGTATCGCCGATAGCCGTGGGACATTCCATGATACCGACCTTCGACTGCCGTTGCTTTAATGTGCCGGTGGAGGAAGTGGCCAACTACTTCATCTGGCGGGAACAGGACGCCGTGCGAAACTCCATCCAGGCGGCGGCACAGGCCCACTTTTCGCACAAGTCGCTTCACGGCTTGAATTCCAGTCAGTTGCAGGACAAGCTGATGCGGGAAAAGGGGATCAATTGGAACGATTATCCTTATTATCAAAAGCGGGGAACGTACATTCGTGCCGTGAAGACATCGGAGCCGATCACGGTGGAAGAACGGGAATCACTGCCAGCAAAGCATTTGGCCCGAACGAATCCGAACCTCGCTGTGGAACGGCGAAAAATGGTTTTCGGCGAGGTGCCGATCCTGACAACAATCGTCAATCGCACGGAGTTTCTGCTGTATGGCGAAGCCCCGGTGGTGAAATCCGGGGACGAAAATGATCAGGCATAACGCCAGTCCAGCGGGCATGATGCCCGATAAATCATCCGATATTTCACCAGATAAATCACCAGATAATTCGCCCGAAACGAAATTGTTCGGTGTTGCCGCAAACTTTACGAGAGGAGCCGGGACATGCCAAGCTCTATTCAACAGATCGGCGAGACCGTCTATTCCGCACCTGTGTTCGAGATCAAGAAAGTCCTGACCCGCGATGGTCGCACACAGTATGCCGTTTACAAAGGCGGTCGTTTCAAAGCAGTATTTCCCACATTGGGGGCGGCGAAACATTCCCTTGCGTGTTCGCTCGCGTGTTCGATCAAGTATTCCAAGTCCGCGAAGAGCGGTTAAGCGGTTTTTCTATAATTGCTCCTGTACCACCAAGTATCAGGAGTTTTTTGATGCCCGCCAACCGTTACGAACTGACCAATATCACACTCCAGTTGCCCAGCGGCGTCGTGTTGCGACGTATCCGGGCGGTCGAAAAATTCACACTCTCCGATGGGAGCGTGGTTTCCAAGGGGACGCTCGGCGGTTATGTTGAGTCCGCAAGGAATCTCGATCAATCGGGAAATTCCTGGATTTTCGGCGATGGGAAATCTTACGGGCAGGCGCGAGTTGCCGGTTCGGCGATCATCCGGGATTCAGCGCAGATTTTTCAGCAGGCGATGGCTTACGGGCAGGCGGTGATTGAACTCCGTGCCGTCGTTTATGGCCAGGCACGCATCCTGGAACATTGCCGTGTTCGTTGCGACGCCCAAGTCAGGGATTTTGCAAAATGCTACGGCGCGGCGACGATCACCGGGAATTCCCTTGTCGGCGGGCAGGCAAGAATTGCCGGGCACGCGATCATTTCCGGGCATGTGACGGTCGAAGGGCAACCGAGAGTTTATGGCCACGCAAGCCTTCTGGAGGATGTCTGGATCGGCGGCGAGACACGCATTTTCGGTCGCACAGTGATGATGGGGCGTTCCAGGGCGGATGCCGAATCGCGCATTTCCGGGTGCGTTGTGATGAAAGATGATGCGTACGCCACGGACCGGGCCGTACTCTATGGTGCGTTGCTTCTGGAAGAAACCATGACGGTCACGGGCTGCGAACTGGTCTCGAACTGCGCCGATGACAAGGAAACGGGAAAAGACTGCCCCGAACGCCCGATATTGACCGGCTGTATTTGAAAGCAGCGTTTCTTTCTGCTTTTTGGCACGGCGTATCCTTTTTTCGGGCTACGCCGTTTTGATTTGAAAGCGGGGCTGTGGCGTGGCATAACAAGAACAGGGAGAAACACAATGATTATTGAAAATGTGTCGTTAGCAACGTTTGAACGCCGGTCAGAAATGGCCGCGATGTGGCCGAATGGCATGGGGGCATACGCGGTTGCCTGGCTGAGCAACAATAATTTACAAAGCGTTTTCTTCGAGGAAGACGACGAAATTGCTGATCTGGCCAATAATCTGTTTGGCCTCACACCTTCTGAAACCGGTTACTCGCCTGACAAATTGCAGGATTTCCGGGATACGCTGAACCACTTTTCGGGCAAATGGTTTGCGTTACCCGATGCTCTGAAGGATTACGATTCCCATGAATCGGTTTCGTACGAATCGATAGACATAGGGCGGATCAGCCGTGTCTATCAAATAGAGAATGAATCCGGGGGTACTTCGTGGACCACCGAAAAAATCCCGAAAAGTACAAAGAATGGCGTGGAACGATATGTTGTCTATACGAATTGGTCCTGGATACGGATCAAGGAAGGCACGGACTTGTTGTATTACGGGCCATACAACAATGATTTTGAAGCGATCAAGGATGCAGTTGTGCGTTGGCTTTGAGAAACTTTCCGAGCAGCGTTTTTGTTACAATACCGGCATGGAATCAAAAACGTCACAACTCATCCGCGAATTCATCCGCTTGAAACAGGCGTCCCTGGCGAAACAGGCGGAAGACAGTCTGTCGCTTGATCCGCGTCCATCCCTGGAGCAGCCCGCATCGCAGGAAAAACCGCTTCGCAAGCCTGCCCGCAGGGTCTTTCCGTTCAAGCGGTATAAACTTCCTGAATTGCGGTGATTTCGCGTAGAAAGCCCCTGCCATGCCGAAACCCAACCGCGACCGCAGCCAATCCCGCGTTGTGAAGATGCCCAAACTGCACGATGACACTCTGCCTGCGGATGTCTGGTTCGAGGCCGGGATGATCTATTTTGAAGACCCGCGCAACCCGAACGAGGTCGAGTATTGCACCGTGGCGCATTTTGAAAACTATCTCGATAACGCCCTTTGGGTTTACCTGAACGACGATGGGATGGTCAAAAAGTTTGTCTGCGGCAAGCAGGCGGCGTGGAAATGGTACAGGGACGCCAAGGAACTGGTCCGGGAAGCCCGCAACCAGCTTCACGTCGGGCTGCCGCTGGATGTGATTTCGGAAGTGGAAGCGGACCGTACTCCGGTGGCGCGACGGCAGGGTTTTGAGACGCCGGGTTTGCTCGCGGTGCCGACAGGGACGGGTTCCTTTTCACAACGGGCTTCGGGATTGATCGTGCCAGGCTGAATGAATATTCTTTTGCGGGAGTTCCATCATGGAAACCATGCTTGATCGCAAACAAAAAGCGTCCGGGATGAATGAGCAGTTGCTTGTCCGGCATGTGAAGCATGTTTTGGACGAACTGGCGGGAACGCAGGAACAACAGGCGTGTCTGCACAAGCGGGTGATGAGTCTTGCGGAAACCGTGCAGCAATTGACGGCGAATCTGGAATCGCTGTCCGACCGACACGAAACACTGGATGGTCGCGTTCAAACCCTGGCTACGGAACTGTCCCGGCTGAACGACGAAACCTGTCAGCGATTCCAGGAAGTCCAGGCGGGTTTGCAGGCATTGGGTCCGAAAATTGACATGCTGCTCGGTTCTTGATAGACAGTAGGAGAGTCGCTTGGCGTGTTGTTGCTGGTGGCTCTCACTGTTTCTTTTCTCATGCAGGCCGAATGATTACCCGGCGGTGGCGGACAAAGAGAATGTTTGTTCAGCCCCTGTTGTTGTGCTGGCGTCAACAGCGTTTCCGGCAACCCAAGCCGAAAACTGCCGCCTGCAATCGATTTTTTGCGTCTTGAGAAATAACGATCGATGAAAATATGAAACCAACAGGAGGATGCGCAGATGCTTTCTGAAAGTTTGACGGACGAGCAAATCGCTCGTCAGGATGATGTGGACAACAAGATATTCGAGTTGATTTGTGATCTTGTCCCCAGGAAGGAATTTCACCCGTCTTGGGATATTGAAATGATTGGCGGCGTTCGCGATGCAATACAGGATTGGGTTGTCAAAAAACAATGGTGTACCGAATACGAATTTTATCCATGGGTGACCGAAACGGTCGAAATGCCGGAATCAACGAACCGGCCATGACAATTTATCCTTTATCTTTTGACTTGATTATTGGAGACCCAAGTGGAAACAATGAACAGGATCGACAATGAGTGCCAACTCTCCCCGGAGTATTTTGAAACGATGCTGGCGTGGCTGAATGTTTCGTATAGTGACAATGTTTTGGTTGTGGGACAAGGGAAATTGCTTGAAGAGACTTTACAACAGCTCTCAATTTACATTAATTCAGGGAAGAGAATCACTGTTATCGAAGCGGATTCCGAGGGCTTCAAAAACAGGGTCGATACTCCCGCCGTCCCGGTCGTGCATGACGATTTTTCGACGTTTGACACGTTGCATCGATATGATCGGATTCTTTTGAATCCACCCCCGGGTCAGGGGGAAACTTATCTGGTCAAAGCCCTTGACCTGTTAAAGCCGGGTGGAACCTGTGTTTGCCTTTTACCGGAGAACGTGGTCCGGTTTCCGGTGACTGACTTGCGAAAAAATCTTGTGCGACGTTTGAGAGAATGGAATTACGAAAAGACCATTGTTTCGGAAACCGCAAAAAATACTGAAAACACCGGAAAAACCGAAAACAGGCGAGTCATTATTAACGAGAGCATTGTGAAACACGGCTATGCCCCACAGAAACATATCGGCGGTACACGCAACCAAAACATCCCCGATCGTATCGCTTTACTCAAGGTGACACGCCCTGACGAAACGGAAAGTGTCGGTGTACTCCGGGATATGATTGTCGCAAATGGCCGGAAATATGCGGAACAGGTGACGCAGGACACGCGATTGGCAGAATATCCTGAGATTCCGGACTTGATTGTTCGCTGTCGCATGGATCAGGAGGCGGGAATCCTGCTATATCAGGAACGGGAGGCGTTGACTCCGTTTTTATTGGATTATATTCCCAATGATGGTAATACTACTTACTATAAGTATTGTCAATTTCTGAGATTAGGCGAGGAACCGAATGAATATCTCAAGAATATCCTCGGCAAATACTGGGTGTATCTCGCGACACGGTCAGTGATGTCCGATCTCCTGCCGTCAAGTATCAGGGAAGCGATTCGCAGAGAGGCTTCGGAATGGAACCGTCACGATTTTACCGTGACAAACATTATCAAAGCATTGCGGAAGTGGCGGCAGGCTCTACTTGATAAGGTGAAGGACGGGATGTTCGATGTCCTGAAAACACTGTCGGAGATGTCTTATTACAGGAATGAGCCCGAAGACGATAACGACAATGTCCAGTTTTTCCGGGGATGGGAGAACAAGAAGGCATGGAAAATCAAACCGAATCTTGTTCTGGGTTGGAAAGCTTTACAGAAGGAGTCGTATTCCAACCATAATAGGCTCGATAATAATGTCCAGGATAAACTGGACAGTGTGGAAAAGATGCTTGATCTTTTGACCGGCGACTTTACGCCCGGCCCTTCGATTTCCGCATGTGCCACAGCCATACAAAACGGCGGGACAAGCAGGAATATTCAACTGAAACATTCTTGCGTGTCATTTTTTACGAAGAAAACAACCATTGATTTTTTGAATCCCGCCGTTGTGCATAAGCTGAATATTTTTGTTGCCCAGCATCAGAAATGGCTCCCGCCGGGGTATGGTAAAACCCCCTACGAAAACCTGAGCAAGACAGGCCGGAGCGTGGTGGATTCCTTCGAGGGTGAAGCGTCGTATCGTGAAACGTGCAAGAAAAACGACTTGTTTAGCGATCAGGTGGAATCCCTGCCGCTGTTTTCCTTCAACGTAACAGAGAACAGGGAGAGTGCAACGTGACAACAACAGGCTATACGGCAACGATTTATGCTGCGGCACGCTGCGAAGACGACTGCCGCATGGATATTTACCATCTGGATGAAGTTTGGAGTACGCCGGAGCAAGTGCTTGATCGGCTTGTCGAGGAACGCGAAACGATTTTTGAACGGTTCGAGCGATTTGAATGCCGCGAGTATTACAGCCGATTGGAGGACGAACCGGAGGAATGCGATCAAAGTTTCAACAACATGATCCAGGGACTGCGCGAGGCCGTGGTGAACTGGAACGCCAAGCAAGCGAAATTGGTGAAACAGGGCAAAGGCAAGGTGGTCTATACACCGGTGGACATTGACGAGCAGTTTGAGGATGTCAGTGTCTGTATCAAAGCTGTCAAAGTTTATTTGTAGGAAATGATCGTGAAACTGGCATTTTGGTTGTTTTTTGCGGGAATCATTTTGTGGATCGTGGCAGCGTTTCTGCCCGGTTCTCATGAGAGTGGGAGTGACAATGAGTGAGTTAAAAAAACCGGATGTTCGGCGAGGGCAGTCGCGGGTGGATTGCAAGTGCGGCGAGGACCTGACCGACGAGGCGGACAGCATCGCGGATATGAACAACGGAGTGGGCCGGATGGAATGTCCCCACTGTGAAACCGAAGTGTTTTTCTGCGTTGTTTATGACGAAATATCGGGCGAACGCGAATTTGATTACAGTTTTGAGATGTTCCCGGAAGTAAGCCGGGTGCGGACGGATTTGCCCCGTTGCCCGGCCTGCGGTCACGAGTTTGATTGGGCGGAGCGATATCCGGAAACGGGAAGCAGTCCGTTTGAAAAAGTGATGTGGAACCCGGCAGACCAGGATTATCAAACGGAGAAATCCGCCACCGTCACTTGTCTGCACTGCAAGACCGACATGCTTGTTCGGATGACGCCGCCGGAACGACCGAGAGAAAAATACAACACGTACCGCCAGGTGGAGCGTGTCTGCCGGACATGCGGGAAAACGCATTTGTTTTGTGTTGTGGCCGCGACGGAAACGTTTTGGCTGCTTCGGGATATGTGGGGAACATGGCACGAACAAGAAGAACCTTACCACGATCAAGCCAACCAGCGGAAAAAGAGGAAAGGAAAACAATGAAATACATGCAAACCGAAGTGACCGAAGGGACGCCAGAAATGAGCAAGAGATTGTACCCGTGTTATGTTGTCGTTTGCAGACAATACAATCCACCTCAAGAGAAGGTCATAAGCTGTGTTTGCGACAACATCGAAGAAGCGGTGGACAGTATTCTTCTCGACATGGACAATCGTGTTTTCCAGGATAAAAAAGACCGGTTGCCATTAGCCGATGTATTCGCCCTTCGAGCCAGATTGCGAGAGGAATATCAATTGGGCGATCGGACATTTTTCTGGAGAGATTTCCCGGAAATCAAAGACTACGGCCACCCATTGGAATACGGGATTCATTCCGTCTATTTACCGGGAACACTGATCCAGCGCATCCTGGACTCGGACGAACCGGTGGAACATACCACAAACAACGAACCCCAGAACAAAAAAACAAGGAAAAAACAATGTCAAGCCAATCAACCGATGAAACGCCCGAAGAATCGTCCGAAGAAAAACTCAAAGGTTTTATGATTGTCCGCGTGGAGGATAACGGTTCCGGCGAATTGAGTTGTGTCCTGGAAAGCCCGATTTGTGTGGATTCCATGGAAGCGGTAAACTGCGCGGTGGATTATTTGGTCGAACGATGTTCCGAGGATTCCGGGGAAGAGCAACTGACGCCGGAGGAAGCGGAGCAGCTTCGCCGGGAAATTTGTTCCCAGGTAAATCAGGGTTACGATTTCTTTGACACAGATAACTATCCCGCACTGAAAAAGTATTCGTATTGTATGACACTGACGATCCACGAGGTTGCCATCAGCGAAACGATTATCCGAAAAATCCAAACCCTGAAATCCCCCAATGTCAAGATAGAATCATCCCCGGATGATAACAGCGAGGAACCCCACGATGCCCCATGAAATCCTTATGCCCCACGAAATCACGCTGGAACGGATCAAAAACCTGTTCGAGTCAGCGATGATCCCGTTTGAAGATTGCAAACCGAATTGTACCCCCAAGACCCACTTCCACTGTCTCCAGGATTCTTTTCACGCCAGCGTCTATGTCGATCCCAAAAACAAGATCATTTCGTTTGTCGGGGTGGCGGATATTCCGATCAAAAATCATCAATGGAGTGAAACCCATTGGAAGTTACTGATGATTCTCAATCACCAGTTTTCCGGCTTTCGGATGATACGGATGGCGGATCACATTCTGTGCGACCATGAAATTTCCTGTCGGCTCGGTGTTTACGGACCTTCCATCATTGACGCGTTCCGGTTGTTTTGCCGGAGCGCAAATACCGCCTTGGATTTTTTCCATGCCATCTGCGTGTTGAGACAGGGAGGTAACAATACCCAATTCGTCCATCTCCCCACCGATGACATCGATCAGTTGATGGCCATGCTGATCGGGAACGGCAGTCTCCCCGATGATCCCGAAGAAACAGACTGACCGAAATTTCTCATTGACTAAAATTCTGTAACTCGCTACAATCCAGGAGTCGGCCATGAAACGCCCACAATGCCAATGGGTGCAAAAATATATCGAAGTGGAAGCCTACGCCCTGATCTGCCGGAATTCCACCTGGGAACTCGGCAAGGTCGTGCTGTTGCCCAAAAGACGCGGTTCGGAGCGTTACTGGCGTGCGTTCACTTACATGCAGGAAGGGACGAAGTTGTTCGAAACCCGCGACGAAGCACAAACCTGGGTTCTCGAACAGGTGGAAGAGGAATTTGCGAAACTGACGGAACATGACGAATGATTACGGAAGAGCGTCGCCAGGCTGTTCTTGTGTTGTGGAATCAACAGGGTTTGACTGTCCGTGAGATCGCGGAGCAGTTGCGTATTCCCTGCGGCAGTGTGTATTACATTCTTCGCCGGAAACAGAGGAAGGGCAAGTCGCGGCGGCATACGGAATCACGAAAACCTACAAAGTCCTTGGATGCCGGGGAGCGGGAGTATCCCGGACTTGGGGACGACGAATCCCGATGTCCCGGCTGTGGGGCGTTGGTATCGATGCCCTGCCTGGCCTGCTGGCTGGCCGAAAGCAAATTCACATCGCCATGGTTGCCGGAAACCGAAAATATTCCGGTAACCATTTCCTGCGGTTTGCAGGGCGATGATTTGGTTCGCTATCTGCACATCAAACATTGCCGGGATTTTGGGTTTCCGGCTTCTTTTTGAATTGGCTTTGGTGTATCCCTTCGGGGGCTCTCCTTTTTTTAGCCCGCGATTCAGCCCGGCGATCTTGTCCGGGACCGTGACCGCGAATTACACGGCGTGTAATTCGCGGCAGCCCGGAAACACCGGCCATCTTTTATTCCGGCCTCTGTCATCACCGTGTTTGGTGAAGTGACGCGATCTTCCTAGACTGGTGTGTAGTCGTTCTATACCGAAGCCGGTTGAAAACACCTGACAATGCTTTGTGGGAGTCCGTTTTCCCAGGATGCCACTAGCGCAACAACAGGGTAAACGGACTCGCTCGCCGGACATTTCAATTGGTAGGAGTAGAACTTTCATTGACCGTCACGACCAGAGGTGCTCTGTCATGGCCGAATCGCTTTTACTCCGGGGACGCGGACATTTTCGCACGGACGACGGGCAACTTGAGGAATCGCGAATTTTCGCGTCCCTGGTTGCTGCGCAGACCTACGCCCGGACACATCCGAAAGCGGCACCGGGACAGATTCTGTCCGTCACCGGCGCAACAGCGACAGACGCCTACCTGATCCAGTTCGACAAAACGCTGAAAAAACTCGGCGGCGATGAAGGCGGCACGGGAACCATGAAGTCGGTCAACAAGGTCGGGCCGGGTTCCGATGGCGACGTTGACCTGACCGCCTACAAGATTCCGTTTGACCAGGGCGGTTTTGAGAATGTGGGCGACGCCGTTGCCTCGTTCTTTTACGTCAAGCCGGCGGTTTCGCTGAGCGGAGGCGGTACTTACGAGATCGGCCAAACCATTGCCTCGGTCACGCTGAATTGGACAATCACCGGCAGCAAGCCGCTTGTTTCCCAAAGTTTCAACCAGGGGATCGGCAATATCACGCCGCTGACCTTGCGAAGTTACACCCATTCCGGCCAGAGCATCACGGCCAACCGGACTTATACGATCACGGTATCCGACGGGGACAATTCCGC
>Ga0209628_10001153_pt1 | contig 16803 bp, 7 predicted proteins | sample TergutCu122P4_FD_187285 | JGI IMG/M metagenome (GOLD analysis project Ga0209628, IMG submission 187285) | Cubitermes ugandensis P4 segment gut microbial communities from Kakamega Forest, Kenya - Cu122 P4 (SPAdes) (version 2) | ecosystem: Host-associated > Arthropoda: Insects > Digestive system >...
ACTCCGAGGATCTATACGTAAAAGATGAACACTTTCTTAATTTCAATTTATGAATTTTTTCAAATCAAATTTGTGAAGATTGCCAAATATTCTTATCTCTTACTTCACTCAGGATAAATCCAGAAATGTACCTTCCAAGTTTTATTTCTCTCGTTCTTATACATCTTTACTCCTTTCTATTCATGCTCCTGTTCTCACCGCGCGGACAGTGCAGAATTCGATAGCCGTACTGACGTCACCTTGCCAACAGACGAATATCTTGATTTAAAACTTCCTGCTCTCGAAGCTGGGGGTTGTTCGAGAGAGTTGTTACCCCTTAAGTGTCAAAGCGTATTACCCACACACACACACACACACACACACACACACACACACACACACACACACACACACACACACACACACACAAACACACACACAGAGGCATTCAAGGATAGTCGTTACGAAATTCATAAAAGATTCTTGAGTATGTTTTTGATTGGCGTGTAGAATTTGACGCTCCTATTTGTATTTCTTATTACTTACTTTCAAACCAACGAACACCAGTTCCACACCTCTCTTGGCACACACGTTGTTGTTTACGATGCACTAACTTGACCAGACTGTGGGCTGAACGATTGGATTTCGATTCTCAGAACGGGCAGATATTTCTTCTCTTGTCCTCCCCGCTCAACTGAGTTGACACCTGCCCAGTCTTATCCAGTGGGCACAAATGTATGGAACCCTATATTCACTCGCCCCATAATAAACATAAAATAAAATAAACTGCAACGGCGTGTAATATGAAACGTTGAAAAAACCTTTACTTCTATCTTCAGAAATCACAAATTCAAAACAAAACCTGAGGGCTTACTTTTTTTCTGAACAGTTTCAATTTATGACAGTGTGCAGTTTTTACTTTAGTTATCGCTGAATATTCTAGGAAGTAGAGGTTGTTGGAATGAAAAACGGTTTTAGGCGCTTTCGCAAAAATGAGAAAATCGACTTAGGTCCGTCCGTCCGTCTGGTCGCACGGAACAACTCGGCTCCCACTGGATGTATTTTCATGAAATTTTATATTTCAGAATTTTTCGAAAAATTGTCGATAAAATTCAAGTTTCATTAAAATCGGACAAGAATAACGGGCAGTTCACGTGAAGACCACTAGACATTTTTGATCACATTTCGCTCAGTTTTTCTTAGAATGAGAAATGTTTCAGACAAAAGTTGTAAAGGAAATCAAAACAAAAATTTTGTGTTCAATAACCTTTTCTCGACAATCGTACCGTTTATGAGATAATGTGGAAAAATATTTTACAGCCGGACAGGCCATAGATGACAAGATGGCGCATGAGCATTTCATGTTGGGTACTTAAGGCTACAAACACACACCTTCGGAATATGTAATACTTATTTCTTTCCCACAACTACGATGGTTAAACGAACGCTACTCAAAGTTACGTTATACGTAAATTGCCTGTCTTGTAATTTAATGGTTCCCTGTTTGGCTCTCCTGCATGCATATGTACACAGCTCTTCATTGGTATCCGGTTAAATTAAACAAGACAGCCACTGTAAGTATAACGAAACATTCGGGCTCTTTAGTTTAACAACTGTTGCAGTGGAAAGCAATACGTGTTATAGTACAGTTGTTATTGTTGAACCGTAGGAATCGACGGACCACCCGCGGTATTTCAAATAATTTCGATAAACACAGGCGCGTTCAGGAGTGCGAGAGTAGCAAATTGTGACGTGTCATCTTGCTTGGGCTTTTGAGTTTGGTACGTGAAAACGCCGCTGAGAAAATTGGCTACAAAATTTCGTACCTTTCTGTTGTTATTTTGGGCTTATGCCTCAGAATTTATTTATCATAACAGGACTGATAAAAGTGTGTTCTCTGCTGTATAATTTACTCTAACGATTTTTCTTAGTGTTTAGTTTTGTGCAAATTTAGAGCTTTTAAAAAATGGCAGATTTGTCAGTAGCCTACTGTACAAAATCTTCGGACTCTTGTTTAAATGCTAATGATTCTACGCTTGAGTTTATGGCTTATTCTATAATTATGTGCAACTAGCACGGAGTTTCAAGCGAAAATCTTGTAGCTGTGTAACCCCACTGAGGAATACATTTTCAGTTTGTATTTTATGGTGACGAAAATTGTTACATACTGGAGATGCGACTGTGAAAATATGGAGATAAATCTTGATTCCCTTAGAAACGACGATATTGTTTTAAATACAACATAAGGTGCCTATCCTCTTAGAAAATATACCGGAAGAGACACTTAGTTGGGAAAAATTATTTTGCTGTGGAAAACATTGAAGTTATTGCCGAGGGGAACTGGTTAACTCTTGTACAGCTGGAGAACTAACTGTTCTGTAAAACCATCACTGATTACGAAGCTTGGCATTTAAAGTTGGTGCATTACATTATTCAAGTCACACTTCGGGTTCACGAAACGACATTCACAAATAAGTCTGATGCAGCCACATGCTAAAAGAAGTCCGGGGCAGCAGGTTTCAGTAAAGTTAGAGTAATTGAACTTTTAAATTTGCTTGGAAAAACTGTTGAGCATAAAGTTAATGCTTTTAGAATTCATGTGCATAGCGTATATGAAAATGCCGTAACATTTTGGGAAACAACCGGAAAAATGATAATGGAGAAATGCAGCATCGCATATTTGGCCAGTTTGAAGTGCGAAGAGAGGAATGTGTCAACGCTGCTGGTTGCTTTGCACCACCTATTGTGATATACAAAACCGTAAGAGCATGGGAAGACTTAAATATGGGACACGGCCAGGTTTTCTTTTATTTATTTATTTATTTATTTTTGCATTGAACTCAGAGAGCAGTTATGTCGGCAAAGAATATAATTTTACGAAATACAATACATTACTGCTTGTATAAACCTGTATCTTCCTGTATTAATTTTAGAATTCATTGATGGAAACAATGTGGTCCTCTCATGGAAACGTAGTGCTATGAATGAACCAGTTGCAAGGTTGAATAAAATATTTTTTTCGAACAGTTATCTATGAGGGAGATAAGCGAAATTTTGTTGACTAGTAGAGAACAGAGTAAAGTATTTAATGCAGTATTTGATGTCTTTCTATGTGTAACATGTTCCTTTGTTTTTATCAATTATCTTAACCTGGTCCATCGAAGGCAACCTTAGCCTACATATTCTGTGTGTGCGTTCTTGTTTTAGTTATCTGGCATAAAAATCGCATCTTTTCTGGCTGTATTATATTGTCCTCTGTGGCCTGTCATAAACGGCACGAAATACGGAAAAGTTATTGAAAGCAAAATCTGTGTTGTGATTTTCTCTGCAAATTTTTTTTTTGTAATATTTTTATTCTAAGAAGAATTGAGCGAGAGCTGCATAGTAATTTATGCACATGTGATTGAGCACTGCCGTGCCTTCTTTCTTCTTCTGTGGATCCGCGAACCGACTCCGTCAGACTTAAGGCGCTTCTCGCTCAGAGAAAATAGTTTCGACGCCATCACTGAGAAACTTGTCAAGTTCCAACTTCCTGACACGCTAACCTTCGAAATTCTCTTACATCAGTCATGGGCCTTTACCCCTCTGTCCTCCTACAACGTGCTGCCATGGTCGGTTACATAGAGGATAAACGGTTCGATATTGGCCGTTTGGCGAATTTTCTATGGCAAGAAACAGGAGGCTGATTCTGTGAGACGGCGTGTTATTTCGACAATACTATTGCTAAAGAATTTCTCTAAGACGTGGAAAATTCTCTACCTGGCTCGGTGGCATGTTTGTTGTAGGTGAATTTGTAAGTAATGTAGAGTGGGATCGACCTCAGACATAAAAGAGAGGACCACTCAGGCGAATTGCTTCGCACTGCCAGAAGACCGGAAGGTACACCTGGATAGACGTGTGAAAGTATCCTATCTCAGATAGGACCTGCAGTCCTCTGGCAGTAATGTCGTGGAAGCCATGCAAGTCCAATCGATGCCCCAGAACCAGGACACCGAGAAAAAACGTCCCCTGAAGCCACTCCTTATAGTGTCGATTTCGCTGCTTCGCAGCATGTCGAAGATGGGTTTTATAAGCCACGTCTGCGTTGTGCATATTAAAGTGAGAAGAAAGCCATACCGAGCTTCTAGCTTCAGTGGAAATGCTTCCTACCTCTCGGCCACATGCAGCAAAACTGTGGCTACGCAACTAGTTGGCTAGGCTGTGGAAATAGTCACTCCGCAGGTGTGTTTTCACCCCACACTGCAAATTACCGAGTAAGTGGATAACATCCAAGTTGGCTGATGCAAAGCGACGCCTTCAACGAGCCTCACATCCCCGACCGACCTTCAGTCTACTCGACCAAGCCAGTTCAAGTTGAAACCCCAGACATACATGCAATCTGGTTCCCCCATAGAGACATAATGCTATTTTTAGCAGAAGTCCTTAGCATGATATCGTTAAGGACCTCAGTCAGGGAGGGAAGTCCGTTAGTGTAAGTACAATCACCGGTATGTTGTAAGATTCCGTGTTACAACCCAACAAGACAGGCAATGTACATACAGATGTAACAAAGGACACTTTCGCGTAATAATTTTTGCTATGGATAAACAGTATTACATAATCTGAGTGTCTGTCTCTAGCCTTATTTATCCTGCATGGAAAGCTCAGGCCCCGTATTATATTGTCATCTGTGGGTTCTGTGGCTGTATCATATTTTTCCACATTATCTCTTAAAGGACGCGATATTTGGGGAAAAATAAATTATTAAAAAAAAAAATGTGTGTCTTTATTTTCTATACGAATTTTTCTGAAACATTCCTCGCTCAGAGGAGAATTCAGCGAGATATTATCGCACATGTAGAAACTTCTTCATGTAAAGTACTTGTTATTCTTGTCAGGTTTTAATGAAACTTGAATTTTCTGTACAGTGTCGACTTTCCTTCCAATGGGAGCCTCGTTGTTTCATGCGGACGGACGGACAGACATGACGAAGCTAATAGGTGCTTTTTGCAATTTTGAGAACGCGCCTAAAAGTGCGTGTCTTGTGAAGAAATGCCTGAAAGCATCAATAGAAATAAACTTGTTCCTCGTGGAAGTCTGGGCATTGCCTTAGCTGTGTTTTGTTTGTTTGTTTTTGGTGTGACAGCCCCCCCCCCAGTGGGCCAGGGCTTCCTCATTCACGAGGTTTCTAGATCACACGCAACAAAGCACCACAGTCGGTAGGAATCCTCTGGACGAGTGATCAGCTCGTCGCAGAGACTTCTACCTGGAAACACAAAACATTCACAACAGACAGACATCCATGCCCACAGTGAGATTCGAACTCACAATCTCAGCAAGCGAGCGGCCGCAAACCTGCGGCCACTGGTACCGGCGTCTTAGCCGTGTGGTTGGCTGTAAATCAAGACTGAACAAGTAACGACATAAAATGAATGATAAGTGTGCCATACTTTGCAGCGAATCCCTGCCATTCGTGCACATAGCTAGCACATTTGCCGTATTTTTCGAAATAGCGATACGTTCTGCACTTAATTATGCAGTGACGGCGGCTGGTGCTAGATGACAGGCCGGAATGCAGGTTGTCCCGTTACTTGCGACAACGTTTGAGCAGGCTAAGCAGTTGGGCCGTTTTCACTTGCATGAGATACAAAGATGTTCTTCGCTAATGTGTAGGACTGAGTCGTGTTATTGATCGCTACAGCTGTACGGAATCTGTCAGAAATGTGGGACAAGCTAAGAAAAGGAAAGCGACTCCAGTGTTTCATTTCTGTCATCAACAAACCTGAAACTCCTTTGCATGGAAAAAATTATTAATTCTTTTATGGTTAGTCGTGCACTTGTACGTCCCATCGATTTGCTTTCAAGGAGCAAGCTAAGCCGGACGGCCGGACAATCGTGGCTCGAGTTTTGGCTGGAGGGATACTTTTGTTCTCTTACCATCGCGCAAAGACCGGCCGTACAGCAGCCGGTGTCTGAACTGAGCAGTACGACTACATCTCATACCGGAAGTTAAGAAAGTATGGAGGAATATTTCCACACCGGCATATGTTTTTATCAATGAAATCACGTTAGTCTACTTACCATCGTTACCAGTGTACTATGGTCGACATTGTTACGCGAACGTGCATGAAATGTTTCGCCCGGCAGAACATTATCTTTATTCTGTATTTTTAACTATCCCTTTCTTTTCTCTAAATAATTTAACCAGATTGGTCTATGATGGAGGCACAATGTGCAGTGTAACAATGGACGACATGTGTTCCTTCTACACAGTAGTTTTATTTCCAGCTACTGCACAAAACTTGGTTTTCGCGCTCCTACGTGTTTCGGCAGCATGATCACTCATGGAGTAAAAATCGGGAATCGAAAGCTTGGAGTCTCCACTCCACCAAAAACAAGCGATATCTCATACTGCAAGATGTTTGGAGACAGCCTTTTTACATTTTAGTAGTTCACTTTCATTTTAATCTGAGTACTTTTTAGTAATATTGTGTATCAATTGGTTGTTGCAGAATGCTGATATGTATATATTTAACATTTACAGACACATCATACGCTATTTGTGTCTTTATAATAGTACAGCTTCCTGATGATGGTCGCTATAGGCAGACGAAACATTTACGTACGTAAGAACTAATATCTGTGCAGTAGTTGAAAAAAAAATTATGAGGACGACAACTGCACACAATATGTCTAACTTTAAATGTACGTTTTCCTTCTCTTTCAGGTATGTATCCTGTTAAATCCAGTTCTGTCGGCTCTCTCAAAAGGCAGAGAGGTACATTCAAATGAAAGAGTGAGTAAAGAGTAGTCTAATTTTAATAAGAATTAACAAAAATTTTGTAGTTTATACCGGTGATCGGTCTTCGGTCTGTTCTTATGTTGGTAAGGAAATGCACTTAGAAAGCAGTCGCCTTAGTTTTATATAGACTAAAAACGCCAGTCCTTGTCTCTTTAACTTTTAGCTGTGACATCCTGTTTTGCCCAGTCAGAGACTACAGACACAATAAAATTTCTCTCAGCGCAACTGTAACTTTTATTACCAACACTTCGCGCTCTATATTGCGACTGTCATTTGTTGTCCTTGGGCAAGTCTCTTCAACCAATGTAAAGAGTGCTAACATACAGTGCTGATTCATATCATGCTTTGGGATCCCAAGTTTCACATGAATGCTGTAAGCCGAAATGAACAGTTACAAATAAGCTTTCAAGAACAAACTTTTAAGCAAATTTTGAAACGACTGTGTAAACGAATTTCTTAAGTTCACCTGCTGGATACTTGCAGCGACTTTAGCACAAGGAGCTGACGTAGTTAGTACACTGTGTTGCACTTCATCAGGTAAATATCTTCGTTGTTTGATTCTATGTTGCTTTAAGACATTTATCGCGTGATGTGTAGGTGTTTGGTAGGCCGAGGGTGTTCGATAATACTGTGCTAAGGGGGACAGGTTGACAGAGGATTGGAGAAGACTACGTAACAAGGAACTTCATGATCTGTACTCCTCAATAAATATAATTCGGGTGATAAAATCAAGAGTGATTAGATGGGCGGGACACGTGGTACGTATGGGTGACAGGAAAGGTACATACGGGTTTTGGCGGAGAGACCCGATGGAAGACGCACAAATGGAAGACGCACACATAGGTGGGAGGAGAATATTAAAATGGATCTTCAAGAAGTGCGATGAGGAGTCATGGACTTGATTGCCCTGGATCAGGACAGGGACAGGCTCTTGTGAATGCGGTAATGAACTTTCGGGTTTCATCAAATACGGGGAATTTCTTGATTAGCTGAGACCGTGTTAGCTAATTAGGAAGGACTCTGCTTCATGGAATTGGGTATCTCAATATATTCGACGTAATACTGTAGTTCCCAAATTTTTAATTACGTTTAATAATTAAGGGAATTAAAAAAATAATATTTCCTGGGGTCAGGGTCTTGTGTATTTGTTTTCTTATTACATCATGCTCTATTGTTACGTTATCTGAAACAATTTTCCAAGTCAGCTATATCTGCCTGTAAATGATATTTTTAAATCTACAGTCCCTTCATGCAATGTTTGCCAAGCAACTGTTCCTTGCAGTGTTAAGTCAACAGTCGTCTTTTGTGGGGTGGAGCATATGACGGTCTTCTTTTGTTCTGTGAATGCCAGCCAGTGGCACCACCTGTCACCGAAAATAAGATTGGGAGTAATGTTTTATGTATAATTTAACTGTTGGCCATTTTTCACTGATATTTTATGCATGAAATGTTTCCACTCCATTCATAAGTCTACCAATCTTGGCGACGCGTTTACATGTATACTATCCTTTACACTCACACAGGACATAGTTATTCTTAGTGTCTGACAGTTGGCTAATAACCGGGTACAGCAGTTCCGACGTTAAATTTTATAAGACATGTACATACTTCCACATCTTCTAAACGTCTAAACGCTAGTGTGTTTGTGTACGTGCACAGAGGACGCATTGAAATGATGCCGGACGTAGAACTGCTGGTTCATTGCCATTCGTCTATAAAGACGTGCTTGCGCGATGCGTACCGAAACTGTTGTAAAATAGTAGAAAGGACGACAGTGGGAAATGACAGGCAGTAGGAGAGAAAATGGATGGAATATTAGAGAAATGCGGAAAACAGGAGTGTAGGAGATAAGTTACAGAAGTTTATATATCAAATTGACTTTCGTGATTTCAGGCTTCGGCCGCGGTGCAAATGAGATCTTCGCTCTTCCGGGATGTTACGCAGCGCATTGCGGTATTTGGTTTCCGACGGTGTGGAACAGCTTTTCTGCCCCATCTTCAAGGGTCTTCTTGGACTGCTTAATTCTTGGAGATGTAACCGACAGGTTGTTCTGAAACGGTGGTATATGGCTACCAATATGTATATGCTGCATAACATCCAAGAAGAACGAATATCTCAAATTACACTTGCCATTGAACTGTGAACTTGGTAGATTGTGGTATACGCAATTAATGTATCATTGTCCTCAGAAGTCTGTAAAGTGATCGAAAATGCACGATGTACCAGAAGATTTAGGATCTACGCAACTATAGACCCTTTCAGTAATACTGCCCAGACCCGAAGCTAGACTCTAGTATAGAGAGTGTAATTTCGAATTTTGGTCAGATAACTGTGAGAAATTTCCTGTTCACAGATGGAAGACTTCTCTTAGCGAAAATGTCTGGGAATGCGAGGATTCCCAGCCCTATCCACTGCTTCGGTACTCACATTAAGTTGCGGGTCCCCACTGGATGGTAACACAGTTCCCCCTATTTTTGTCTGGATCTCAGAAATTTTTTTCGTTCTTGCCTAGGCGCTCAGAGGCCAGGAAGCTGAACACATACGATACTGGAGACTTTAGATCAGAACAGCATTACGACGAAATCTTCTCGAACCTTCCACCATGTTACATACAATGTGGATCTCTAAAGTTTCGGAAACGAAGTGACGAGGGTTTGATGTGGTGGCAGACACACCAGACACGGTCAAACACGATCAGCCTTACAGCTTCCATGTTAACTATGTGGAGTCATAGGGTCGATCGGTGTACAGAGAATTGCGAGACTCGAATTGGCTATGAAGGTAATGCTTTTCTGAGCATGAAGATGTGTAGCTTGGCAGAGAAGTATCCACGTTTCGGACGAACCTGCTCCTTCTAATTTTAATGCATACAAATGACAATAATTTTTATAAACATTTTTAGTTTAAGTTATGCATACCGATGTTAATACTGCATCCTCAATGTCTAACGAAAATGTACGCAAAATATGACCTGCGAAAAGTCACTAAAATGCGTCACCCTCATAACTGACAGGATGAATCAGTGCCAAGAGCAATTTTGCGATGTTCTATGCAAGAGTTTTTCTTCAAATGTATACATCATATTTTGCATATTCTGTGCAATTGTCTTGTTGCACACAAATGTATTTCCAACTAACGGTACAATACATAGCTTTAACGCCTCTTCAAGATGCGGCCACGAAACTCAGCCACCTTCAGGGAGCTACAGTACATGAGGACACATGCAGCGTATTATACAATTTGTCAGCCGTAAATTGTGAATAAATGTGGTATCATTCCACAGTTAGTAATAGTTATTAAAATTTTATTAAAGCTATTATTATTATTATTATTATTATTATGTAATGTATTAACGGTTTGTGAATGCTATATCCAAATAATAACAGATTTTTTTAACTTTTAGTTATTTCTTTTGTGCTTCATGAAGGTACGTACGAACTTTACCGTCGTTCATGAAGTGCACACCAAGCATCTAAAAAGTTCAGAAAAAAGTCTGTTATTACAAAATATTTGGATACAAGCTTTACATAAATTTTAATATATTACATGTTATAATAACAATAATAATTTTAATAACTGTTACTAATTCTTGAATGACACCGCATGTATGTTATTTACCATTTACTGCTGACGGACTGTATAATACGCCGCATGCGCTCTCCAGTAATGTAGCTCCTAAGATGACTGAGATTCTCGGGCGAAACACGTAAGAGTTTAAACATGTGTATTTTGTAGTAAGTTGGAAATCAGTTTGTGTATACTTCTTCCTCATTTAGTGGCTACGGAATCGGAAAATCTAAGGTTCATTTGACTGTTTATATTTAATCACAGACATAAATGTGGAAACTTTTGTGTGCATTGACTCAAGGAATTGCATGTGCACATGTTTTAAAGCATATTTTCTTAGTGTATTTAGACAGAAACAAAAAACTACGACGCTAAGGAATCTCTGCAATATTACAATGTAATGATTTTTTTTAATCTACAATAAGCTGTCTGCTTCTCTCTATACAATCACGTGTTCTATGAACAAATGTTGGCTCACTTCACCAGTGAGACAAAAATTCCTCTCGAAAGAATTTTCTCCACAGTAAAAAACCCACCGATCCTTACCGTTACCTACCCTCCGTAATAGCCTAGTTACCTAACTTGGCAACACACAAAAAACTGTCCATCCTGAGAATCCCTCTTCTGAGATGTTACGAAGCATTGATTGATAGGTACGTACCAATGTTTTAGCACAACTTGTCAGTTTCATCTTCAAGGGTGCTTGAACTGCTAGACCTTTGAAGATGAGACTGATAGGTTGCCCCGAAACGTCGGTAAATAACTAGCAACAAACGTTGCATAACATAACAGGAGACCGAAAATCACATTTGCATTGCGGCGGAAGCTTGAAAGCACATATGCTGCCCACCCTCTTGTGTAATATTTTCTATGCCTGCCTTCTAAACTTCAAGTTGACTCTTAGACATCTGTAACGAAATAAAAAAGAAACTGTAAAAAAATATTAACGAATAAAAAAAAGTTTTATCTACTTACCAGCCTTCATTTTGCAAAGGTCACGGACGGATAATTGAATGGATTTATTAAACACTGTGCGCAGTTACGTACCTTATTTTCGTTTGTGAAAATGTAACAAAGTGCGAACTAGAAAAGTTACTGTCCAAATCTAGACTGTTTCTTTAGCATCGGTTTTTAATTTGGGGTCCACGGTCCCCTAGGGGCCATGAATAAATTACAGGAAGTCCGAGAACATGGATGGGGAAAAAATTCCAATTAATTTCTCTAACCTCTAACTGAAATTCAGCTTTTCATTCGATAATGAATGTGGGCAACAAAGTAATTTATGGCTTAATTTTATTTGACGCAACGGCCTCCTCATTCACGAGGTTTATAGATCACACTCAACGACGCAACACAGTCGGTAGGACTCCTCTGAATGAGTGATCATCTCGTCGTAGAGACCTCTACCTGACAATACACAACACTCACCACAGACAGACATCCATGCCTCAGGTGGGATTCGAACCCACTATCTCAGTAGGCGAGAGGCGCAGACCTACACCGTTGACCGCGCGGCAACTGGGACCGGCAATTTATGGCCTTAGACTCCAAAAATATTTGTTGACTTCAATACGTCTTACTGTCTGTATTTTATGCATTTAAACACGTTCTGTGAAGGGGTCCGTAGGTTTCACTCAAATGGGTCCATGGCACAAAGAAGGTGAAGAATCCCTGTTCTAGACTGAGCACGCACGCAAGCACACATTACGCCAGTAGTACACAAATCCTGGGCGTCAAGTCAGCCAGGCAGCTACATTTGTTTTACCATGACGCCTAATATCTCTAGGTCGTTAGTGTGATAGTCCCTTAATGTCATCATTCTGGTTCCTAGAAATTTAAAGTGGCTCCTACGTTTGTGAAACTTGTGTATACCCCTGCATTACACATCATTACGTTACGCATTTGCGTCTCTTATTTTTGACCACCCTCCAGCTTCCGATCAGAACACCGAGCCACACCCCATAAAACCCAGTTATTCTTCCTGATTGCTGTGTAGTCCTCAGACACTCCAGAAACAAAGAATACTCGCATCGTAGAGTGGATTGAGAGGGTGGAGGGAGTTGAGCGTTGGTGCCTTGTTGCGGGTTTCGAAAACATTGGGCTACCCGCGTCGTGAACCAAATGTGCATTTGAATGAGGGCTGATATTGTTAGGATGAGCCGTAGCTGAGGAAGGAAGCAATCGTGCGCAAGCGCAGTCTTCTGTCTTACCTTCTTTTTGGGGCCCACGCTTGAGTGGTCACAGCACAGATTTCGAGTTCCCCTTCCGCTCCATGTGTAATGTAACAGCAGGGGGTGATGAACATTTTTTTCTACCTGGTGCCAAATGTTTACAAGTTGGAATTAATTCCAGTTAACATTTATTCTTCCTGCATTCAGTTCTTATAATGACGATCTTAGTGTGTGTTATCGCAGTGCTGTTCAGTTTTCAGCTTTACGTGGTTGTCTGGAGAGCAAGAATATGAACATTGGTTTCACCTCTAAGGCTTTTCCTCGGGTCTGCGTTTAATACTCATTATCTCTAATAACTTTACGCTGATACGGGATGGGAGCCAAAAGTTGTCGGACTGAGGCAATATTAAAACTTCAGGTTTACCTTATTTAATAGGTCAGTATTGTTACTTCCAGGGTAGTTCACTTTGCAGTTCATACACCGGGACAATTGCCTCTCCTGCTGCGGAAACATCTCTGGACCTCCGGTTGCTGGATGCTGTACGTTACCGCCTATGATTCAGGTTCCGTCTTTTCAATATTCTCGAAATTTATTCCTTTTAACTAGATATTCATACTTGAAGGCAGGAAGATCTTGGAAAGGAAATTTCTGTCTCTTCTGGCTTGATCTTACAGGTCCTTGGACGCATAAAATCTGTTTTGTTTCTGTTTGTCTTTCAACAGACGGGGACAAATTTCGCTGCAGTCCGTCTCAGTTTTAAATTCTGTAGTCAAAATAGGTCAGTATGTACCTCATGAGAGGTCTAGAAAGTTAAAGCGTTGTCAGTCTTAAGCCGTCTGTGTTCGTAGATGACTCATGCACTTTCCACATTTTTACCCATCGGACTTCACTACTGGCGAGCTGAGAATTTACAGTTCTCAGCCGAAGTTTTGCCAGTATAGAAATGTGCATATCATTCAGAGTTTTTTTTCTACTAATAGCTTCATCGCGAAGGGCTTTTTTAAAAGTTATTGTAAGAGTAAGAAACTTGCTTCTGATTGTTAAAACAAAACTTGACGCAAATTCTCTCTTTTAAATGCCCGACATTTTCTTGAAAGTCAGCCGACTGCTTGTTCAAATCAACCATAGCCAACTAAGAAAAGGTTCGCAACTGTAATTAATCTTATTATGCGTGATTTCAGGCTTCCGCCGCAATGTAAATCAGATCTTCGCTTTTCTGAAATGTTGCTCAGAGTTGATTGATATTTAGTTATCGATATTTCGGGACAACCTCTCGGTCACATCTCCAAAGGACAAGCATTGCATTCTTGAGTTGCTTAACACATGAAGATGGGACGGTTAGGATGTCCCGAGACGTTGATAACTACCTAATAATCGTTGATGCTTAATAACCTTATTACATTTTAATAGTTTTGTCATGAAGGGGGAATGTTGGGTTTAGTTTTCGAAACTGTTTAAATCTTCCATGAAATTTTCCCACTGAGAGATCAGGTACACATAAAACTTTCGCGGGCTTCGTCTTTTCAACGAAATTCACTACTTGCGAGTATCATTGTATGAAGGGAAAATAATAAAGCTTGTGTGATTTCCGTTTATATTTCAAGATAAGCCGTTTATTTTCAGAGGTATTTAAAATGCAGAGAATTTCCTTCATAGCCATTTCACGGCACGAAATCTTCGTGCTGATTTCATTAATGTGAGCAATGAAATCGGGTATGAATATAAAGTCAGTCAAACATTTCTTCTCATTCTTTCGGGGTCAGTTCTACTTCTTGATTTTTATAAAATATGTTGTCTCCAACAGATATTAAAAGGAGAAGTACATGGTCATGACTAAACCAACAGATATTCTGAAGGATCTACAGTCTGCAGTACTGTGACTTCACTTCATACAGAAGAATATCGAAATGCCGAATGTCGAGTGCAGAGGATCGGTTAAACTCATTTCAATTGTTGTTCCCAAGAGTCGTCCCAGTGTTTTTTTCTGTACTTTGTCCAAAGAGACTATATATGTAGAAAGCAATATAAAGGCACACGTTTCCCCCCCACCTCCCCCGCCCACAACGTTTGAAATTAAAGCAACAAAACATGCACTTGATCCAGTGATACCTGTCCCACATTCAGTTGCAACTATCATATCTTTATTTTTGTCTACATGAAGTGCCGACAACATTTTAAGAGAAAACACGTAAATGTGTTCAACCTAGACTGTCTCACAGAGGCAAAACTAATACGTGTATATTAGTTGTTCTTTCATTGTAACTCCTAAAGAGTAACTTAGTATAACCCCAATATGTGTCTCGAAAGAAACATAAGCTCTCTCATCCAAACAAACAGAGAAAAACTCCGTCTGCCTCGAAAGAACCTCTCAACTTGCTAAATTTACGTCAAGTCTTTTTTTTTTTTAAGATATTACTGGCCAGAATTTGTACTCTATTCTTGACGTCATTGCTACTAGGTGACAGTTGCTTCAGCCTTTCGACTGCCTTACTTATTGCCAAAATATTAAAGTAAAGAATCCGCACAGGACTTCAAATTTCCTCTGCTTTTCTCACTAGCCGTGGTTTCCTGTGTTTAGCGATAATATTAGCAAAATTATAAATTGTAGCTACAATATTGCTTTCAGTTTTTAGACGCCTTCGCAAAATGGAGAAAAGAGACTATGAGTCTCGTCAGGTATGTCTGTCTCTTTGTCTGTACGTCCTTCCGACCGCATGGGACAACTGGGCTCCCACCGGACGGATTTTCACGAAATTTGATATTTGATTATTTTTCGAAAATTTGTCGAGAAAATTCAAGTTTCGTTAAAATCTGACAAGAATAACCACATGAAGAAGTATGCACATTTATGACCATATCTCACTGAATTCTTCTTAGACTGAGAAATTTTTCGGACCAAACATGTACAGAAAATCAAAACAGACATTTTATGTGTAACAAATTTTTTTCCAGAAGTCGTGCCGTTTATGAGATAATGTGAAAAATATGATACAGGCACACAGGTCATACATGACGATATAATACGGTGCTTGCGCTGGTTAACCAATGCTACACACACACACACACACACACACACACACACACACACACACACACACACACACACACACTCACAATATGTAGTACAGTGAAACCTGTCAACTTGACCACCTTCATAAGGTGACCACCTACCGATGTTGAACACATATCGGTAGAACCGGCGAAGTCCTATATAGTTTGCATATACGACCACCTCCGTAACTTTTACCACCTTTATATGTTGGATACCTGTCTATGTTTCCCACGCGAAATGGAACCGGGTTACTGTTTATACCTGCCTGTATTGACCATGGTAGTACTTCAGGCCAGTCAAATGGAGCAAATCGTTGTTATGTTGTTTGTTACAGTACAGTAGTATGTTAAAGTAGAGTCTCTATGCAGTAAACTCTATATGGAATAGAGAGAGCGATACCACCAAAATCGTAAAACCATAATTAAGTGTTTCCGGCGAGCTGGTTTTGCGCCGCCAGAGACTGAACTTCAGGAGCAGGAAGACAGCACAAGCGAGTCCGATTTAGTTAGCGCACTACCAGAAGCACTGCAGTTTGAGGTTGCTTCCGAAGACGACATTTTGGAAAACGAAGGAAATATTCCTGTGCATGAAAACATCGCATTCACTGCTGAGGGCATTTTGGAAGACATAATGACGGGCAGAGTGCAAGGAGCGCCCTTAGACGACGAACAGGAGGTGGAAGAAGAGGAAGTAGATCAGAAACCGCCAAACCGACCCCCAAACCATAGTAAAGCATTACAACATGTACATAGCCTGATGCAGTTTGCGCAGACAAATCTGCCTCACTTACAGCCCACATTAATTAACATTTATAGTGAAATCAAAAGGAACTGAGCTACAGCCAACTTTCAAAAAAAGAAACAGACAACATTACATCAATTTCTTACCACTCAAAAATGAAGCAAAAAAGTGTTGTTCATGTAGATCAGTGGTTACGTAAATAAATTAATATTTTTTTTGTCCATAACTATCACCATTTACTCGTGTATGTTGTGCTATTTCTATATGCATCAATAAATAAAATCTGAATTTATTTGTATGGGTTTTTAATTTATTTTTTCCCTATTCAAGTGTGCCGCCAAATTTTTAAATATTGTAAAGGCTGAGAACCGCTGATGTAGATGATTGACTGTATACGAGGGTTGGAACTTTAATAGTGGCAACTATTTATTTACAACTGATACAAAATAGATATATGTTTCGAAATTTTACTGTCCTTCAGTGTAGTCACCAGCATTGTCTACAACCCGTT
>Ga0209628_10001154_pt1 | contig 16800 bp, 7 predicted proteins | sample TergutCu122P4_FD_187285 | JGI IMG/M metagenome (GOLD analysis project Ga0209628, IMG submission 187285) | Cubitermes ugandensis P4 segment gut microbial communities from Kakamega Forest, Kenya - Cu122 P4 (SPAdes) (version 2) | ecosystem: Host-associated > Arthropoda: Insects > Digestive system >...
TGCTCGCAACTGTCCAACCATTGAGCTACGCTGTAAGTCTTGTATTTGACGCGCCTCGCCTGCGGGTTGTGGAAAATTCCAAACGCGCTGGTGTCAAGCGTATTTCGCGAAACGCCTGCGTAGTCTGCGATCTCGCTTTTACTCATGCTGTCGCCGTAGCGGTCAAGTAGGTATTTCACAAGTTCACGACCGCGTAGGTGGGTGAAATTCACGTCGGCGTATTTGGCTTTCATTTCTTCTTCCTTTTGCGGTCAGCCTTGCGCGTGTCGTAACTCACGCCTGTTAACTTATCCAGTCTTTTCCGGGTGTCCAAACTTCCCGCAGAATTCTGCGGAATGTTTGCAACAGTAGATATGTAATCTTTCGTCCTCTCGATATTTCTCTGGATATCCAAACTTTCTTCCAAATCCCGCAGAAGGTCATACCTTGTACCTTGGTTATTTTTTGCCTCTTCCGAAAAGATAGGCTTGTACAAATCTTCAAGTTCATTGGCAAGTTTCGTCCTTTGCCACATATTGATATTCCTACGCCCCAGTTGGTGTTTGATTATCCACAAGCGGCATTCGTCGTCGTCGTCAAAAGATAGTTCTGCCGTCTGATACGCAAGCCCGTGTTTCTCTGCTATCTCTAAGCGGTTGTGACCGTCCAACAGGTCGCCTGTTTCTTTGCGCACGATAAGCGGGTCAAGAACACCGTCGCGCAGGATATTGGCTTCGAGCTGCGCGTATTCTTCCGGCGTAAGTGGCGGGATAATGCTTTTATATGGCTGGTTCATTCTTCCCACCTACTCGGCGCAAGGCGCACTCGGGGTTTCGCCGCAGTACCCGCTTTCGACAATACTGCTGGCCTGTCCAGCCGGAATTCCGGTGCAGATATTTGATCGCGCGTAATTTCTAATGACTTGATCTGGTTCTTAACCCGGTGCGCTAACTCCATTTTCATATCATTCACCCAGCGTGTCCGTAACGTTTAATGTTACGTCGTCGTTAAAAAAAATTGGAATAGGGTCTGTGATCGAAAGCAGCTTCATCATCTTTCCAATTTCGTCACTTGCGAAAATTCCCTTGCTCATTTTTATTGAGAAGGTTTTTCTTGATATTCCAATGTATTCTGCGACATCGGTCAGCGTTAGGCCCTTTGCCACGATAGCTGCTCGCAATAAGTTCTTGTTTAGCATTTATTTCTCCTCCGTAACTCTCAATGTTACAGTATATGCTATATCACGTGCCGGAACGTGTCAAGTCACTTTATGTTACATTTGTGTTTCATTAAAGGACGGATATGATATAATTTCAGAATGGCAATAATAAATGATAGGATAAGAGAATTCCGCATTGCGCGGAAAATGTCGCTCGAAGAACTTGCGCAGCAGATCGGCGTATCTCGCCAGACGGTATTCAAATATGAACATGGGCTTGTTGCGGATATCCCATTTTCCCGTATACAATTACTCGCCAAAGCATTAGACACAACGCCATTATTTCTTATGGGCCTTGAAGATCAAGTAAAACGAATTTCAAAATATTTACCATTATTCGATTGCGATACATATATTCTCGACTATCCCAGCGGTAAACCGGCAGGAATAGAAGCATATGAAGATATGGCAAATATGCTTGAAGGCCACGAAAGATATGTGAATGAGAATATTGATAAAATAAGCAAAGCCGTCAAAAGGAATTCAGAATTTGCTCAGTTTTTCTATGAATTAGTTGACGCATTTGAACAAAGTTATTATGAGTTAAGAATGATAGATATAGCATATATTATTGCAGAACTAAATAGTGACGGCGTTGCATATCTACTAAAGCAAGCGGAATTTGCGGCGAAGCAGGACGAATATAAAAAAAGTGATCTCTCTGAACTGGTGGAAAGCTGAACATAGAAGATAGGAAAGGGGAATTGAAATGAGCGGAGGCACGATACTAATAATTATTATTGCGGTGTTTGCGATAACCGCATATGTATTCATTGAGAAACGCGTTATCGGGGAAAGCCGAGCAAAGAAAGTTGTCGGGAATATAGTCCCATTTATTATTACAGGGCTTGTTATATGGATAATCCTTTTTGCGCCCCAATATGAAACGTTCCACAATGTAAAATATCAGGTAGATCATGGCGCAAAAACATACGATACAAGCGAATTCGACAAAGAACATGGTTTCCCAGAAAATAAAACATACGAGTTGCTATATGGCGAATATCTACGTATTGCATATCGTGGTGACGCAAAAGACGTTTCCGCGAAAGAATTATACGAGAAGGTATTAAACTCTGATTTAGACATAACAGATTATGGCGATTGGTCTAATAATGGATTGTCTGGATATCGAATATACTACACAGACAGGACGGACGCAGAAGATAATGGATATATAACATATAATGCCCGCATCTATTTTACATACAAGGGCGGCGTTTACATAGCCAGTTGGGACGATCAGGTATATACAGAAAATCAAGCGGATTATCCATTTACAAACATTATGGGCGATTCCCCGATTGCAGATAAATTCTTCAAGTCAATCCGCGGAAAATGACCCATTAACTTTTCCCCATTTATTTAACAAGCAGCGAATTGCAGAAGGATAGAGAATGACTAAAGAGCGAAAGGTTGAATACAATAAAAAGCGGGTTCACCTTAGGTATCTCTCCGTTCGGTACGTCCCCGCGTCGTGATTTAAATATAGTGTACCACAGAAAGTGAATTTCAACTTAAAAAATAAAAATTTATTTTATAGAATTATATATTAAAAATAATGGATTTATTTAACATACCGCAGACGATATATAAAAGGGCTTAATATATGGCAAGAGAGAAAGAATACGAAGGGAAACTGTACCGAAGGACTTTCATGTGGAAAGGGCAAAGGGTATACGCTTCCGGACGGACGCCGGAAGAGGCGGCGGCCAACCGCGCCCTGAAAAAGAGAGCACTCGAAAAAGGCGAAAAGCTCATAGAGAAACAAGGGACGCTATGCAAGGACTGGGCTGATATATATTTTGAGAAGTACCGCGAACCGGTGATAGTCGCCAAGTCGTATAGGGACGAGAAGTCTTTGTGGAAAGTGCATATCCGTCCGGTGATAGGCGCGAAGATACTATCAGGAATCAAGCCGCTGGACTGCCAAGACGTTCTCAATAAAATGTCAGCCAAAGGGCGGCGCGAGAAGCAGATCAGGAAAGCCATGATATTCACGAACGCCATGTTCCGGGCCGCTATCGAAAACAACCTGTTGGTCGAGAACCCTGCGGCAAATTTGAAAATGCCTGACTGCGCCGAGAACAATTCACACCGCCCGATAACGGACGAAGAGCGTACCGCCTTGCTTGCGGCTTGTGACGCTTTGCCTTATCCGCATGGCTTGTTTGCTTGCCTTATGCTCTACTGCGGGCTTCGCCCCGACGAAACTTCAAGGGTGAAATGGGATGACTTTGACTTAATTGCGCCAAGGCTTTACGTGGACGGGACTAAAGGGAAAAAGACAAAAAAGAAAAAGTCAAGGCGGTGGGTCCCTATCCCCGCAGCATTATTGCCACGCCTATACGCGCCGCTGGCTGTTTACGACGAGAAGCTGCGCAAAGACGTTAAGCCTTTAATGAATGAAGCCTACGCGCTTATAAACAAGGACGGGAAGCCGATCACGGAAACGCAGCGCGGCGATCTATGGAAGCGGATAATTAAGGAAATGAACGTATTGATGGGCGGTGAGAGATACGAAGGGGTGCTGCGCGACATAAGGGAATGGGACGGCTGCATTGTGGCAAAGGACTTTGTGGCGTATGACCTTCGCCATACCTACGCTTGCGATCTAAGGGATGCTGGCGTTCCAATCGACGTTGCGGCAGAGTATCTCGGGCATGTTGACCTTACAATGCTAAAGCGCGTATACCTTCACGCAACGCATAGGTCATTCAGCGATAGCCTTGAAAAAATTAACGCTTTTCAGGGGTCGAGTGTCGGTGTCTGACCCTGTTTTCGTTGCATTCCCGTTGCAGGAAACGTGAGATAATGGGCATTTTCGTTGATATTCCAACAAATGAAAACAGGCTCATAACCCGGAGGTCGTTGGTTCAAGTCCATCCCCCGCAACCAGCAAAAACCGTTGGAAAACATTGAAATTCCAACGGTTTTTAATTGTTTCCAATAAGGAAAAATGCGCCCACATATTAACATTGCTTGAAAATAATATGCACTAATTGCACTTATTGCAACGGTACGTGTTGCACGAAACGTTGCACGGAATAAAAGCTGTACCTTATTTCACCGGCTGGTTCCAGACGTACCAAAAGTCCTTGACAGCGTTCCATTCGTCGTCTGAGCCGTACTGTGAGCGGGTCGGCGCAATGCCGTCCAAGGCGTTTGCGATAGCTTTGTTGATAGCTTCCGCGCAAAGGTTGGCTTTCCGAACGTCTGCGGGGTTGGTTGCGTTCTTAGCGTCGTTCACATAGTCGTTGTGGGTCTTAAAATACCCGCTTTCCGTTTTGAACCCTTTGCCGTCTTTGGGGGTTTTATCGTAAACACGCTTCTTGGCGACGCTTAGTTGGTGGCTGTCCGGGTCTGCGGTCATCCAGTTGTCGCCGTAGGTTTTCTTGGAATTGTTGACTTTCGCGGTAATGGTGTCTAAGGTGTCTTGGTACTGGCTAACGTAACCGGCCTTTGTGATATCCACCGCGTCAGCCTCTTTCTGCGCCTGTTTCGTATCGTCGGCAATGCTACCGGCAACCTTGTCGTTTTGCAGCGTGACTTTCGTTTCGTAAATTGAGTCAGCCCATGACTGGTATTTTTTAAGCTGCTCAGGCGTACGGGTATTGAACCACGCTTCCTTTGACAGGTCGGGCAGCCTTACCTTGCCGCCTTCCGCTTCAAGCATTGCGATCTTGGCAAGCGCGGCCTTGTCCTGTTCAAGCAAGACAGCCTTGCCCTTGTCCTTTTCGTTTTTGATAGCTGTGGAAATGTCGCTCATGGACGGGACGGGTATGATATGCGGGTATTTGTCCACTTCGCCTTCTTTCACTTTCGGCTTGGCGTTTTCAGTTATGCCTGTGCCGGATACGGCATTGTAAATTTGCGACGCGTGTTTGAATTCAAGGTCATCGGGGTTCCATTCCTTATCGGCCTTGTCGCCGTTTCTATCCGCGACCTTGCCGTATTCGTAGGTCATTAAGCCTTTGGAATTGTAGAACGCGGTGACGGACTGGTTGGACTTGTACGGGTCAACAAATACCTTGTCATACACAATTTCAAGCAAGTTTTCGCCAAGCGACTTTGCGCTGTCTGACTTCTGCGCCTTGTTCGCAATTTGCGTGACGATACCGAATGTCTGGTCTAAGACGTACTGGACACCCATTGGCGTATTGACTACCCCGCCGTATTTCGCAAGAACGCCGCCAAAGTCTGCTATGTTAATTGCCGCTGCAAGGGTTGTCGCAAAAGGTGTAGTTTTCTCGTCTTGGATATCCATATACGCTTTGTGCGCTGTGGCAATGTCGCCGGTATCAATGGCCGCTTTTGCCGCGTCAAGCTGGGTGCGGTATTTCTGCGTGTTCACAATTTCATTGCCCATCCAGTTCACGTTCTTTACGGCGTTGAGTATCGACCCTAAAGCGATCTGGGTTGCTGGCAAGAAGTTTGTCTTTGCCACGTCAAAACCTCTAAGGAACAGCCCGCTCCAGTCGCCGGTCTCGTAGCCTTCCATAATTAAAAGCGGTACGGTTGAAAAGACTGTGCCTACTTCGCGGGCTATCGGTATTTTCACTATCGCGTCTGGCATCATGGAGCTGATAATGGGTATGTCTTTCCCATTGAATGTGATATACCCGTCCATGTAGAACTTGGACAGCTCTTTCCAGTCGTCGTCGCTGGAATGGCTCATCATCCACCTGATACCAAGCGATAGCAAGGTGATCGTCGCCAATGCGTTGGTGTAACGGACACCTTTGTTATCTTCAATTACCCCAGCTCGTACGAATTTGTCAATGCCCTGCAAGGACGCTCTGCCGAATGGGACGAATTTATAGAATATCCTCGCAGCTACGCCATAGCCGGACTTCGCAAAGAATACGGAACTGTCATGGTATTCGTGGACGGCAAGCATACGCTTCTCTGCGTCGGAAAGGTTATGCCCGTATTTCTTTGACTGCGACTTCTGGCGCATTGCCTCGGTTGCAAAGATACTGCCGCCGCGCAGTTGCCTGTTAGCCTGCGCCTGTCTTGGAAGTGCCTCAATAAACTCGTTCATTGCCGACACGCCCATTATCATGCTTTTCCCGATATACCTTGTCATGCCGGCGGCGAAATGGCCTTTGTCGTTTTTAGCCATGGCATAGGCGTATCTTGGACCCATTGTACGCGTGATCTTGTCGTAGTTCGACCGTTCCTGCCGAAAGTCGGAAGTTATTGTGTCATGCCCGCCGCCCATGATATTCGTTTGCGCACGGTTGCCGGTGGGGTTTCGTTTTGACGTTACAATGTCAAAGGCCGCCTTGCCCATTTCAAACGGCATTTCCCAGAACGGTATCTGCGACTGGAACAGGGACGTGGGTATGTCTCTGAGGAAATTGGAAAACGCAAAGACCGGGTTGTAGGCGGTGGTTGTGACGGTGGTAATGTTCTTTATCGCCGCGACTACGTTTAACGCCCGGAGTGCTTCTTCTTCGCTGAGTGCGGAAAGTGCCCTGCCCATATAAGCACCGCCAAGCCCGGACGCTTTTTCATAGTAATGCGCTTCGTGGTTTTCGTCGTAGACCGTTATGATCTTCCCGTCTTGTTCCATGGACTGCTGGAACAGGTCGTCCCTCATGATATCAAAGGCTTCGGTATACCCATGGCCTATAAGCCATGCCGCTTTGTTTTCGGCTGCGTTGTATTGTTCCAAGCCCTCTTCGTTAAGGTTTTCTTTGGCGATCTCGTTATATTTGCCGTTAAGGGTTTCCTTTGCTTTGAGCTTGCGTTCCGCTTCTTTCGCGTCAACCGCTATAAGGTAGTCGGAAATGATCTCGCGGCCAATGTCGCCGCCCCTGTAAACCCTGTCAAGGGCTTTCATCATATTCTGGTGCGTGACGTGGCTTACGATATCCGACGCATACATGAGCAGGGCTTCCATAGGCTCGTACATATCAAGGTCGGAACCGCCGCTACTCGTTTTTTTCATAACGCCTCTGGTGTCTTTGTCAAGCACCCTTCTGATCGGCCAATGGTTCGGGTATATGGACTGCATGGTGTTCCAGTCCTCTATCGAAAGCTCGCCGGTATTCACCATCCACTCTTCCACGAAAGTGTTCTTCCAGCCGTTAAGGGCCTGCTGCGCTTCATGGAAATGCGGGTGCTTGCCTTCTACATTTTTCACCACTTCTCCCGTAAGCTCGAATGTGCGCTTTGAGCCTACGAAATACGCAATTTTCCCGGCAAGTTCTTGAAGCTCGCTGTCAACGTCAAGCTCCTGTACGGTTGGGTCTTTCGCGAATGTGTTCCTGCCGATCTTTTTCCGCTCATACGCTGTCAACGCATTCACGTAAACGCCAAAGAGTTTGTATTCGTCAGGCTCTAATAAAGCTTTCTCGCCGCCCTCCCTCTTTTGGTGCAGGGTGGCAAGCAGACCTTTGACGGGCTTTCCGTCTTTCATGACAACTTCGCCGTTAGGTGTGAACATGACAGGGCCGCTGATAAGGTTCGCTGTACGCTCGGACGGCGTGTATGTCATTTCCGACAGGATAGACATATTGTCAAGCGGGGAAAGCTGGTATTGCCTTGGGTCGCCTTTCTTTAGCCCCTTGTTGTATTTCTTACGCGCCTTGTTGATATCCATTGCGATCTTGTACATGACGGCGTAGCGGTCTACCCAATATGCCCTTAAACCCATATAGCGGTATCCGGCCTTTTTGTAAAGGTTGCTAATGTCGGCAAGCGTGGAATAGGAATGCTTGGTCGGGTTGCTTTGGGCTGCGCTGTGGTTCTGTGACATATCGCGCTCTATCCAGTCGGCGTGATACCACCGCCTAAAGTCCTCGCTCGCGCCTTTGATCTGCTTCATGTACATACCGAAACCGTACAGGCGGTTGATCGTGTCTATGAAGTTTGTGCCGTCGCTGAGTTTCGCAAGCTCCCTTGCAAATTCGGGGTTAAGGACCATGAACCGGACAAGCTCGCCAAAGACTTCTTTTTCGTAGCCGTCTGTCTTTTTGATATACGGCATTTTCTCGCCTATCTCTTTCAGCTTTTCTGCGTATTTCCGCACAATGCCAAATTTCTCGTCAAGCCAATGGCCGATCTCATGCGCGTAGCCGACGATATCGGAATGCCCGAATTTCGCGGTGTCAACGACGTGTACCCTTGGACGGAATTCAGCCCTTGCGTTATTTTCTTCAAGCTGCCCGGTGTGCAGTTCAATGCCAAAGCCATTGCCAAGTTTCTTGATAATATCTTCAAGCGAAATAACCCGCGCGTTCTGCTTCTTTGGCAATGGGATAACGCCTTCGCCCCAGACTTCCCATGCGCCGCCGCCTTCGGCATAGCTCTTTTCCATTTGCAAGCGGCGGTCGGCTTCCAGTTTGTCCTGAGCAAACATATGGTCATAAATTTTCTGCAAGTCGCGCTTAGGTTCCTGCTTGCCTTCGTCCTTGTTCTTTTCGGCAAGCTGTTTCTTTACGCTTTCCTGCGCTTTCGCTATGGACGGGTGCGGTTCTTTAGGGGCTTTCATTTCTTCAAGTTTCGCCCGCGCGATCTTCTGTCCGTCCGGCATTTCCGCATCTGCAAATAAGTGGTCGAATACCTGTCGCATTTCAGGGCTGATCTTCACGCCTAAGTCGTTTGCGGACTTGTAGACTGACCGTATCCATTCCATGAACTGTTTCAGGACGGACTTCATTTCAGGGCTGCCGGTGAATTTCCCTTCGTGGATATACCTCTCAGCCATTCTCGCGAACTGTTCATGCTGTTCGTCAGTTATCTCCTCGCCGTCCTTGATTCCAAGCTCTTTCTTGATCGCTTCCCAACTATCCCTTATTTCTTTCGGGCATTCATCAAACATTACGGCAGTCTGAATGTATTTCAGGAAAGCGTGTCCTAATACCTCATGGATACCGGTCGAAGCGTCTGAACTCTCGAATAGGTTTACGATCATACCCATGTCGTCTTTATTGAATACGATCTCGCCTTTGTCTAATTCTTGATAAAGCCTATCAAGGATTTCGATGGAATTGTCGTCAAAGACCACATAACATTCACCGTCTTTTTTGCCGTCGTATTTAATACCCTTTACCCCGAATTCGTTCAGCTTGCGCGAGGCTTGCTCATCGCCTGTAATTGGTTTCATCCAATTACCTTCGCGGCCTTGTTCCTGGTTAAACAAATCCTTTCCGAGTGCGAGGTAAATATCTCGACCAGTCGCATCGCGCTCTATCGCACCTTCTAACATCCGAAGTTGACTGCGAAGTTGGGATTCTAAATTCTGGCGTTCTCCAATTAAGTCATTCAGTTCTGTGTACGCCCGGTGTCTTTCTTCCAGCGCATCGGAATGCTCTTTGGATATCCGTTGGTAATCTTGATCGGAATTTAGAATTCTTTTCTCATCTTCATTTATGCCATTTGGAAATTCCCCACCTAAGAGATAATCATTTTCGTCGAATTTCCTTCCAAGCAATTCCGATGCTCGCGTTGCGAGATCAACTCTTTTAGCTTCGACGCCATTTGAATGCGCTCGATATATGACACCGGCTACTCTTTCTTTTTGTTCAATATCGGCAATATCGTTTTTGATTTTAGCTTCATCGACATTAACCGCCTCGCGCATAATGCGGTTAAGCGCGCCCTTAACTGCTTCCGGCTGCTCGCTGAATGGAAGCTGTTCATTAAGCATGACTTCATCGGGCGGGATATCAGCGGCGTAGACATTGCCCTGCGCTTCCCGACGCGCCTGTTCTTCTACATCAGCGAAAGCATCGAACAGCGCAGCGGTTTCAATAATATCCGACGCTTCTCCGAGACCGCCAAGATTGCTAATGAACCCATCATTGTTGATAGGCAACGAAATAATGTTCTCATCGACACGTTTTGCGATATCCCACAACGGAACTTCGTCCGGGCTTATATCTTCTTCTTTAGCAATTTCGTTGCGATATTTTTCTACTGCCTCGTCGGTTATTGCGGAATACCTGTCGGTATAAGTGTCATCTCTGTATACAAGTTCGTATGCGTCCCGAAGCATAACATCGGGGTCTAACATATCATTATTTTTTTCGGAAAGCCTGTCTTTATATCCTTCTGCAACCATTCTGCTCTTGGCGAAGTACAGTCCATGACCGTGGGCTTGTGCGCCTTCGCCTGTCCCAACATGATTCATGCTGAATTTTGCGATCTGATAAGGTGAGCCATGAAAGACGGATTGCTTGTGAATTTCAGGCCGCTTGACATCCTCTCTACCTTGGCGTATAGTTTCATTATCAAGCACCGATGGGCTATGGATGTCGACGATGTAGTTGGTTTTTCCAGCTTTTCCGCCACTCCCTTGTGCAGTCGGTGCTTCTTCATGCTCTAAGAACAAAACACTTCCATCTGGGGCGACAATTTCATGAACTCTAAAATAGCGTTTACCTTTGAAGCGATGCACAACTACTGCCATATCGCCGGGTTCCCCGTTAATTACAACTCGTCCGGCAAATGTTACAGTTTCGATTCCATAGTTCTTATGGTTCGGATGCCGTTCAATTTCTATTCCGCGTTTAATGACATCATAGGCAAATGGGAATGCTTCTGCTTGATTGTCATGGTGTACGTATTTCTTCCACGCTTTTCTTATCCTCTCTCTATCTACAACGATTTTATCGAACCCTTGCCTGTCTATAACGAATCCTTTGCTATTGAAAAATTTAACAATTTCTAAGAAACTTTTATTATCATTAGCCTTTAGCCCGCGTGTCTTTCCAGTTGCAATAATTCCATGCTCTGCTATTTTTTCTTTGTTGGCAGCGATTTGATCTTTAAGATATAATATTTCTTGTTTTTCCTGCGCATCTTGTGCATCTTGTTCTGATTTGGATTTTTTCTTTCGCCTTTTCGCCTGTTTGTGGACTTCCTCTTCCCCGCTCCATTTCTCATCTGCCCTGCGAATCTCTATATCAATAACATTCGCCATTTTTTGAACAAACGGGTCGTCTGCTCGCATACCCTTTGTCGCGCGGGCGTGGAAGTTCCCCAGCACGTTTGCAAAGAACCTCCCTGTTTCATGCGCCTGCGCAATACGCTCTGCGTCTTTCTGGTTCGCCTCTGCTACGACTGGCGGTATCGCTTCGTCAATATTGTCGTTTGGTGCGGCTTTATATTCAGCCGCGAGGTCGTCTATTCGTTGTTGGTCGGCTTCTGTTCCGAGTCCTTCTGGTTCCCCTCGTCCAGTAGCTGCTTCTTCTGCTCGTCCGTCAGCACTTTGCTTTTGAGTATTGCGAGCTTTGTCAGTTCGTCCATTGATATACCTCTCAGTTTCATTCTGCGCAAGCCGGTTTACCTCTGAGTCAAACCGCGCTTTGTCCATGTTGACATTCTTCGATATATAGTCCCTGACCAATTCTATCACCGGCGTGACGTTGGAATCAATCATTGCGCGTAGGCTTTCAATGTCGCCGCCAGCCTGCGCCTCATATGGGACGTGCGTTTCGTCTGTCAGTTTCTTGCCCCTTAGTTCGCCTAAGAATTCCATGAATGACGTTTGTGCGTCCCACGCGCCTGCCTCTACGTGCGCTTCTGGGTGGAATTCTTGGTATATATCGTCCCACGGTCTGCCTTCTGTCCGGCTGAAAAATATGCCGCCTAAGCTAAACGCGCCGTAAGGGACACTCTCGCCATTATGTTTGAGTTCCGCGTCAATCGCGTCTGAAACCCTAATGGTCTGGCCTTTCATTTTGCCTATGGTTTCGCCCCATATGGTTTTTGTTTCGCCTCCGATCTTTGTGTCCATTTTCATTATCGGCGCAATAATACTGTCGGCAAGTTCTTCGATATTCAGCACAAACCCCTTCGGGTCGCCTTTATATTTCTGCGCAAATTCCGTGATCTTTGTCACGACATTGCGCTGGTCTTTGCTTTCTTTGAGCGAGCCTAAAGCGTCCCTGATAGACTTTTTAAGGTTGTCCGTTTCGTATTTCGACGGCGGCTTGACTTCCCCTTTGTCGGGCAGGCTGGATATGAATTCTTTCGAGCTTACAACTTCCACGCGGTTTCCATACGCCTCATGAATAACCTTTGCAAGCTCAGGGTGCGTATCGCCCATAAGTTCCATGACGCGTTCTTCCGGCGTACCGGGCGGGTATGCCACGTCAGATACATTCCCCTTATCGGTTTCCAGACGTACGAATACGCCTTTATCGGTGACGACTGCTGATAATTTCCCGTTTTCAATGCCAGCAGACGCGCCTTGTTCGTAGGGTATGCCTTTCGCCTGTTCCGGTGAAATGTTGGCCATTTTCTTGACTGGCTCGGAGTTCTTGAAATTGTCGCGGGCGGTTTGTACTTGCTGTTTCTGTTCGTTTTGTATACGTACCGCTTCGTCTGCTACGCGGCCTTTCGCTTCCTGCGCCTTGCCGTAAATGTTTTCGTATTTATCGCCAATGGCCGGGGGTTCTTTCCCGGTTTCGTCCCACGGCTTGCTGTCGTAAAACGCCCTGCCAAGCGACTCGAATTTCTTGGTAATGCTCATTGTCGGGGACATGGAATTTAAGGCAGACTCTTTGATACCGTTTGCCTTGCGAATTTCAGCCGCCTGTTGGTGCAGCCTGTCCAGTTCCCGCGCCTCGTCGGGGGTGAAATGTCCAAGCGCAACTGCCGAGTCAAGCAGTTCGAGTGTTGATAGGGTGTCGTTTAGTATCTGCGGGTCACGATCTGGCTTAACGTCCTCTTTAAGGTTAGCCACTTGTTCCTTGTACAGTTCAAGGTAACTTACCTCTTTCATGTCCCTTCCGGTCTGCGCTTTATAGGCGGCTGCCTGTTCCTCGGTAACGGTGTATTTATTCTCGTCACGGAATAGCTTTCCGTCGCCCATTGCAAGTGACTCGATAACCCCTACAAACGAAATTGGCTCTGCACCAGTTTCGCCCCGTAGCGCAGGGGCTATTTGGTTTTCGTAAAGTTCTTGGCCTTTAATGGCGTTCTTTGCGTAGGATATCCGTGTGTTTTCAACATGGGTTCTAAAGCCGCCTATTGCGCCGGGGACTGCCGCCATTACAAGGCTCATTGCAAGGCCGTTTTTCGCGCCCTCTACATAGCCGGTCTTGAAAGCGTTATAAGCCTGCGTATAGTCGCCTGTCTTTGCAAGTTCTATTGAGTAATTGGTAAAGGCGTTTGACAGGGCTATCTGTGTATCGCCAACGCCTGCGGTAACGCCGGAATAGGCAATGCCCCTTGCCAAAGCGTTTCGCCCAAGTTGGCTGTTGGCAATTCTTGATAGTGCGCTTTTGCTGGTTTCCATTACTGAGGTTGTAGCCGCTTTTTCACCGGACTTGGCAAGTGCGCTAATCAGTTTCCCTGTACCCATTGCGGATAGCTTGACATATTCCTGACCGGAAAATATGAGTGCGCTTGCAAGTCCTGACTCTGTTGCTATTTTAGAAGCCTGCTCGTGGGACAGTCCGTCCATTCTCGCCTGTTCATAAGCTGCGCTACCCATCCACTTGTACATGACGGGCATTGTAATAGTTGCACCAGCTATCCTGCCAACGCCGGGGGCTGCTCCAAGCACATTCTGCAAAATAAACGCGCCGGGGTTGTCCTGCATCATCGGTATCATTCCTGCGCGGGTGTCGTTTAAGCCTTGCTGTACAATGTTTTCCTTTTTGTAGAAGTCAACGCCAGTAGTGTCTTTGACGATCTGCGGTGCGGTTGCCACTTTATTGAGGAATTTCATATACTCAGGGTCGGATATCTTATTGTTCCATGCGGCATTGCTAATTTCGGTATGATAGACGCTTAACGCCCCTTCCGTCGTGCCACGTCCCCAGAACTTTGCTCTGTCGTCAGAATTGCTTTGCAGTATGGCTGTTTGGATAGCGCGGATATTGGTAATATCTCCAGCGTCAAAAATTATAGGGTGTCCACTTTCGAGATAGCCGGGATATGTCTGTTCCAAGTATTTATTAAACGCTGTATTGAACCGGCCCTGCTGCTCCTCGTTCATTTTGTCGGTCACGAAATCAAGGGAGGTCGCGGAAGAACCGGTATAGTTGTAGTGTAGGTATTCGTTCTGTTTGTTCGGGTCGTAGTCTTTCACCACACCAAGCGACTTGGACGTGTTAGATAGGTATTTATCCCTGTCGCCTTTGAAATTATTTGGGAAGAATACGAACGACGGTGCTTCCGCGATCTTCGGGTCAATGCCTCCAAGCATTTTAATAGCCGCATTATCAACAGAAGCGTCGTTTTTATGCAGCATACCGCTGCTGTAATTCATTTGCGCTATTGCCGAACCCCTGGAATGGGGCCTATCTATCTTTTTCGCATTCGGGTCGGGCGTATTGTCTGCTTTGTCTGCGCCGATATTCTTGAATAAGACGGACTGTTCCAAGTCTTGTATCTGGTACTCAGTTGCGGCGTGGTCGGCAATAGCTTTGTTCTTTACTTCGGGGTCAAAGGAATACTGCGCGAGCCTTGCGTTGGTTTCGTTTAGCGTTTTTAGGTTTTGAATTTTCTGTTCGGTATTGTCCTGACCGTAAACACCGCGTACAAGCGGGGACTGCGCTTGCCTTACGCCTTGTTCTATTTTGTTGCTTAGGCCGCCAAGCTGCTGTTGCTTTGCGCCTATAATTTCGGGCGAGTTGTCTGGGCTGGTTAATGCCGCTATCCCCTGTTCGCGCCGTTTTATAAGTTCGGCTTTCGAGTATTCCGGCGCATAGCCGTGTTCCATTGAGTAGTCGATCAGCGGTATGTCGTTTGCGGGTTCAAGGCTTTTATAGACTTTGTTCAGTTCGCCTGAAAGAACCGCCGCGTCTGCAAGGCTGTTTTTCAGTTCCTCGTTTTGCCATGGTGCTTTGTCGCCGTAAGCCTGCGCTTGCTTTCGCATAGCGTCAATACGCGCTGCTTTCGTCAGTTCCGCTTCATGCTGCTTGCGGTCTATTTCAGCAAGTACTTTCCCGCTCGCTCCACGTGCGTACTGTTGCAAGTCTGCGCTTAGTGGCGTTTCCGGCGTTGTGTCCGTCAAGCGTCCGGGCTGTAAGCCAGTTGCGTGGGCGGCTTGCATATTCCTCAGGCTTTCGTTTGTAGCCGGAAGGACTGCTGCCGCTTGTTTTGCCTTTAGGGTTTCTAATGCAGACTTTGATATTTTCGGGCTTGCGTCCGGGCTGTTCATGTTTTGGTAGCTGAAAGTATTAGGCGGCTTGACTTCCTGCATTTTCTGGATATTCGGGTCGGGGGAAGTCGCTTGGCTTTTTGCCGTCCAGTTGAACTGCGCAGGGTTCATGTTTGAGCCTGTCACCGCAGCACTACCTTGGTTCGTGTTCACCTTCGGGGCGGGCGGCGTGTAGGAATTTATCATTTCAGCCCTTGCCGCCGCGTTGGAATAGTTCTTTACCGGCTGAGGGGCTACTGGCTGCGCTGCCTGTTGCTCTGCCACGCGGAACCCGCCAACGGTAGTAGGTTGTGGCGCAGGGTTAGCAGACTGTAACTGACGTTTCTTAGCCGATGCGTAGGAATTGGTTGCCAAGTCTTATACCTCTCAAATTATTTATTGGGGACATAAACGCCGGGTATTCCGGTATATGTGTATCCGGCTTTTTCTGCGCCACCAGCGTCGCCACGGCGCGGGGTTGTTGGTATAGCAGTCCCGCCCACCATCATGCTGCTATCAGCACCGCTACTGGCTGGCGTTTTGGGCGCAACAACGCCACCGCCGCCACCCCCGCTTTTCACCGTCTTGGACGGGTTGGAAGCGGTAGACGCATTGAGCGCGGCGATCTGGGCGCGTTGGTATTGTTCCTGCAATGCCGCCATTCTATTGGCGTTGTCCTGCGCCTGACCAGCTAAAGTACGCTGCCCGTCAATGTCGCCGGTTAAATTCGCCAATGCAATTTTATAGTCAATGTCTTGCTGGGTTTTGGCTAATGCCTGCTGGCTTTCCTTGTACCATTTGTCAAGGTCAAGGGTCTGCTGCTGGTAGTCTTTATCCCATTTGAACTGTTCGTTTTGCAGCCATTTGGTGTAATCTGAGTCGTAAGCGTCTACCGTCACATGATAGTCATTGAGTACGTCGCCAACTTGGTCCCTATAAGCCTGATACCTGTTTTGGTAAGCAGTCTGCCTATCGGCGTTTGACTTGCTCATAAGGTCAAGCGCGGAATTGAATGTGTCGGACGTACGCTGCGCCTCGACTGCGGCAAGCGCGTTTTGTTTCATTTGTTCGGCTGGTATCTGGCCATAGAAACCTGTCTTTACAGCTTGCCTTGCGCTGTCGTTTAGGGTCTGGGCTACTTGCTGTTGGTAGATCGGGTCAATTCTCGACCTTGCAATGCTTTCGCCCTCAGCCCAGCGCATGGGGTCGTAAGCGGCGGGCTGGCTGCTGATAAGCTGTTCGTAAGTGGTCAGCTTGCTTCGCGCCTCTTTCGACAAGGGGTCTTGGTTGCCAAGTGCGCCGGAAGCCAGACTTTCGCGGTTGACCGTGCCGACCGTCTTGTTGGCGTTTGCAAGCTGGGTTCCGAGTGCGCTTTGCTGTTGCGCCGTCTGCGCCCGCTGGTCCATGATCTGGTTGGCGTAGTCGGTCATAGAAATTGCCTGCGTCGGCTGGGTTGTATTTGTCGGCTTGGTCGTGTTTATACCAGATGTCTGCG
>Ga0209628_10001155_pt1 | contig 16798 bp, 4 predicted proteins | sample TergutCu122P4_FD_187285 | JGI IMG/M metagenome (GOLD analysis project Ga0209628, IMG submission 187285) | Cubitermes ugandensis P4 segment gut microbial communities from Kakamega Forest, Kenya - Cu122 P4 (SPAdes) (version 2) | ecosystem: Host-associated > Arthropoda: Insects > Digestive system >...
GTTAAAAGACGGGATGTGGGCCGGGTGGCGTTGTCGGTATAGCGACTGCCTACGGGCTGGACGGTCCGGGGATCGAATCCCGGTGGGGGGCGAGATTTTCCGCACCTGTCCAGACCGGCCCTGAGGTCCAACCAGCCTCCTGTACAAGGGGTACCGGGTCTTTCCTGGGGATAAGGGACGGCCAGGGCGTGACGCTAACCCCTCACCCCCTTCTACTGCCGAGGTCAAAAATAAGGGCCTTTGTGGCCTATGAAAGGGTGAAACCGACCTAAAAGACGGGATCGTTATCAGATACAAACGGAATTTGTTTCAAATGAAGTTTACAATAATATTTAAATATGTTTGATACAAGGAATGTAATACAATCTGCCTATTCGGCCCCCCATGAACAGTGGGACTTCATTCAGCTGTACGTGTCATGACAGCCCTAAAGCGACACCTCCTTTCCACATCCACGCATCGTGTAAGGCAGATATTCTTGCTGACCATTTCGTTCGACCACGTTAGCCAAACCATTTCCCTAGAAATTTCCCATCCATCTACAGATGCCCCTCCCCACCTCCCACTCCAAAAAAAATATATATATATATATATATATATTGTGTGTATTCCGCGCCCGGAGATAACTGAATGCTCTCTCAAGTGGCAGAAGACACCGGCTTGAAGTGTGTGAGGGGGGGAGAGAGAGATGCAAATCGAGGTATTTCAAGGAGGTACAAAACATCACATTACATGACATAACATTACCACGTAAGCAGGAAACCCATTTCGCTTTCGCACATATCTTGTATGCATACGGCGGGTGCAAAAATCACTTGGCACTCGACGTTTTAACAACAGAATGGTTGTATATATAAAAATTTTGTCGTCTTCTTGAGACATCGTGTGCAGTCTCTCAGGAAAGATCAGACAATGTGTCAGTGTAGAAGGAAGACATTTGAACGTTTTAAATCGTCAATAAATGTAAGTATCGTGTCCGTAAAGTTCAATTAACATGTTGCCTGTAGTGTCAAGGGATAGCAATCTTTATTTCAGCCATCCCGTTGTGTTTACCATCAAACAAACCACATTTGTTCGTTCTAACACAAAAGAACTCTACTAACACACTCTTTGTTAAAGTATACGTTTAAATTACATTTTTGGACCTTCCTTTTTGGAATCTAGTATTGACCAATGGAATGATACTGACTAGTAACAGCAATCTTTATGTAAGCCAACCCGTTTTGTTCATTGTTAAGCAAACCACATTTGTTCCGCCTAATACAACCGAACAAATGATTCGTTTAATGTCAAGTGACTTTTGCCCCACGCTGTATACGCAATATATACTACCGCATATTTATTCCATCATATTTGCCGAAGATTTTTGACTTCAATATTACTTTTATTCTGTGCGTCACAGAAAGTCTAATAACATCCGTGGTTGTTTTAAAGCATTCGGCACTTCATGGCACTTTTGCAACAAAGGCTCTGTTTTGTGCCTCATGTCAAAAGGCGTTTCGGAGTACCACACGCAGGTTTACATGACACAGGCCTAAATGACCCTAATCACGGCCTCGTTTAGCTAAACATCCAAGAAACGTTCCAATGGTATGATTATCGCTTATCAGCTTCAATTTCTGCCCAGAGATATTGCAGATACTCATTCAGACGCTTGAACGTCGGAATTTTAACTGAATCTTCTGAACATCGTTGATAAACTCGGTTTTCATACGTATTTCTCTTCAGACACGTGTTACATTTCTATGGATATACGCCTGCACATACATATAATAACAATATAGTGATTCAGTGTCATGGTGATTCCACTGAAATTCCTCCTATCCCGTTTCGATCCAATGATTACCCAAAACTTGAATATCACACACCGAATCGCTAGTATTTTCATACGAATTTGCACAGCGTCATATTCCAGAAGATGTAATCTTATCGTCATCGCTGGAAGAAACTCAACCATCCGTTCGCATTTACTTCATAAAAGACATTAATAAACGTTGATACATTGGCAGAAGTGGACTGGAGGTCAGACATTTCCTGTCAGAGAATCTTTTCCTTTAAGGAAACAATGCTAAAAGTTCTTCATATGTCGATGACTGCTTTGAACTCGGTGGATCTTGCAAAAACACGACTCTGGACCTTCAGCAGTTGTTGTGTATCAACACACCCTATTCGTTACCATAATACGAGCAGGAAGACGTCAAGGGAGTTTCTGTACACAGTGACGTCTCATTAAAATGAAAACCAGGAATGTGTTTGTATGGTCATTTTGCATGCTTAACTAGCCAATGGCAGTACATTCCACTCGTCACTACGTCTTGCTTCTCCTTTGGTTCTTAAGGCGTGGAAACTAACATCCTTTGACTTGCAATACACCATTCATCATCAAACAAACTACAAAGCAATGTGTGGGCTTCAAGTTCTTTCCTACAGTTCTCGGCCACCCAGATATCTTACACTCCAACGCACAGGATTCCAACAGTTCGTCTCCTGGCGTTAGAATTTTCAGTACTGAAAATTTCTGCAGACAATCAGCGCCACTTGAAACCAATGCCAGGTGCTAGGAAAAGTATAGTTTTGGGCCCTTCTTCCCTATCTTCATTTTTTATTTAAAGAAAATACCGTACAATTTCACAACAGTAAAAAGTTTTAATAACTGAATTAAAAACAGTAGAAGAAGATTAAAAATACACAGCCTAATCTAAAATTTACCTTGGTTTAAAATTACTCCTCAAAACAGTGCAAAAAGCCTTCGATATAAGGTACCAATACGGTGGTGGGGGGGGGGAGGAGGAGGAGAAGGTGTGCGTTAACGCAGAATGTCCATTACATCCAAAAGACAAGGAACAGCAGAAGGCTATATTGTATCCGGCGGACTGCTTTAGGAGTATGTTGCGACCGGTCACAGTCCGCAGTTTGATTCTCGGTTAGAGACTGCAAAGATGAGACCGCAAACGGGAGATTTTACAATTAATCCAGCTTACGTTAATATTGGCAAGGTGCCACTTGGACATACATAAAAGGTTATGGTACTGAATACGCTATTATCGCTAATTTAAACATGAGATCCCATTGCTTTTCCTCCCAGGCATTTTGTATATATTGTGTAATACCTGAAGATGGCCAGGTTGGTCGAAATATGTCGTGAAGAATACTAAATTATAAAAACAATACAAACGTTTAGTTGTGATTGACGGATTACTTCACTATATTTTAAATATTATCACGACGGGTTGTTTAGCGTAAAGGTTTCGTGTCACATGTTTATGTGTGATCTTAAACAATTACAAACATCGCCAAGGTGCAAATCTTTGACACCACTGACAAAACTGACGTCTAAATCTGTGAAAATCACGGACGGAGATGAATCGGTATACTACATAATTATTATCTGCAGGCTTTATCTTTCTGCCCTCATCACACAGATTATGTGAAGGAGGAGGATATTCTCAAGTCCTTTCTAGAACTTCTAGTTGCAGTCTCACGACATCTTTAAAAATATCAGCACTCCCTACCCTGATGTGTTCCAGGTACTAAAATTCGATGTATAGATTTTCAACTGACCGTGCTTCCGTCGTTCGAAGCCACACAGTATATACGGAATAAAGTTTACAGACTCCAAACTGGCTAAATTATTCCATCAATTATTAAAATTCGCAATAAGAATTCACTGCTGTCTACGAGTGGCAAATCACCTCCACAAGGGGGTACGCCTGTCCGCCTACATGGTTGAAGTGTACGTGAACGTCTCTTGCGAACATCGGAATGAACTCGGCTTAACGTCTGCTCGGTCATTTGTTTACACAGCCGAAGCATCCACGCGCCTTAAAGTTGGCACGCGGCTTATACGGAGATCACCGCCAGCGTGAACAGATGTCGATAGCAATAGACTTTACGATTTGGTTCCGCGAAACAATCCTCAGAAATCGCACAAACGTTGTCCTACTAGATCTGTTAGTTTCTCAAGGAAACCGGCAACACTGTACTCGCGAACATCCCTGAGACAAGGGGAAAACAGCGAACACATCCTAGAAGACGGTTCTGATGTGGTCCGAATAATCGCACACTAAACCATATCCGAAAGAAAATGCTATAGATTCATGGCAAGTTTCGAGAGTGGAAAAATTTTTACGCTTATAAATTAACGAGAGAACAAACACACAAAAACATTCTGGGTGTGAAATATCAAGGGACGATATCAGTAGACAACGGTGATGGGGTAATATTAAATCACGTCTCAGACAGACAGTTTGTAGTTAATGTTTGAATTTGATTGGGTGGTTCAGGAAAGGGTACAGCGGCAAACTTTCATGAACACAAGAGTCAAAAGACTGTTTCTTCTTCTCCTCTTTCTCCTCCTTATTCCCTTTCTTCTAAGCCTTGTTCTCCGTCTTGAGAAGTTTTCGCTCCCCTGTAAGTGATTCCGAAGTAATAAAAGTTTCATATATTTTGGTGGGTCCCCTAAGACAAAGCAAACATCAGCTAATCGACAAGACTTCGGGAAAACCCAAAACAGTCAAAAAGCGAACGCAACCCAAATTTATACCCCCAGCGGGATTCGAATCTGCGATCCTAGGGTCTGTGTGGTCCAAATCCACACGCATCCTAAATAGTGCAGTGGCTATGCTCAGAGAAGGCCCTAGACAGTGCGGTTCGAGGTGCGTACTGCTACATGGAGCACTTCAAATCGAAAAATAGGAACCAGCTGTATAGCCAGTCATCTGGTTCATCCGGATTCTGTTCAAAGCAGGTTCGATGTGATGAGCGTGTCTCATTGTAGAAAGGGACATCAGCAGTACCAAATTCGTAACGTCGGAACGCCGTAACAAAAATCTATCGTCACAACAACAAAGACTTGTGATTCAAATTAGGACGTTAAGACCGCTCCAATAGCAGAGCCAAATAAAACCACTGTAGACGCTCGATTCTTCCTTCACAGTTCTGTTTCAGGGGTACATTTGTGATTATTTTTAAATGTATAAGTATGTGATTAGGCTGCTAGGTTACTCGAACCAGAGGATTTTACCACCGAAGGTGGCAAGATAGGCACACTACATCCCCCACTCTAGGTTTAAAGTCAGTCCCTCCACGAAGCAAAGCCAGCGGACGCTGTTACCATCTTTTGCCTTCACCTCTCTCCAAGTCTTTCCGACTGTTTCAGCTTCCTCCCCTATCGTTCTCCTTCATCTCCTGCTCGGTCTTCCTCTTGTACGTTGTACAAGGGGTCAGTCTAGTCTTCCGTGAAGGTAAATGTTTTCGTTCTGATCAAAGCAATAAACTGCCAGTAACAGTGTCACAATAAGTTGCAACTTCCATTACAGCACATTCCCTTGCATCGGAACACACCAACTTGGAATTCAGCCTCCCGCGTCAGCGGGCCATTTATTTTCACTTCGTGAATCCTCAGGAGGAGGCAGCAACAAGAGTTACCTCGTGGCAAGATGCTTTCAGTTTAAGGGGTCGGGGTGGGGGGCCGGATTTCATCTATAGCGAAAAAAATATTGTTGGGAACTGCACACGCATATATATATATATATATATATATATATATATATATATATATATATATATATAGGCACCGCTGTGCTTTCATGCGGTAGTGCTCTCACACAATCCAATTATTAAAGAAGAGGGGAAAACATCAAACTAAAACAACGATTCTAATACAGGAAGAAACAATGGTGAATTCTCCGCAACAACTATGAAAGAAAACAGGGGAACTGTAAGCACAATGTAACAGTTCTCCTACAATCGCTCTGTAGACCCTAGATTTTTAACTTCGTCAGCGCTAATTTTAGACGATTTCGAACCACCGATCCATGAGGGTATTTAAAATGCGTATTTTCATTTTTTTTTACAACACACACTATATATCCGCATCTTAGCAGCACGATTACGCCGGATTATGGTGCAGATACTACATGATCCTTATTTTATCTGACAACTGTCATTTGTAATTCCTGCCGCCACTCCGCCGAGCATGTGGGCAGTCGGCTGAATGGGCTACGTTAACGCGATAAGCAAGCAGAGAGGAAATTGCAATCGACAGTTGACAGATAAAACAACGATTCTACAGAACTTGGACAGCAACTGACAGTCCATGAGATAAAAGTGATGACTGAACCCTCACAACGTATTTTAAAAGAGCAACACTTCAGCCGTACCAAAAAAAAAGGATCTTCAACAATGCAATTTAGACGCTATCAAATGATGGCTAAGGCGTATATACGCCGGAAATGCGCGCGCACACATGCATACGTGTATAGATATTCACGTACAGCATCAGTTGTGACTGTCCGATTTTAACCAAAACCGAAACGACGGGACAGTTTCTCGTAATATTCTCCAATACCACGTATCGTGAATATTCATTTACCTGTCCTCGAGTCGTTCCATGCAAACGGGCGGGACGGACGGAATGACTGCATTGGCGCTCCGCACGGATGCGAAAATGAATTCCTTAGCTAGCTGGAGGATCCAAGAGATGTCAGACACATTAAACCTGCCCAATATTCACTGCATCGCAAGAACTAATTATGCTGTCGGAAAAAAAAACCCTTATTGAGAAGTTAACAGTTTCTCAGCTAGTCAAAACGTTTCCCGCACTCTATGGAACCCAGATGTTCATTACCATGTTCACAACATCCCGCCACCTCTCCCTCACTACAGCCAGATAAATCCAGTCCACGCCAACCCAACACATTAACGTTACATACATTTTAATACCTTCCCACCTACGCAAGGTCTTCCAAATGGTCTCTTTCCCTCATATTTTCCCACAAAAAACTGGGTTATTTAATTCTCTTCTTTCCCATCGTGCCACATGATCCGCCCATCTAATTCCTATTGGTGAGGTGCAACAGATCACAATACTCTCCATTACGTACTCTTCTCCAGGCCCCTTTTACCTTGTCCCTCTTATGGACAAGTATGTCTGTCACACGGTATACCATTTTCGAACACCCTTTCCCTAAATGTGACAGACCAAGTTCCACACCCACAAAAAAAAATTGGCACAATTATAATTCTGTATATTCCACTGTCCAGGCTTAGCTGTAGGTTTCATTTAGGCCAATATTAACTAACATACTCGGTTTCAATGGCTATAACACACTCAAGGAGAATGTTACAAAAACCTTCCCTCATAACCAAATCGTAAGCATTATTGAGTGAGGTCTATATATACGAGATGATATACTGACCCAATGCATTCCTGTTTTTCTAAATTATGTGATTAATGAAAAATATGTGACCGGTAGTTGCTGTGCTACATTCAAATCTGCACTGATGATCCCCAGTAATTTCATCTACATACAGAATTAACCTTGACAAATGAGTGTGGAATAAGATTTTGTATGTAGTTAATAACAGTGACATGCCTCTGTACCTACTGCAGCCAGTTTTATCATCCTACCTATAAACAGGTGCAATGATTAACTCCTTCCACTGCCAAGGCAATTCTTCTTTATTCCAAATAGAATTAATAAGTTTATGGATCAGAGGTCTATTCTCCTACCTACTGACTGAGTTGACTCTGACCAATACGTGGCAATTTATGTATTTTCAACATGCTATAGCCATCTCAATTTAAAGACACTGGTGGTTCAGATGTAAATTGGGAATAGTAAAATTTTTTTCATTTGTGAAAAGAATTTATCTCTTAAAATGTGAACATTCAAATACACGGGGTCCTAAAAGCATGTCTTTTAAAAAATATGGAAATCTGTTGAAGGCAAATTTGTCTACAATGCAGAATTAAAGCATGGCAATAAACAATGTGTGGATTTTTTTTTTTTTTCAAATTCATGATAAAATTCTGTATGGTAGCAGATTATAAATATGTACAATAAACACGTGTGTGCGTTAAGATAGATCAGAATGTAATAAAAATAACTGCTAGAGGCAATATTTTCAAATCAAATGGAACTGGAATTTACTATAGATCTCAGCCAATCAATGTGACTCTCTGGCAGACACCTTCACAACAATGGCTCAACTGTCAGAGGGATATGTATAGCACCACTTCAGTTGCTACAAATATAAATGACACACACTGTTTCAGACAGTAGGCAACAATAAATTAACGCAATTCAGACATACTAGTACCTACAGTTTGGGCTTCGTGTCTTCCAAAATCAACCAATACTAAATGTAATCAAAATCCAACCACAAAAAAAATATGGCTGATATATGCAACATAGATGATAAACACCACCAAGTGTGAGGCACCAGCGCATACTGCAAATAGAATAAAATGTACATTTTACTGTCCACTCCCTTACAAAGATATGCACATATGTCACTCACATAAAAAATTCTGTTGGAAACTAAAATATATTTCATACTAGTAATATCTGCCACATGAAAGCTGCATCTGAGTAACCAATACTGTGATATGTGGTATACACCTGCTGCCAGAAAGTCTCCATCTGTGACAATGTTCAACTGCTATGACCACATAGGTATAAGAAGCGTACAGTCAGCACAACAAAAGAACTATTTTTGTGCACGTTTCTGCCATACGTTTCAATCTGCAAATAGCCACCTTCAGGTAGTCCACTGATTATACAACAAGTACAACATTTAGCGGCATGCCAGTAATTAGTAATGCTGGGAACCTACATTTTATGTTCATGAAAGTTAAAAATCATACAATTGTTCAAAATGCATATATTGCAAGATATTAAACTAAACTGTTTTCACTGCTTCACTTACAAACTCTGTGACATACTAATACCCTCTGCAGTATGTAGTGTCCTCTATACCTTCTTAATCACAACCTTTATGTAAAATGAATTTTGTAAGATTAATTAAGATTTTCTCAGAAGTTTATGGCATACAAGATGACAGTGTATGTTGATATAAGGGTAATGGATGAAGTACTCTCATACAAAATGGTAAACCAGTTACACACATTCATATGCCAGAAAAACAATGACACCCATAAAAACTCTGAAACTGATATACCAGTTTCAGTCAAGTACCCAAACAGTAGGTTCAAATACCTTCACATGACATTTTCTCAGAATAAAATGCTCTAATCTTGGATGGGAGGTTTAAATTAAAGAGCTCTCTGCCCCCAGTTGACAAATCTCAATAATAAGTAAATAAAACCAACAAACAATTTGTCAACACAACACATATGGTAAAGAACATCAACACTTACATGTTTCAGCTATACTAACAGCCATTATCAGGTTGTATGGAAGAAAATAAAGTCTTGACACACAACTACAAAATGGAGTAAGAGATCTCCAACTTTACAGTGAATTTCTACACAAAGTCAGTTTAAAATGTGTGATCTAAGATACAATATAAATTTTTTAACGTACATCATAGAGAGCTACACTGAACTGTCTTCATTTATATATGTTTTTAAATGTATATACACAACATTTTATCTTAGATCACATTCTGAACTGATCTTATGTACCAATTTCGCAGTTGTATGTTGAGACTTGTTATTTTCTTCTGTACATCCTGATGATGGCTATAAGTATAACCAAAACATGTAGCTGTTGATATTCTTTACAATATATGTTATGTTGACAGATTATTTGTTCATTTTTTTCACTCAAAACAAAAGGGGGACAAACTGCCTTCAGACAAAGAGCAAGTAATTTCATCCAACATACCTAAACCAAAATTCATTACTATCTTATGCAACACAACACTCTAAAAAGATCCCAATTCATGACAGAATGTTCTCATTAAAAATATAAAAAGTATACTGCATACTACAAAAGAACAAGGCAATAAAAAATTAATTCACTCATTAAAGAGACGGAAGTAAATACTGGTGAACAGGTAAATCCAAATAATATAGTAAAACTTTGAGAAAGGGTATCAAATCATTGCAGGGTTTATAATGTAAGCAAAGAAAACAATTTACATTACATACTATAATATATCACATTATAAACAATTTTATGATTTTACCTTACAACACCCTAAAACATGGGACCCCAGCATTATTAATTATTGGCACAGAAAATGATGTTATACTTGTACTTTACACTTAATCAGTTGACTGCCTCACAAATGCTATTTTAAGCTGAAAATTGTTGCAGAAAAGCACCCAACAATAACGTTATATTGTTGTGCTGACTGTACATTCCTTACTCCTATTCAACGGTGGTACTTAGCATAAATTACTAAGAGAGGGAGGGGGTCCAATGTCACGTACTCCTGTAAACTGCACATGGTAAGCACAAAACATGATGCAACTTAACTTATGAGTCTTATGTTGTTGCTTTTTCAACAAACATAAAAAAAAGTTTGAAACTATTAGATCCATAATTTTTACCTCCATGATACAACTCACGGAAAGAATATCCGAATATAATATGGCACATGCATTTTAAGCTGTAAGCAACTGGCCTCGGTATTATTTCTACAACCAAGCGATCAAATAGCATGCACTTCTACACTAACCTTCCACATTTCTAAAGCAAAGGTATGCCTCAGCAAGCAACAAGACTAACAAGGTGCAGTCAGTGCCCTAGCATCGTAACTGTCATACATTCCAAAGTATCACAATAAACCGCCTGAAGTCATTTCCTGTATGTAATTACATGCTTGTCACCATATAGCTTCGAGGTGCACTCTTGATTATTGTCTCTCATTATAACGATTCCATGCGGATACTGTTACAGATACACTGCAGTTTTGAACACTAAATATCTAATGCAGTGCGTGATTATAACTGCAAAATACAAACTATGAAAAACTCTGAATAATGCCTTGGCTGAGCTCATCCTAAATTAGAGACTACAGTTTCGTAATCTACTATGAGTGTGCCTAATTCTATGTCGTGCACTAAGCAAGCTAACCGGCTGCTGGGGCAAAATTTTATGTCGGCCTTGAAAAACTTGTATTACCCGTACTTTGGGAATGTCCAACGCTGGAAGCCTACTTCTACGTCATTCTCCTGGCACCTGGATTATTAGACGGCGATTACGATATTCCTGCCTATCACCCAACATCTTTTTTCATTTCAAGAATACTCAATATATAATAACAGCACACTCTACAACAAAATTGCTTATTTAAGCTGTAAATATTACAATTTAAGGTTATGTAGTACACAGTAATTGCCTTCATGTGGTGTACGAATTTCGGTCGTCAACTGTTCAAGGTGAGCCATCTACTGGCTACAACAGCAACTACACGATATTATGGATTTGTCTACGGGACTGATCAGCTGATCACGCGCCGATTATTATACTATTGCTGGCCTTGCCGCTGACTTTACGACAGCAACGTTGACTAAATAACACACAACTGAGTTGTTTCCATTAGTTTAAAATTTTTCTACACTGCCATACGATACGACAGTTTCACGAGATATGAAGAATCTTAGTATATCCGCAGTCGGAAACCAGTTCTTCCTTTAATTAGGCATGTTAGGTGTGTCACTTCACTGCATGAGCGTTCCACATCGGCAAGGTCATGTGATTAGCACTGATGAGTACAGCTGGCCTCCAAACATAACTGCCTAAACGACCTTGACAATCGATCACCATGGTCAGCAACGGTTATACACTTTTCTTTCACATACTGGGTAGCAGTTCCATGCCAACTTCTTGTTAATTACACACGATCATTTCCTACGTAATTACACTCTAGCCACATCTTGAGACAAGTAAAATAACCTTTTAACGAATATTATTCCATACGATTTAATCACGTAAAGAACACTCGTGATCGTGTGATCACTGAAAATGCTGTATTCCGTCGCTCGATGAATTAATACCCTCATGATTCCATTACGATAGGTTCTGTACCGACACCCCACCGACAGTGGCTAACGTGCCGTCAACAGGATGCCAACACATTCACGATCAGGGCAAACACTGAACACATACCACAAATGTCAATAAGGTTGACAGTGCCAAATCAGAGATTCCCCGGTACACATGAATGAAATGCATGCTAGAAAAAGAAGTTGGCACTTACCATGGTCATTTTAGGCCATAATCTACCGATTACTTCCACCACTTCATCGCAGGAGCCAGCCACCGTCACAAGCACGCCGCACTCTCGTTAGAACAGTTCCCCACTCCCAGCCCCAGTCCCGGCACGATCGTCCTTCGTCTTTCACTACAACCAGATTTCTTCTAAAAATTGTCGCTCCGTGTAGTGTGGCGCAGCAGTAGTTCAGACGCTGTTGCAATGTTTGTTGTGGAGCGAACCTAGTCAAATGAGTAACTGTTCGCTTTGCTCGACTTTTCTCGCTCACCGCCGTTTCCTGTGGCGTAACGCTCGAAATAAATCACACCAGCGGCTACCGAGCTTCCGTTTAAACCTGACGGCGTATATCCACAACTTTCAACACTAATCACGATGCCAAAAAATTAATAAACATTTCCCAGCCAGCGTAGTGTATTTACGAGGCCATCAATCAAGCTCCAAACGGACCAATCCCAGCCCACAATCCAAGTTGTAGTCCTCCATATTAGGAAAGGTAGGTGATATCATAGGCGGAGCGTAACACGTTACTCCTCCTTCATGAAAAAACGCGGGAAGTGAATATCGTGGGGACAATTGTTAAAACTTCAAAAGAATTCTGTGAAGTCCACAGGATTTGCTCTAAACCTAAATCACTCAGTTTTGTGCTGCTTAACTGCAAAACAGTCCCACGTCTTCACAGAGTGGTTGTGGGTAGCAAACAGCTGTACCGGTATACGCATATTGAGAGAGGTTAAGCCTTTAAACCTGTAATGACGAACTAGTAAAGAATAAATCCTTTTACATGTATGAGGCTCACTATGTACCGTTTTTATTGGTTTCAGTCTGTGAAATTAATTAAAGTAAATATAATTCGCAAAGATGTCGATTCTCGCGTAGTTACGTAAGAGGCCTACAGCGTGCTGCAACAGAATGTTACATGCAAATGTTCTTTCGCGCCTACTTTATTCTGAGGTTATCCAAGAGTCAAAAGAGAACTGTGACGACGTTCATGCAGATTAAATATTCTTTTTGCTTGTTTTGCCAATTTTATACCAAAAAAAAAACTACTATGAAAAGGAGTAGGCCCAATTTATTCCTTCTCTCCAACTGGAACGTAGGGTCTGACAAAATTTAAAATATGTTAAGACACGCTACTATTTGGCTTCATTTACGACCTATCTTATGTGGTATTCTTTCTGTCATAGTCCATACAAATTCCTTTGAATTGTTGCAGCAATTTTGTTTCAACATTCGGTCTCAATATGCCTACCAATGCATTTATTTCTACTTTTTTATGTATTTGAGAATTTGTGTAGAATTACTAAGCGCCTCCATAAAACACATTCCATCTTCAGGAGTTAACAGTTACTGAAGGTTCATTAACATATTCAAACAAACTGTCACTTGTCCTTATTTTGAGCCATATTAATCAAATTCAGTCCACCCTCTTAAGATGTGTCTTAATATTATCCTGGCCTCTATGTCTAGGCCTTCAAAGTGTTCTTTTTCCTTCACGTTTCCTCTCCAAAACCTTGTGCCAATTTCTCTTCTCACTAATACGTGCAATATGCTCCGCCTCTCCCCATCTCATTTTTCTTGATTTGACCATCTGAATCATAGATAGTGACCCATAAATCAGTTAGACAGTTAGTAAAATTTATATATACTAAAATGCCTAGTAGATTTATTGATTATTTACTGGATTTACAAAAACACTATCTGTGTGGGCATGGAGTAACTGAATTAGGAATAACTCTTTACATGTTGAACAGGTTTAAATCTGAACAGTCCCCTTAATATAAGAGAATGTTTTCTTTTAACACAATTTTGGGCCGCACTGTGTTAGGTGTAGTGCACAAATCCTGCAGGTCCTCATTATGCGATTTTCTCCACCCCCCTGTTAGTTCCTCCCTCTTCGGTCCAAATATCTTCTTCAGCCCCCAATTATCGAACAAGCTCAGTAATATGATCTTCCCTTAATCTGAGAGACAAGTTTCGCGCTCATATAAAATATAATGCAAAATTTAGTTTTGTGTGCTTTAATACTTGTCCTAATATTACAAAGGGGAAGACGACAGTTCTGGACTGAATGTTTGCAGGCATCCCTCGAATTTAGAATGCTCTTCATTTCGTCATGTATGTATTTTTTAATTTTTTAGTGTCGTTTCAAAATATCCAAACTTTGCCACAGTTTGAAAGAATTTGTAATCTGTCCGTATGTTTTTATTTAGTGTACAATGATATTAGCTAATTACTTAAGAATATGTAAAAGAATACCTAAAACGTTGCGAGAATAAAGTGACCGCTATAGAACATTTGGTCCATTTAACATGCATGCTCCCATTTCGTAACGAAAAATACCTTATGCACTCCATTGTACCGCATATATGAGCAAGAAATCTTAAGTCGTATTGACCGCTTTCGAGAGAGGCGATTCCAAATAAAACTTGTCGCTCCGTAGTGTCTGATCTAAACCTGTAGCAGATAAAATAATTTGTTAGCCTGGAAACTGCTAAATATTTACTTCGAAATCTAATTCTCTCTTCAATGAAGAGGAATGCCTAGATCACCGATAGAGCAGAGGAAATTCGTAGGATTTTAGTCAGAATAAACAAGTAAATTTCTTTGTAGGTTATATAACGACAAGCACAGATCTACACTTAAAAAAAGAATTAAAAAAACTCTTAACGCCATTATGTAATTTATTACTTTTTTATCTACAGCCCCTTCTGGGTCTGGCGTCCCTCAGAAGACGCCTCCATTCTTCTCTGTCTTCTGTTCGTCTCCTCCATCTTCTTACTCCTAGGATGTGATGTGTCCCTCTGGACAAGGTCCTGCCATCTTGTTCTTGGTTTTCCCCAGAACCTTTTAAAATGGAGGAGAGATATAAGGGCTCCGGCTTTAAACGTTGTTCGGACAGTCCATGTGCCGCAACTTAAGTCCTCTTCCTTATAGCTAGACAGTCTTGTATTTATCAGTCCCATCCCAGGCATTTTGAGGGTTTCTCAAAAAAAAAAAAATATTACGGGGCGAAATTTTCAGTTGCAGGCCTAACGCGCAACCTGAAGGACTAGGATATCGCTTTCCGTTCGGGTCATCACCTTTGACATGTCTGCCATGAGACAGCTTGCCAGTAGTTACGTTACCACCGGTGTAGTTCTCAGGATCCTTTGACCCCGCAAGCCCCACCACTACGTTAAAGTACGGATACCATCCGAGGTAATTTATGATTTAACAGTCTAGAAGAATCTCATATTGGCTGATGCTGTCACGCGTCTAACTTCTGTTCTAAAGGTACCCTGCTCGAATCTCGGCAGCGATATCGATCATCCTGAGAGGTTTTACGGTCTTGTTCATTCCCTCCAGGTAAATGTTGTGATAGCACCTATTCCAAACTACGCCACGGCCACTACCTGCTTGAGACTTCCACACCAGTCTTCCAGTAAGCACCCTAAATTTCACAATATAGACCTACACAGACAGCTACGGACTTGTGTAAGAATTCCGATGTTGAAAATTTACATATCACGAAAATTACATCAGTCAGAACTGAACCCCGCCCCCCTCTCTCACTTATTTATCCCACCTCACCGGTTATGTACACGTTTTTACTGTCTCAGTTCACATGTTTAAGATGCTATTTCTATCAGTTTTTTACACAAAACCCAAATAAACGTAATTATTTACCTTAATAACAATAACGTTAATATTATATATATTCTTAATTAATAATCTTAATAATTTCTAAGAATTTTTCAGAATGTCCGAGTTTATGTAAGTTGCATATTACGCACCCCGAAAAATGCCTGTAGTCTGAGCTACTGACACAGCCATTGAATAAACCACACATGAATACGTTGCATAAAACATCAATGAACGTAGAAATGGTTATATTAAATTCGGCGAATGTTTGTTTCAATTCAGCTCAAAACCTTTCTCCTTCCAGCCTGCCAGCTAAAACATTAAATACTTCAATATTTTTTGTAAGGTTGGTTCTCTTTCTAATTTATCAAAGATGAGATCACACGGGCTCCATTCCGACATTCTGAACCGGCTGGACCATCTAATATGCGGTCTTCTAACTTCGTCTTTTTTCCACGGCCTGTAACAAAAGGCGCTCTGGAAAAGTAGGGTAGCTTGCGTTCATTCTTTACAAGAGATTTCTGCACTGCAATCCGTATTTCTTAATGCCTTTTTTTTATTTAATTACTTCACTACGGACTGCAAGTGGTCTTTCCTGCAGGCATCCACAAGTGGACAGGAAATTTATTTACTGAGCTTCCAGAATTTCGTGTTATTTTAAATAAGAAGACTACTACTTACATCCTCTTGTACGCAGCTATCCAAATATTTCCTTCAGTACTCCGTTTTCGAAGATTCCGAATTGAATTATAGCAGGTATGAATAATAAATTGCAACCTAAATTAATTAAATACGATTTGGGCGCTTTCGAAAAATTTCGAAAAGCGACTATTAGCTGCTTCATATCTGTCTGTCTGTCCATCCGTCCGTAAGGAAGAACTCGGCCTCCACTGGACAGATTTAATACAATTTGTTATTAGAAGATCTTTCGAAAAACTATGAAGAAAATTCAAGTTCCATTAAAATCTCACAAGTATAACTGGTACTTTTCATGAAGACCTATATACGAGGGTTGGAACTTTAATAGTGGCAACTATTTATTTACAACTGATACAAAATAGATACAGGTTTCGAAGCTTTGCTGTCCTTCAGTGTAGTCACCAGCATTGTGTACAACCCGTTGCCAGCGATGTGGAAGTCGTAGGATACCTTTAGCAGCGCCTGTTGTGTTGATAGTTCGAATGGAGCGGTCTACTGCCTGAAGAAT
>Ga0209628_10001156_pt1 | contig 16794 bp, 14 predicted proteins | sample TergutCu122P4_FD_187285 | JGI IMG/M metagenome (GOLD analysis project Ga0209628, IMG submission 187285) | Cubitermes ugandensis P4 segment gut microbial communities from Kakamega Forest, Kenya - Cu122 P4 (SPAdes) (version 2) | ecosystem: Host-associated > Arthropoda: Insects > Digestive system...
CCGGCCCTGCCCCTCTCCCCCGCCCCTCTCCCGCAAGCGGGAGAGGGGGGTCTGACAACATCATCCGCGCCAGCGACTGCACGCTTTCCTCGCGCGGATCGCACACGCCCGCCACGCGCCCGGCGCGCAGCACCGTGCAGGCCGTGCACAGCGCCCGGATCTCATCCAGCCGGTGGCTAATATAGACAATGCCGCACCCGGCGGCGGCCAACTGGCGCAAGGCGGCAAACAGCTTTTGCGTTGCCTGCGGCGCCAGCGCCGCCGCCGGCTCGTCCAACAGCAGCAGGCGCGGCGCGGCCAGCAGCGCTCGCACGAGCTCCACCGCGCGCCGCCCGCCCGCATCGAGCGAATGCACGGGCCGCGCCGGATCGGCATCCAGCCCGCAGGCGGCGGCGGCCTGTGCCACGCGCCGCGCCACCTCGGCCAGCGGCAGTTGCCGCTCCAGCCCCAGCCACACGTTTTCGGCCACCGTCAGCGATTCGAACAGGGTTGAATGCTGAAACACCATCTCAATGCCCAGCCGCCGCGCCTGCCGCGGGCTGCCGATGGCGGCGGGCTGGCCGTCCAGGCGCAACTGGCCCGCGTCGGGCCGCACCGCGCCATAGATGATTTGCACCAGCGTGCTCTTGCCAGCGCCGTTTTCGCCCAGCACGGCGTGGATCTGGCCCGCCTGCACGGCCAGCGCCACGCCGTCGCAGGCCGTCACGTCAGGGTAGCGCTTGGTGATGCCGGTCAATTCAAGACGCGGCGCTGGCACATTGAGATTCATCAAGTATGGCGATATGGCAACAGTCAATGTAGCATCAGGCCGCGCAAATGCGGGAAAAGATCACGATCCGGGCAATGTTTACAACTTTGAAGGCTTGCCCAACGGCCCGGATAAGTTCATGATCGGGGGTTCGATAATTCAAAGACCAATAACAATCACCCGAAGGAATCGTCTGGATGAAAAAATCATCTATGTTCCCCACGTTCGAAAAATTACTGGCGCCGCGCCAAAGCGAATCGGCGGGCAGTTCGCGCAATGACCGCTACGTTGCCGAGGAAGTGATTTCCCCGGCGCAGATCATGCTGTACCAGTACCTGCTGGAAGCCTTTCCGGGCCAGGTGGTGCTGTTCGGGCAGCCGCTGGAGCGGCTGGTGTCGGTGCGGCACGCCGAAAACCGCCAGCACGCGCAAGAGCGCTTGCAGCAGCTGCAGGTGGATTTTGTGATCTGCAATGCCTCTGGCAGGCCGTTGATCGCCTTTCAGGTGGACTCATCCCGCCCCGACGAAGCCGAAGCCGAGCGCCGCCAGTCCGCCATCAAAAACCGCGTGTTGTCCACAGCCGGCATACGGCTGTTGCGGCTGCGGCGGTCAACCCGCGAGCTGCCGCTGCCCGAAGAATTTCGCGCCCGCGTGGACGCGCTGCTGGGCGGCAGGGAATACACCGGCCAAAGCGACTCCGAAAGCATGTCCCTGTCGGCCCTGATGGGGCTGGCAGCGGAGCAGCAATAAGGCGCGAAAGCCGCAAAAAACACCCCCCCACGCTCCCCCGCTGCGCGTGGTGCGCTGCCCCCTGAGGGGGCGTTTTTGCCTTGGGGACGGCCCGGCGGCAAAAAAAACCCCGCTGCCGTTTGCGGCAGCGGGGCGTTATTGGTGGCGCTTCACGGACTCGAACCGCGGACCTGTGGATTATGATTCCATCGCTCTAACCGACTGAGCTAAAGCGCCATGAACCTTTCATTATAGCTGGGGCGGCTTTGGAATGCCGCGGCGCCAAGGTCGCAGCCGCGCGGCAGACAGCCCAAATCCGGAAGGGGTTTTTCAGAGGTTCCCCAGCAATTCAACCAGCCGCCGCAGCGCGTGCGCTGTGGCTTGGGCGCGCACGGCGGCGCGGTTGCCATGGAAGTGGCGCGTTTCGGTTACGGTTTGGCCGCCTGTGTGCCAGCCGAAGCACACCGTGCCGACGGGTTTTTCGGCACTGCCGCCGGTTGGCCCGGCGATGCCGGTTACGGCTGCGGTCACTTGCGCGCGTGAATGTGCCAGCGCGCCAGCGGCCATGGCGCGCGCTACTGGCTCGCTTACCGCGCCGTGCGCGGCGATCAGCGCGCCGCTTACGCCCAGCAGGCCGGTTTTGGCGGCGTTGCTGTAGGTGACAAAGCCGCGCTCGAACCAGTTGGAAGAGCCTGCCAGATCGGTGCAGGCGGCGGCGATCAGGCCGCCGGTGCAGCTTTCGGCGCTGGCCAGCAGTTGGCCGCGGCGCGTCAGGGCGGCGGCCAGCGCTTGCACCAGGGCGGGGGTTTCGGCAAGTTGCATGGTGGTCACCACACACGCCACAGGGCGATCACCAGCAGCGTGCAACCGGCGGCCACCAGGTCGTCCAGCACTATGCCAAGCCCACCGCGCCAGCCGGGCTGCCCGTGCCACAGGCGGTCGGCCCAGCCCACCGGGCCGGGTTTGACGGCGTCGAAAAAGCGAAACAGCACAAACGCCCACGCCTGCGCCCAAAAGCCCGCGGGCAGCAACAGCCACAGCACGGCCCAGAAGGCGACGATTTCGTCAATGACGATGGCGCTTGGGTCTGGTGTGCGCAAATGGCGCGCGGTGACGGTGCTGGCCCACCACGCCACGGGCAGCGACGCGGCCAGCAGCCAGCCCATGACGGCGGGCGGCAGCCAGATTGACAGCAGGCTCCACGCCAGCCAGGCCCACAGCGTGCCCGCGGTGCCGGGCGCGGCAAATGACAGGCCGCTGCCAAAGCCAAAGGCGATCAGGTGCGCGATGTGGCCGCGCATGAAGTGCGCATTGGGCCGCACCGCGCCAGCAGGCGGCGGGCCGCTGTTGGCCGCGGTTGGTTCCAGCTTTACCGGCTGCGGCGCGGCGGCGGGCGCGGGGCCGCTTGCCGCGCCTTCGGGCGGCAGCGTGCGCCACTGGGCGTCGCTTACGTCATCGCGCGGGGTGTTGGCCAGGCTCACGGGCAGGTTTAACGAAAGTGATCGAACGACAGGTACGCATTGTCCACCGCGCGCCCTTGCGCGTCGCGCAGCTTCAGACCGGCGGCGGCGCTGATCTGGCCGATGCGGGTGACGGGCGTGGCGCTGGCCTGTGCGGCGGCGGCGGCGGCGGCGCGCGCGGCGGGCGCGGCGGTAAAGGCCAGCTCGTAGTCGTCGCCGCCCGATAGCACGTAATGCAGGCGGGAATCACGCGGCAAACTGGCCGCCAGCAAATCAGCCACGGCCTCAACATCCAGCACCGCCCCCACGCCGCTGGCTTGCAGCACATGACCCAGATCGCCCGCCAGCCCGTCGCTGATGTCGATGCAACTGGTGGCGATGCCGCGCAGCGCGCGGCCCAGCGCCAGCCGGGGCGTGGGCCAGTCCAGCCGCTGGCGCGCGGCGGCCAGCGCGGCGGGTGGCAGCGTTGGTTGGCCGCGCAGCGCATCCAGCGCCAGCCGCGCGCCGCCCAGCGCGCCGCTGACCCAAACGTCGTCGCCCGCGCGTGCGCCGTCGCGCCGCAGCGCCTGCGCGGCGGGCACCTGGCCGAGCACGGTGATGCAGATGTTCAGCGGCCCGGCGGTGGTGTCGCCGCCCACCAATGGGCATCCGTGCGCGGCGGCCAGCGCGTGCAGGCCGGCGGCAAAAGCGCTCAGCCAGGCCGCGTCACACGCAAGCTGCGGCGGCAGCGCCAGCGCCAGCGTGAAGGCCAGCGGCTCGGCCCCCATCGCGGCCAAGTCGCTCAGGTTGACGGCCAGCGCCTTGTGGCCCAGCGCGGCGGGATCCACATCGGCAAAAAAGTGGCGGCCTTCGACCAGCATGTCGCTGCTGACGGCCAGCTCCATGCCCGGCGCCAGGCGCAGCAGCGCGCAGTCGTCGCCGATCCCCAGCGCTACTGCATTGGTAGCTGACAGCGCTTGACTGGCGGGCGCTGGAGCCGTTTTTGGCTTGAAAAACCGCTGGATGATTTCAAACTCGCCCATGCTGCGTTCTCACCCGCGCCAGGGGCTGCGCTCGACCATCGCCGTCATCCCGCGCGCCAGCCGGCGCATGTGGCCGGCGCGGCGCGCGGCGGCTTTCAGGAAGGCCATCATCAGCGGGCCGCTATCCAGAATTTCAGCGGCGGCTTCGGTGGTTTTGCCAAAGTGAAATTCAGGATGCCACTGCACGCCGACGACGAACGGGTAGCCGGTGTGGCGGATGCCCTCGGGCACCAGGTCGATCGGGCTGCGCGCTTCCAGCGCCATGCCCTGGCCGAGCCGCTCCACGCATTGGTGGTGCAAGCTGGTGACGCGGCGCGGCTCGTAGCCGTAGATGGCGGCCAGGTGCGAGCCGGGCATGAAGTGCACCTCGTGCGCCAGCCGGTCGTAGCGCGCGGTGTCGGCGTGCGCGATCGAGCCGGGCCACTGGGTCGGAATGTCCTGCACCAGCGTGCCGCCGAAATACACGTTGAGCAACTGGCAGCCGCGGCACACGCCCAGCACGGGTTTGCCGGCTTCGATAAAGCCGCGCAGCAGATCCAGCTCGTACTCGTCGCGGATCGGGTCGTATTCGGCCCCCTCGCGCCAGGGCCTGGCGCCGTAAAAGTTTGGGCTGATGTCGATGCCGCCTTGCAGCACCAGGCCATCCAGGTGGTCCACCAGATCGCGCAGCGGCGGGCGCTTGCGCGGCGGGGCCAGCGCGTGATCGACAAACGGAATCATCAGCGCCACCACGCCGTGCGACATGATCCATTGCGCCATGCCGCTTTCCAGAAATTGCAAACGCCGCGTCGGCAACCCCAGCCCGGCGGGCGGGTTGTGCAGCAGGCGGGCCGAGATGCCGATGCGCAGCGTCATGATCAGGCGCGATTGTGGGGCATTTTCCATTTGCGGCAGGGATGCCGGGCAGGATTTATTCCTGCCATCTTCTTGCGAAAACCTGCTTGAGAAAACTCTGGTGACATGCTAAAACTTGCCGCCTTGGCGTTGCGCCAAAGCGAGCCACGGGCAAGCAGGCAACAAGCAAATCAGGTATGCGCAGCTACTTCATGCACAAAGTGTTTTCCCTCGTGGCCGGCGCGCTGGCGCTGGGCCTGCTGGCGGCGGGGCCGGTGCGGGGGGCGGTGATTCCGGCCACGGGCAGCATCACCGCGCCCGGGCTGTACACCATCGACGGCTACACGGGCGCGCAGCCGGTTCACGTCACGGCAAGCGGCGTGGCGCTTACCGGCACGCACGGCAGCCTGCAAGTGGTGATCGGCGCTGGCGTCACCCTCACGCTAAAAGACGCGCACATCATCGCGACTGGCCCTTTCAACACCGCCACGGCCGCGGGCGGCACGGGCTGCGGGCTGATTTTGGCGGGCGCCAGCAGCGTGCAGTCAGACTGGCAAAGCGCGGGCGTCAACGTGCCCGCCACCGCCGCGCTCACCATCGACGGGCCGGGCCAGCTTGCCGCCACCGGTGGCGGCAGCAGCGCGGGTAGCGGCGGCGGCGGGCCGGGCAATGGCGCCAACATCACCATCATCAACTCCGCCGTCACGGCGCAAGGCGGCACTGAAGGCGCGGGCATCGGCGCCGCCGCGCAACCGGCGCTAAACGCGCCAGCCGCCAGCGCCGCCGCCGTGCCCACCATGGGCGAATGGGCGCTGGGGTTGCTGATGGCCGTGCTGGGCTGGAGCGCCTTTGCCGTGCGGCGCAGGCGCAAGGAGGAGTATGTGAGTTTTTTCATAAATTGATAGCTGCCAGCGCTTGATGTGAAAGGTTTTGAGCATTGAAATAGCATGAAATCATTGCGCACCAAGCGCGGCCAGCTCATTTTTTTGATGATTTTGGCGCAAAGCAAATGGTGCCATGCAGGGGCGAAAAATTTTTCGCCCGGCGGCGCATCCCCTGCAAAACGCCGCTCATGCTGGCGCCGCCCAATGATTCGTCATTCCCGCGCAGTTCCCCGTCATTCCCGCGCAGGCGGGAACTGCGCGGGAATGACAGGGAATCCAGTGGGCCGTGGTTAAAACCGGAAGGTGGATGCGCTGTCTGGATTCCCGCCTGCGCGGGAATGACGAAAGAAAAGCCACGCCGCGCACGCAAGCCGGCTGCTGGGGCGCAAGCCGGCAGCGCGCGGCGCTGCGTCAGTTGCTCCCGCAAGCGGGAGAGCGGAAAGAGGCGCGCTATTTACTGCCTGAACCGCAGCGCCGCCTGCCGGATGACTTCGCCCAGCAGGCGTTCCCTGGCTTGCTGCTCGCGCAGCCAGCGGGCGTCGTTGCGGTTGTCTTGCACGATTTGGCGCAGGTGATCGAGCGCGCCGCTGGCCTGGCATTGATCGGCAAAGGGGTGCAGGAGATCGAGCGTGGTCAGCAGGTGTTCGCGCAGCGGCAGGTGCTGGCCGCTGGCTGGCTCGACATACACCGCGTCCAGCCCGAAGCGGCAGGCCTGAAAGCGGTTGTAGCTGTAGACCAGGTAGTCGTCCTCGGCCGGGATGAACGGGCGCTGGCTTTGGAACCACGCGGCCAGGCTTTGCACCAGGCCGGCCAGCGCGGCGGCGCGCTGCACGGTCAGGGGGGTGTCGAATACGCGCACCTCGATGGTGCCAAATTCCGGCTTGGGGCGGATGTCCCAGTAAAAGTCTTTCATGCTTTTGACTACGCCGGTGCGGGTCATTTTGTCGAAGTAGGCGCCAAACTCGTCCCAGCTCAGCACGCAGGGCGCGCGGCCCGATAGCGGGAAGGCAAACACCGAGTTCAGCCGCGCCGAGTCAAATCCGGTGTCTTGCCCCTGCACGAACGGGCTGGAGGCGGCCAGCGCGATGAAGTGCGGCACGTAGCGCGACATGCAGTGCAGGGTGTATAGCGCGCTGCCCCCATCAGGGCAGCCCACGTGTACGTGCTGGCCGAAGATGGTGAATTGCTTGCTCAGGTAGCCGTACAGCTGCGACAGTTGCTGAAAGCGCGGCTGGCCGTGGATGCGCTGCTGGTGCCACTGCTGAAACGGGTGCGTGCCGCCGCCGGCGACGGCGATGTTGAGTTTGTCGGCGCTTTGCACCAGCGCGTCGCGGATGTGGGTGAGCTGCTCCAGCGCCTGGCCGGCGGTGCGGCACACGCCGGTGGACACTTCGATCATGCCGGCGGTCATCTCCGGCACCGCGCTGCCGGGCAAGCTGCGGCGCGCCAGCAGGCGCAGCATGTCGTCGGCGTAGTGCGCCAGGTCGTAGTCGTTGGTGTTGACCAGTTGCAGCTCCAGCTCGACGCCGAGCGTCAGCGCTTCGGACGGGGCAAAATTTTCCAATCCACCGCTCATGGCCGCGTGTCCTCGCCGCGCGGGGCGGGGCGGCGCAAGGCGGCTTCGCCAGCGCGGTAAAAGGCGGCCATTACCAGCATCGCGCCCAGCAGCTCGGTGACCAAAATTACCGGCAGCGCGATGCCCGCCACTTGCTCGCCAATGGTGTGCGAGGCGGCGGCAAAGCGCGAGGTCAGCAGCAGCGCCACCGCCGACATGGGCGTTAGCGCCACGCCGGCCCAAAATGATTTGTGCAGCGTCAGGCCGCTGCCAAAGCTGGCGCCCATCAGCCCCAGCGTCTTGGCCGCCAGCCGCGCCGCGATCAGCGCCAGCGCGGCCTGCGCGGCGGCCACGCTCCAGCCCGCTTGCGCGGCGGCGCGCGTTACCAGCACGAACATGATGATGCCCAGCATCGACGCGGCCGTGCCCAACTGGCGCGGCCACACCCAGGGCCGCCGGTGCACGTGCTTGAGCAGCAGCCCGCCCAGCAGCGCCGCCAGCGGGGCCGATCCGCCCAGCGGCGCGGTCACGCCGGTGCACACCGCCAGCAGCGCCAGTATCACGATGGCCGTGTCCTGACTGCCCGGATGCAGCACCCGCAGCGCGGCGGCCAGCAGCGCCGCCAGCAGCGCCCCGCACAGCAGCGACAGCAGCAGCACCGCCGCCGACGCGGCCACCGACGCCAGCAGCGTGTCATCGCCGCGGCCGATGGTGCGCAGCATGGCGGTGCCAATGGTCAGCGCGTACAGCGTGTTGAGCGTGGCCAGCGCCAGCGCGCGGTCGGCCACCGGCCCGCTGGCGCGCAAGTCGTGCACCACCCGCGTCAGCACGGCGGGCGAGGCGGCCACCGCGATCACCGACAGCGCGCGCACCACCGGCACCTCAAGCCCCAGCGCGCGCAGCGCCAGCCAGGCGGCGGCAAAGGTCAGCAGCGATTCGGCCAGGCTTTGCACCAGCACCATCGGGTTGTGCCGCAGCCAGCGCAGCGGCAGCCGCGCGCCAGCTTCGAACAGCACCACCGCGATGCCCAGCTCCAGCACAAACAGCCCCGTGCCCGACAACGGCCAGACCGCGCCCGCCAGCCCCAGCCAGCCAGCCAGCGCGCCCACCGCCACGTAGCCGACGATTTTGGGCAACCCGGCAAAGCGATGCACCAGATGCCCCGCCAGCGCCGCCAGCGCCAGCAACACCGCCCAGTCAAGAGCCAGCGGCCCCGACAAGGCACTCAATCCGGCCAACCAGCCGGCTGGCAATGCCTCGATCAAAAGTCAGATTCCTTGGTCAAACCTAGAAACTGCGGTTGACCGCTTGCTACCTTCACGGAAACCGCATGGATATTGACATTCGCAACTTCTATCATGTTTACCTCTTGGGTGGCAGCGCTACGCACTCGCCAGCACCGCACTTGCCGCGCCATGCGACGTTGCTCGTCCTTGCAGGCATGAGCCTGCCGCGTCCTCGCGCCTTGCCTGGCACGCCAATCGCGGCACTGGCGAGCGCGTCCAACCACAGCTTCTAGGTTAAGTGGCAATGTTAACCAACGATAGGCGAAAATTCCCTCATGAACACCACCTGCCGCATCGCCCCGTCCATCCTGTCGGCCGACTTTGCCCGCCTGGGCGAAGAGGTGCGCGCCGTCATCGCCGCCGGGGCCGACTGGATTCACTTTGACGTGATGGACAACCATTACGTGCCCAATCTGACCTTCGGGCCGATGATCTGCCAGGCCATCAAGCCGCACGCCAAAACCGCCGCCGGGCAGCCCGTGCCGCTGGACGTGCACATGATGGTGCAACCCGTGGACGCGCTGGCGCAGGCGTTTGCGCAGGCCGGGGCCAGCCTGATCAGCTTTCACCCGGACGCCAGCGCGCACGCGCATCGCAGCGTGCAGGCCATCAAGGCCGCCGGGTGCAAGGCCGGGCTGGCGTTCAACCCGGGCCAGCCGCTGGACGTGCTGGACTGGCTGATCGAGGACATCGACCTGATCCTGATCATGAGCGTCAACCCCGGCTTTGGCGGCCAGTCATTCATCGACAGCGCGCTGCGCAAAATCGAACAGGCGCGCCAGCGCATCGACGCATCGGGCAAGGACATCCGGCTGCAAGTGGACGGCGGCATCAAGGCCGGCAACATCGCCCGCGTGGCCGGCGCCGGGGCCGACACCTTTGTGGCCGGCAGCGCCATCTTCGGCCAGCCCGACTACGCCGCCGTCATCGCCGACATGCGGCGCGCGCTGCAAACCGGGCGCTGAGCAGCCATGATCGGACGCCTGAGCGGCCGCCTGGCCGAAAAAAACCCGCCGCAAATACTGATCGACTGCCACGGCGTCGGCTACGAGGTGGACGTGCCCATGAGCACCTTCTACCAATTGCCGGCGCTGGGCGAGCCAGTCAGCCTGCTGACACACTTCATCGTGCGCGAAGACGCGCAAATCCTGTACGGCTTTGCCAGCAGCGGCGAACGCGCGGCGTTTCGCCAGCTGATCCGCATCAGCGGTATCGGCCCGCGCACCGCGCTGGCCGTGCTATCGGGCATGAGCGTGACCGAACTGGCGCAAGCCGTCGGCACGCAAGAGACAGGCCGCCTGATCAAAGTGCCAGGCATCGGCAAAAAAACCGCCGAACGCCTGCTGCTGGAACTAAAAGGCAAACTCGGCCCCGCCCCAAACCAGCCCGCCGCCCCCGCCAGCCAAACGCAAGACGACATAACCCAGGCGCTGCTGGCGCTAGGCTACAGCGACCGCGAAGCCGCCGCCGCCCTGAAACCCCTGCCCGCCGGCGTCGGCGTGGCCGAAGGCATAAAACTGGCGCTGCGGGCGCTGGCAAGGTAGCTGTTTGGCCGCAAAACTCCCCTGCGTTGCGTTCATGCCGCATGATTACCAAGAATATATGGCTTGCCGTCCGAATGTGGGTTAAATTCGACCGATCGAGTCATGTGCGAGCATTGTGAATGATGGGTTGCCGCACACAATAAGTAAGGCCGATTACTGTCTTTTCGGCGTTATCCTGATCCAGCTTCTTTTATGGAGAGTACTCAAATGATGAAGCGACATGTCCTGTGGCCGGTATTGGCGGCCACACTGGCGTTGGCGGCTTGCGGCGGCGGTTCCGGCGACAGCCCGCCCCCAATTCAGGAAAACCCTCCGCCACCTCCGCCAGCGATGCCGGTCATCGACCGCATTGAGGCGCTGGATACCACCCTTTTGAAAAGCGGCGCGGCAGCCAACGCCGAACCGGCGGCGATCAGCCGTATGCCAGCCGAGGCAACGGCGGCGCGCGTGACGCTGGGGCCGTTGGTCGAAACCAAGTCCGCCACCACGAAAAACGGTTTGTTGCTGATCGGGCAGGGCCGCGCCGTGGCAGCCACGGCCAGCACGGACGATCTGGCCGCCAAACTGCGCTGGAATGCGCTGAGCGACGGCGCGCAAGTCGCCGCGGTGGAGTTTTCCGCCGCGGGCGCGCGCGCCATCAGGCTGGGCGTGCTGGTACGGCAGTTGCCCGCGGGCGCGGTGCTGCGCTTTTACGGCGTTGGCGGCGACCAGGTGGTGGAAATGTCTGCCGCCCAGGTCGATGATCTGCGCCAGACCAACGAGGCCGCTGGCCTGACGGGCGATGCCGCGCGCATGGTCTGGGGGCCGGATACCGCAGGCAGCGTGAGCACGCTGGAAGTGCAAATCCCCGCCGGCGCAGCCGCCAGCCAGGTACAACTGGCCGTGCCGCTGCTGTCGCACCTGACGCAAACCGTCGAGCAGGCATCACAGCCCGCAGGCGGGGGCATGCTGAAGTTTGGCGATCTGTCGGATATTGGCGCTTCGGACAGCCGCAACCTGGACGTGATGTGCGAGGTTCCGGTGCCAATTGAGACCCGCGCCGTGACCAAGCTGCAATTCATCGTCGAAGGCGGCGGCACCGCCTTGTGCTCCGGCACGCTGATGAACGACAGCCTGGGCAGCCGCACGCCATACGTGCTGACGGCCTCGCACTGCATCCCGGGCCAGACCGAGGCGTCATCGCTGCTTACCTACTGGTTCTTCCGCTCCTCACGGTGCAACAGCTCGCCGCTGGCCGACGTGATGCTGACGCGCGTGACCGGCGGCGCGCGCCTGCTGCAGGCTGAACCGTCGGTGGACAACGCATTGCTGCAACTCAAATCCCAGCCACCTAACCAGGTGGTCTATGCCGGTTCCTACTTCGGCTACGACACGCTGCCCAACCCGGCAGTGCCGAACGTGACGGTGCCGATCTCGATCGCGCCGACCGTGGCGGTATTCGGTATTCACCACCCGAATGGCGATTTGCAAAAGTTCAGCTCTGGCCCGATCGCCAACTATGCCACCTGCGGCGGCGTTGGGCCTGATGGCGAAATGGCTTGCGTTCCCAGCCTGAGCATCGAAGGCAGCACCGATTACCAGGTCAACTGGACGCGCGGCCTTACGCAACCCGGCAGCAGCGGCTCGGCGCTGTTCGTGACCGCTTCTGGCTCCAACAGGCACTACGTAATTGGCGCCCTGTCAGCCGGGGCCGATATAACAAGCTTCTACGGCCGCTTTGACCAAGCCTTCTATCACGGCTTCAAGGACTGGCTGGCGCCCAACAAGTAACGCATCACCGATGCATCGCCTCCAGGCGCCCCGTTGTCACGGGGCGCTTTTTTTGGCTAGCGCGGGCGATAATCCTCGGTTCATAACCATTTCATTCAGGCCAACTGAGCATTTTTATGTGGCTTGACCTCGTTTCCTGGCCTATGACGCTGGCAAGGCAGGCGACTGGTAGTAGCATCCATTCCCGGTTGCCTTTGCTGACAATGTCAACCACTTGAAGGGAAAATTCCAAATGCTTTCTTGCTGCTTCGATCTTTTGTCGCGCGCCCGGCACTTGCCGCCGCGCTGGCTGTACGCTGGGCTGGCGTTGGCGCTGGCGGCTAGCGGCGCTAGTGCTGGCACGGTTGGCGCTGCCACGCCCCAAGTACAGCGGCAGTTGGATGCGCTGGAAAGCAGCGGCGCGGCCGATACCAAACTGGTGCAGATCAGACAGTTGTCGCAAAGCACTGGCGAGCGTGTTATCCCGCGCGTGATTGCCCTGCCCGAGTTGACCGGCCTGAAGGCCGCCCAGTTGCCAGCCGCTGGTCCGGGCCAGCCGCAGCAAATTGGCGTGGCGCGCGAAGTGCCGCAGGCCGCTGACACGGCGGCGACGGCGGCCCTGCTGTCATGGGTCACGAGCGCCGATGGCCGCCAGCGCGCCGCCATCAGCGTGCAGGCGCCCGGGGCCAGGGGTTTGCGGCTGGGCCTGCTGATCGAGCAACTGCCGCCGCACACCCAGTTGCGCGTATATGCGCCGGGTAACGGGCAAACCACGGAAATCGCCGGCATGGAAGTGCTGCGCACCATCCAGCGCAATCTGGACGGCGGCGCCAGCGGCGCGGATGCCTATACCTACTGGCTGCCCACGGTGGAAGGCGCCGAGGCGGCGCTGGAAATTGAATTGCCCGCCGATACCAGCCCCGCGTTGCTGAAAGTGGCGCTGCCGCTGGTGTCGCATTTGAAAATGCTGCCTGCCGAGGCCGCCGAGTCGATGACCAAGGCCGCGCAAGCATGCAACATTGATGTAATGTGCGTTGCCGAAGTCCAAACCACCATGCTCGCCATAGCCTGGATGAATTACGTCGAAAACGGCCGAGGCTACATGTGCTCCGGCACGCTGATGAACAACACCAGGCAGGATTACATACCGTATTTTTTAAGCGCCAACCATTGCATCTCGACGCAGCAGGTGGCATCGTCGCTGGAAACTTACTGGAATTACCGTTCGTCCAGTTGCAACAGTACACAGCAGCCCGCCAAACAGTATCTGGGCGGCGGCGCCACCTTGCTGTACAGCAGCGCCGCTACCGACACCTCGTTCATGCGGCTGAACGCCAGCCCGCCGTCACCGTCCGTATTCGCGGGCTGGGACGCCACCAGCGTCGCATCGGTTGGGGCCAGCGTGTTCTCCATCCATCACCCGGCGGGCGATGCGCAAAAATACAGCTTGGGAGCGGTCGCTGGTTTTGAAAAATGCGATCCTCCGACGGCGGATGGAAAGGTATCGTGCTACGTTTACACCACGCCGACCAACAATCAGTTTTATTATGTTTTGTGGTCGCGCGGCACAACTGAAGGCGGCAGCAGCGGCGGGCCGCTGTTTTCCAGTAACAGCCGGGTTATTGGCCAGCTTTTCGCGGGGTCCGAGACGGCGGCCTGCACCAATAGCCGAGCAACGTATGGGCGGTTTGATCTGGCTTTTGATGCCGCTTTGTCCAAGTGGCTTAGCCCCAGCGATAACGGTGGCGGTGGTGGCAATCCGCCCCCAGGCACGCTATCGCCGGTATACCGGTTCTACAACACCGCCACCAACGCGCACTTTTACACCATCAGCCAGGCCGAGCGCGACTACGTTATCGCCACGCTCAAAACGTTCCAGTACGAAGGCCCGGTGTACAACGCCTACAGCAGCCAGGCGGCCGGGACATCGGCGCTTTATCGCTTCTACAACACCCAAAGCGGGGTGCACTTTTACACCATCAGCGCGGCTGAGCGCGACTTTGTGCTTGCCGTGTTGCCGACCTATCAATACGAAGGGCCGGCCTGGTACGCGCAGCCGACTGCTGGCAACGGCACCAGCGCGGTTTACCGGTTTTACAGCAGCGTCAGAAACGCGCATTTCTACACCATCAGCCAGGCCGAGCGCGACTACGTGATCTCCCTTATTCCGGACTTCAACTACGAAGGCCCGGTGTTTTACGCCTGGCCGATTCAGTGAACCGCCTGAGCTTCATTTCCCGGCCTCTGGCACTGGGTTTCATGCTGGCGCTGGCCGCTTGCGCGGCGGCTGGCGAAGGGGGCGCGCCGCTGCCTGCCGCCAGCGCGCTGCAGGTGGCGGGCAGCGGGCAGCCGCCGCGCAATCAGTGCGACGCCAGGGCGGCGCAGTTTTTGGTTGGGCAGGCGTTTGACGCCGATACGCTGGCGCGCGCGCTGGCTGCCGCCGGGGCCGACCGGGCGCGCATGTTGCGCCAGGACAGCTTTATTACCAAGGAATACATGCCTGGCCGGCTGAACGTAGTGGTGGATGGCGGCAATCGCATCGTGCGCGTGCATTGCGGATGAACTGGAGAGCAGTCAAATGATGATCAAGCGATACGCGCTGTGCGCAGCCTTGTCCGCCGCCGCGCTGGCGCTGGCGGCTTGTGGCGGTGGCGATAGTTCTGACGACACCACGACGCCGCCACTGCCGCCGTCAAAGATCGACCGCATCGAGCCGCTGGACACGGCCGCGCCGCCGCAACGCGCGCCGCTCAAGGCCGCGCCGGTGGCGGTCAGCCGGATGCCGCTGGGGGCGGTGGCCGCGCAGGTGGCGCTGGAGCCGCTGGTTAACGCCAAGCTGGCCGCGCCGCGCGGCAAGGGCGTGGCGTTGCAGCTTGGGCAGGGGCGCGCGGTGCAGGCCGCGGCCAGCCCGGACGATTTGACAGCCAGGCTGCGCTGGAGCGCGCTGGCCGATGGCTCGCAGGTGGCGGCGGTGGCGTTTTCGTCCGCTGGCGCGCGGGCCACGCGCCTTGGCGTGCTGGCGCGCGGCGTGCCCGCCGGGACGGTGCTGCGTTTTTACGGCGCGGATGGCGCTGATGTGGTGGAGATGTCCGCCGCGCAACTGGACGCGCTGCGCCAGGCCAACGAGGCCGCCGGCGTGCAAGGCGACGCCGCGCGCATGGTGTGGGGGCCGTATATCGCCGGTGATGCAAGCACGCTGGAAGTGCAGCTTGCCGCCGGCGCCGATCCCAGCCAGTTGCAACTGGCGGTGCCGCAGCTGGCGCACCTGACGCAAACCGTGCTACAAACATTGCAGCAACCCAAGGGGCCAGGTGAAATTGGCGCGGCCGGCAGTTGCAATCTGGACGTGATGTGCAACGCCGATCTGCAAGCGGAAAGCCGCGCGGTGGCGGCGATGATTTTCATCTCCGGCAATACGCCTTATGCGTGCACCGGCACGCTGCTCAACGACGCGCCGGGCAGCCGCACGCCGTACTTCATGACCGCCAACCATTGCATATCGACGCAGGCCGAGGCGTCCACGCTGGTGACTTACTGGTTTTTCCGCGCGGCGGCGTGCAATTCATCGCCCGTGGTGGATCAGGCCATGACGCAGCTGACCGGCGGCGCCAGGCTGCTGTACACCGAAGCGGCGGGCGATGTCACCCTGCTGCAACTCAATGGCCAGCCGCCGGCTGGGGTGGTTTATGCCGGGTCGTACTTTGGCGCTGTGCCGGCGGCGGGCACCGGCGTGGTGGGCATACACGACCCCAAGGGCGACTTGCAAAAGTACAGCGTGGGCAGCATCACCGGTTACGCCAATTGCGACGCCACCACCTGCAACCTGGGCGTCAGCGCCGCCAGAGCCGCGATGTACCAGATCGGCTGGACGCAAGGCGTTACCGAGGGTGGCAGCAGCGGCTCGGCCATCTTCGTCAAGCTGGGCAACACCCGCTACGCGGTGGGCGCTCTGCACGGCGGCAATACCGATTGCCAGAACCAGAAGGGATCGGACTTTTATGGCCGCCTTGACCGCGCGTACAACCGTGGTGCAAGCGCCTGGCTGAACCCCTGATTTGATAGCTGCCAGCGCTTGATACGCAAGGTTTTGCCAGCTTTTTGATGCTCAAATCCTTGCATGCCGAGCGCAGTCAGCTATCATAAACATAGCCGATGAAATAACGCGCGCGCCGCCGCCGCGTCACAATGGCGGGCATGACCATCACCGTTGATGACTTTGCCGCGGCTGCCGATCAGCCCGCGCCGCGCATGGTGTCGGGCGCGGCGGCCTCGGCGCGCGAGCAGGCGCTGGAGCGCGCGCTGCGTCCCCGGCTGCTCGATGAATACGTCGGCCAGGCCAAGGCGCGCGAGCAGCTTGAAATCTTCATCGGCGCCGCCAAAAAACGCGGCGAGGCGCTCGACCACGTGCTGCTGTTCGGCCCGCCGGGGCTGGGCAAGACCACGCTCGCGCACATCGTCGCGCACGAGCTGGGCGTCACCCTGCGCCAGACCAGCGGGCCGGTGCTGGAAAAGCCAAAAGATCTGGCCGCCATCCTCACCAGCCTGGAAAAAAACGATGTGCTGTTCATCGACGAAATCCACCGCCTCTCGCCCGTGGTGGAAGAAATCCTCTACCCCGCGCTGGAGGATTACCAGATCGACATCCTGATCGGCGAGGGGCCGGCGGCGCGCTCCATCAAGCTCGACGTGCAGCCCTTCACCCTGGTGGGCGCCACCACGCGCGCTGGCATGCTCACCAACCCGCTGCGCGATCGCTTTGGCATCGTCTCGCGGCTGGAGTTTTATACGCCGGAAGAATTGAAGCGCATCGTCACCCGCAGCGCCGGCCTGCTGAATGTGCCCACCGAGGCCGAAGGCGCGTTCGAGATCGCCCGCCGCAGCCGCGGCACCCCGCGCATCGCCAACCGCCTGCTGCGCCGCGTGCGCGACTATGCCGACGTGAAAGGCACGGGCCGCATCACCCAAACCATCGCGCACGCGGCGC
>Ga0209628_10001157_pt1 | contig 16791 bp, 11 predicted proteins | sample TergutCu122P4_FD_187285 | JGI IMG/M metagenome (GOLD analysis project Ga0209628, IMG submission 187285) | Cubitermes ugandensis P4 segment gut microbial communities from Kakamega Forest, Kenya - Cu122 P4 (SPAdes) (version 2) | ecosystem: Host-associated > Arthropoda: Insects > Digestive system...
ATATATATATATATATATATATATATATATATATATATATATATATATATATATATATATATATATATATATATATATATATATATATATATATATATATATATATATATATATATACAGCTTTATCGAAGATCATTACCTACAGATTCTTTGGCCATCTTCTGATCTTTTAGAGGTACAACAGAATAATAACATTAAAAAAAACTTCATTTCGGAAACAGGATAAGGGCCGATTCTATACCCGAAATGCACTGTTTTATTCAGCCATTATTGCTTCTGAACCCTACACGATGGACGAGGTCCATGAAGTTGACGATCATAGATGTGACACACCTTCGTCACTACCTTATAGATTATGCTACGAAAAAAAATCCCGATTTTAAACGACATGGAAAAACGTATAGCGGTTGCGGAACTGTTACTCACGCACGTGGTACACGAACATCGGAATAACAGATCAGAATGCTAGGTAGATATGGGATGCCCGCTGGTAAGTTGGTACCACGTGTGCGTTGTGGTCACAGATTAATACTTGTAGGTTGTGGTCACCACCTGTGCAACTGATCTAGTTTAGTCACCGTCGTGGTATACTATATGATCTGTGGTGGTCAGGGCAGACGAATGTGTTGTACAGGCCGCGTATTGGTGGGGTTGGCAGCAATGTGTGTATGTGAACAATGGAAAGAAGTGGGAAGGAAGTGATGTATTTCCTATAGTTAGTGCTGCGTAGGCTAACAGAAATTGTAATTTAGATGTATCGTATTATTCAGAGGCAATGAGTTACGTTAGTGAATATTCGCAGTCTCAGGAGTATCTAAGTTTTCGCAGTAGTATTCCCTTACGGAGAATAGTAGTCGATGCTGACAGTTCAAAGGTTCGTAGAGAATAACAACAGTAGTGACAATAGGACATTTGTCTTAGATACGCTGAGTGATTTTATTGCAGACAGGTCATTGTATCACTTTGAGAGTATGGACGGAGGCAGCATGTTCGTCTGAAACATTGGTATCCACCTTGCACACTATTATCACACACAGTCTTACAACTGGTCGGTTGATGAATGCGCTGCGTGCTTACAAAACAAGTTAGGATATGTGCAGCTTAGTACTGTAATAATAAGTTTGCTGAGTCTCTTCAGTTCGTCAGTGGTAACTTACAGGTAGCGTAAGGCCGGGTTTACATTGGTATAGTTACTTGTACCAGTTACTAGTGCAAGTAACTAACCTGGCATTCGACTTTCCCAGACAAGTATGTGTCTACACACACAAGTACTGTTTCCTCGCCAGTAGCAGGTACGTCATCACGGAGACAATGAATTCTTTTCGTGGCCGTATTTCTCGTTCAAAAATTTTTCGACTTAAGAAGGTTCTTGTGCGACTGTCCAAATGTTTAACTGAAGAAATCAATAATTTGATTGATGAGGAATAATTTCGTCCTCGGAGATTGTGGGTGAGGAAGTGGATTCGTAGATTGGAAACAAATTTGACGGTGTCTCCCTCGGACCACCTCATTGCATTTTGTATTTCAAAATACACACAAAAAACCAAAACTGTTACTGTAAAAACTCGCCACGCGTCTACTGTCACGCTGTCGACACTGTCCAACGTGTTCACAGTGGAGTAGAGACATTAGTATTGCGGAAAGTCTGTCTTGTGGGGAGTGGGGGAAGGTTAGTTGGTACTTAAATAGCCTGGGAAGCTATTCACTTTCCTGTCCTCGCTACTTGTACACATACTTTCCCATTCGGTTTACACTGAATTAGTAGCTGTCTTGCAAGTTAGTGGTACAAGTAACTAACCCATTTACTATACCAATGTAAACGCGGCCTAACATGGGTAGGTAGATCTCGAATATAACATTTAATCAACATGTCTGTTCTCGAGTTACGAGGCAACGAAATATAAAAATCCGTTTACGAGTTAGAGGTTTCCACTGCGGTGTAGCTGAGCTGTTTGTCATGGGATTTGACGTCGCGTCATTGTTACTTGTTACTCGACGTTGTAGTGGGCCCGAAACGACGGGAACTGATTACTCAGTGACGTGGCGTCATATCCCCCCCTCCCCCCCAAAAAAGGAAATCTCAAGAACCCCCTTTGGTTAATTATTATGAAAATCTCACAGTTACAGAAAAAAAGCGTTTGACATGCTGCTTTCTCTATGTCATGTTGGACACATTCTTCACTCTGATAGATATTTAGCAAATAAATGGTTGGGATACATGCAGAAATACATGTGGTCATTGTAGGCATTATTACTGTCGAAGTCTCCTCTGTCTTTTGTGTGTGTGTTGGTAAAATTGCAGACATAGCTACTTAACCTTCCCCGATCCTCTACACGTTAACCCTCCCATCATGTAGAGTTGACAAATTGTTGACTTAAAGTGATGTACATAATAATTATGATGCTCATAACTTTTATTTTCGTGTTTTAGTTTTGGAAAGTGTATGATTCAGGGCCTAAAAATGTGAAAGTTCCTCTGGTGTGTCTACCTCCTGTTAGTGGGACAGCTGATGTGTTCTTCAAACAAATACTTTCGCTCAGTGCTAAAGGAATCAGAGTTATGGCTGTAAGAGGTTCTTGTACTTATTTTCTGTTAACTCATCTAGTTGTGAAATTATTCATATTTATTGTGTACAAGCATACAGTGCTGATTAATAAAACACCGTCTCTTCACCCTAGAGGACCGTGTTAAATGTTCTTGTATTTGTTTACGGTGTTATTTCTGACATTTTTCAGCCTTTACTTGGCCATTATCAAGGTAATAATTTATATGCTGTATTGGCAATTACTGCTGGCTTTATGTTTTTACATTTCATTGTATACTAAACAAATTGTAATTTTTAATCTAAAGAATTTATGAAAAATTCCATTGTTAACACATGTACAATACAGACGTAAAGCCAGAAATAGTTTCCAAGATTGCATATAAATGATTTTCCTGATGATGATCAAGCACAGGCCTAAATGTTTCAGAAATAACAATGTAAACAAACAAAGGCTTAATATGATCTTCTAGTGCATGGTATGGTATTTCATTAATCATCTTTGTCCAGGTGTTGTGTGTCAACATACTCATTAGTAAGCAAATCACTGATGCACAGAACTTTTCGTTGTTATATATAAACATCCCAGTGGGGGGGCTATTTCTATGTGGTTAAAGTGGCATGGGCATGAAGCATTTAATCACCTCCATCTAGTGTTGACTTTAAGAAAGCATGGCACTTCACATGGGCTCCTGTAAGTATCTTCATGCTGGAATGGTGCTGAGGTAAGAACAAGGACAACATTATCCTGTAACAAGCAAGTTGGGTGTGATTATCATGTTCTGCCTACATTGCATTTGGTATACATTTGTTTGACACACATGCTGTTACATGTCAAATGAAGTCAGAGTCCCTAGTTGCAATCATCAGATTTCCACATTACTAGCTACAGTGTGGTGAGAATGTAATATCAGTTGAAAATATAATTAAATGTCTCTAATATTGATAGGCACGAGTCTTGCATGACTGATTCAGAAATTGTAACATTTCACAATATTTATTCCAACAAGTGCACAACAATAAAAAGATGACTATATAAATATATGACACTCCTACTACATGTTACAGACTGCAGTGGCCATCTTCAGGAAGGTACTTATCAAAGGAAAGAGTATTTTTGGCCATTGTGTGCCAAAACATCTAGGAGGAGTGTTACATATTTATAAACTAATGTATTTTTATTGTTGCACAGCTGTTGGAATAAATATTGTGAACTAGTTCACTGCATGGAACATGGTTACTAGTAAATATAACATTTCACTCTTAAATTTTTAAACTTAGAACAGCCATTAGCAAAAGATATAAAACATTTTCTGACTGTAGGATTGTTTAAATTTATGAGTACATTGTGTTCACTGTTGAAGTTGAACTTGGTTGTCATTTCCAGCTTCTGAGAGGAGATGCATGACTCACGGCCAAGCACCGCAAGGACCATTCACAACAGTAAAATTAAGTTCCATATATTATGTGAGGTGCTGAAAATGCTGTCGCTATAAATGCACAAACTTACTATCCTATTCTAATGGCTTGAAATTCACCAGTTTCTGTTAGTCATTGTTGCGATTTTTAGTGATGGTAATGATTCCTATAACAAGGAGTTCTGAAAGAACATACACATGATTTCCTTTAAGTGCGTACAGAAGGTGTAGGAAGAATTATAAATCAATTCTACATATGCAACCTAGCAGCTTGTTTCATAACATCATGTCCACCTTTACATATTGTCTCTGTGGAAGCTATACTCATGACATATATTGGAGGAAGTTTGTAACACATGGCAGTGAGTCATGCAGTTCCTGCTGGAAGCCAGGCAATAACAGTTACTTTAATTTTATGTTCATGGTACCGTGCATCTGAGTAATAGAAGTCATATAAATACCAACGAGATGCAACTTTAAATTGGTCAGTGGACACATTTCCATGCATGTGTATTTATTTACATAATTGTACTGTTTTGCTGAGTGTTCTTTCCTTCTCTGTCGGTATAGTTCGCTCGCGGACTAAGGCCACGGAGTTTAGTTTAGTTTAGTTCTTTCCTTCTCTGTTCACAGGCAGAACATCCTGTTTACTGGAGTGTGAAAGAGTGGTGTGATGGTTTCAGGAAGCTCTTGGATTACTTGGGGTTAAATAAAGTGCATATATTTGGAGCATCCTTGGGTAAAAACATTTTTGCTTGTGTGCATGCATGTATATACAACAAATATAAGACAGAACATATTAAACCAGTTGCCCACTGTCATTGTTGAGATTTTTAATGATGATTGATCAATGTAACAGGAAGTTCTGGAAGAACTTCTGATTTTCTTTAAATTCTTCCATCTATGCAGAAGGAATAGAATGAATTTATAAAGCCTACTTATGCAACTTAGTACCTGTTTCCTTGCATCATGTCCACTAGTACAGATTTCCACTCTGTGGCAGTTATTATTCCTGACTGATAGGTAGCCAGTCAGCAGCCACCTGCAATTATTGGTGAAGTTACTCCCAGATTTCATAACTGGAATGCAGAATACTACTTTCTGTGAGAAGAATGGAGTCTAGTTTGACAGGATGCACAACACATTGTAATATTCTTTGTATGTTGGGGCCCTCCTGACTCACAGGTCCCCATCCCACGTATTACAGAGACCTTATTCACACCAATGATTTATATAGTCACCACCCTGCTATACTTTCAGTGGAAAAGAAAGGACTTAAGAAACATTGTTTAAATTTTTGTGGATGGTTTATATTGCAGCATTTCAAAACTCATAATTAGATGCATTAGTGTTACTTCCATCTAAGAGTTTAACATTTCTTATATACTGGTGTTAGAAAGAATGAAGGTTGGGTAGCATCAAGTGGCAAGATACCTGTGTCAGGTATCACATACATCCATTAATTATAGGCTTAGTAAGTAATTCAAACATAGAGATTTAATGGAAAGGAAAGAACATTACTTCAGACTTGCAGTACTGAGAAAGAAAGTTTATGTGGGTACCTCAGGACAAAGTATGCAACACCATTTTAATTTAACAGGATCATTATGGCATTCTGGACTCTTCACTGTACTTCTTGAGTAATATCTTGTTTCATTAACCTTCTAATTGATTTTGTTTTGAAGTTCTAGTTGTCCTATTATTTTTCATTTGTGTCTTTCAAACTCTTATTTTTAATGTTCATTTATTACTGGACATTATCTTCACAAGAACATGTGAAATCAATGTTTCTTTATTATGTTACCCATATTATTGTTGGAATGGGGTCAAGAATTTCTTCTAGCAAAATAAAATGAAAATCCTGCTTTTTACATTACATTTTAGGTGGATTTTTGGCTCAGAAGTTTGCTGAATCAACAGTAAATTGTCCAAGAGTTGCCTCACTTGTGCTGTGCAATACATTCACTGATACCTCAGTGTTCAGTTACAGTGATTCTGCAGCAATGTAAGTGAAAGGGCAGGGATTATTTAATCAGTAATAAAGACACTCCAGTTAAGTTCAGACACATTTTTCATGTTTATGCTGCTCGTTACCAGCTAGTGACTGTAATATTTAATTTTGCTGTGTATGTAAACCAGGATACTAAAGTGCCTTTGTATAAATTATGAATTAGAAAACTAGCCAGAGAGAATGGTTCTGATAGAAGAGTGATTTTTAAAATTGGATTATCAAACCAATATGCTAACGTATAGGTGTTTTGAAGTGTCCTACGTTTTCCAGAAATGAATTTCAAATACAGCATACTGTATTATTGCAAATGTTCAGCTTTTATATGTGCTTGATCTTGTGCATTTTAACACTTCATACCTCAGCACTGCTGTTGCTGGCTTACATCCAGCTCCAGACATTTCAGTAGCACACAGGTTGTTTGCAGTATTCTACGGTAAAGAAATTAACAGCAGATGATCCACATACATCCAAGAAATGGCACACTCTCTAGCAACAGGGAAGATCTGTTTGCTCAGAGTGCTTTCAGAGTAATTCCTATGAAGACATGTATGGGGCATTGATTCTAGGGATAAATAGGTGGAAGGGAGTGGTCAGCTTTGTACTATAGCCACTTTTATTTTGAGAGAAGGATGCACTATTTCCAACTGGATAGGAGGCCAGGTGGTGTTTGGAACAAATATGTCTGTGGGAGCAAAGAGCCATAAACTGTATATACAAGTTCTCAGGTTTGGACAGCAGTTGTTGAATTGGCCAGTGGTCTTCTTTTGGGTTTCTGTCCCATGCATTGATTAAATGTTTTTACTTTTTGGAGGAAGGTGCTGTTACCACCTTCATGGTGATTGACTTTGTTTGGGTGGATGGTGAAGTGATATAAAGGAACAATTTTTGTTAGTTATGTAGTATATGAGGTAGTTTGGCGAGTCACAGCTGCAGAGGATGGGATGAAGGGATAGGATTGTCCCAAGCCAGTGACAGTTACAGTTTCCATAATAAGTCTTTTCTCTACTTAGTAGGTGGGAGATGTGATCAACATGCGGCTGGTGAATGTGTCCAGTTTCTATCTGCCAGTCAGCTACATTGGACATGGTTAGCAGGTCATGATGGCACAACAGTTTTGTTGTTAGAGAACACCCATTGCCACCTTTATTTTAGAGGATGACTTAGGGGTTTCAGCTGCCTGCTGAGGGAAAATGCATCTTCCCATTCTGGGGGCAGTTCAGTCTTTGTTTGCTTGTTTCTGAGTCTGTTCCATGCGCTTGGATTTTTTTGGCCAGGATACTGTTATTATGGAGTATGATCTGGTAGTCAAGGTTAAAATTGTATTCTGCTCCAGTCAATTTCTCCAGTCAGTGCAGTTGGATATAGTGGGATTTGTGCACCCTAGTTGTGAAGGAGTGACCAGTTTATCTAGTGTATACTTGTACTTTGCATTCTTGCAGGGTATGCTGTATATCCCTGGCAAATTAGGGCTTGGGTCATCTTTGATGGGTTGGACTGGCCAGACAGTTTTTGGCAGACCAACCAGTTTGACATTATATTTTGATAGCACTCTGGTAATGCAGGTGGAAGTTGGATGAAGGGCAGAGAGGCTACTGTGACTTGGTGGTCACTCAGTGATCTGATCTGCTGTGGCAGTTATGGAGCATGCTGGGTTTTGTTTGGGTTATATTCAACATTACAAAAGATGGTCTGGAGTGTATGGAGACTTGCCTGCTCACAGATGACTTTGGGCTTCAGTGCTAAGGCGGACATCACTGAGCACATGTTTACTGCATGTTGATGTCTTGCAGTCAGGTACAGATTTGTTTTGGTTGATTTTCTGTATACCTGGTGACCCAAGGAGCTATCTTTTCTTCTGTAGCAGTTAATTTCCAGGAAAGGCAGGTGGCCATCTCTCTCTCTCTCTGTCCATGGTGAACTGTATATTGCTGTGTCTGCTGTTTAAGTAGTCCAGCAGTGCTGTCAGTTTTTCAGCCTTTGTGGCCATATTATAAATGTCTACATACTGAAACCAGCAGTGGAATGCGTAGGCTGCCTCACTGAGGGCTTCCTCATTGAAGTCATCCATAAAGTAATTGACTACTACAGCAAGTGATAGTGGTGAGTCCATGGTTACCGTGTCCATTTGCTTATAGAATTACTGTAGCTGTTGAGACCAAAATGTGAGAAAGACAGAACATTATGGAAGAATCTGATGATGTCTTCTCCATCGAATTGACAACTCTGCCAACTCATACAGAGTTCCTGATATTCCATTGTGAATGTCCCAGACATGGTCCTAGTAGGCCTGCTAAGTGTTATGCAAGGCCATAGGATGGAACCTCAGTCATGCTGATAATTGGCCTGAGTGGGACTCTTTCCTTTTGTAGTTTCTGGAGACCTTGCAGCCTTCATGGAATTGAACCATGTGGGAAGTGCTGTTGGATAACATCTTCCAGCAGTAGACTTCCTAATGAGCAAGGTGTTCTTGTGCTCCGCGGAGTGCAAGGTGTCTTTTATCAGTGTCTTGTATGTTGTATTGTCAGACAGAACAAGTATCATCTGCTGGTAGTTGCTGTTGTAGCTAGCCTGCTGGAAGGACCACATGATACATTCTATCCTGTGGGATGTAAAACGTGCATCCCACAGACCTGCCATTCTCCAACAGTGTAATAGTTGCAGCATAATGGGGATAAAAAGAAAGAAAAAGGAGAAATAAGAGAAATAATGGGAAGAAAGAAAAGTAAAATGAATAAGACAGGAGGAGGAGGATTAAGAGACTTGAGGGGTATGACCGATTATCTCACAAAGGGTAGCTGTCATAATTAAAGCAGTTGATTCTGTGTTAATATCCACTTAATTGTATGTTAAATCATTTGCAGTAATTGCAGTAGTTACACATATTTTCTTTGAAATGAGAATTCCTAGTGCCTTTAAAAATACAATGTTAGCAGTTTTAAGAAGACAGCAGTATGTGCCTCCCTTTCCAATTAGATTGTTCTTACACATCTAAGGTCAGATAATATATGTTTTTCTTGTTTTAAACTATATTTGTTAATGTAGGTGCTTTGTTTCAAACAAATAATACCAATTAATGATTGATTAGTTATACTCAATGGGAGCTGGGATAGCTAATTGGTAGACTGACTAGGACTTGGGCTGAACGAACTGGGATTAGATGACCAGCAGGGGCAAGAGATTTTCTTCTTCTCCAAAATGTCCTGCCTCGCTCTGGGGCCCACCCAGCATCATTCTCAGTGGGTGCCAGGGTTGCTTTTCCCCTGCAGGTAAAATGGCCAGGGTGTGAAGTTGATCACTGAAGTCCTTGTAGTGCTGTGGTTAGGAATGAGTGGAAGTATGCCTCTACTCCCACCATATGCCTTCATGGCATTTACAGGAACAACTTTATAAATACCTTTTTAGTTGTCAGTTATATCTATATTACATTAGACTTTATTATGTATTTTCAAATTTCACTATTTTCCTTGTATACATTAGCTTTCACCAGCTGAATTAAAAATTGGATCTTTGGAATGCATTCACCTTCCACCAAAGACATCTAAAGTAGGTTATTGTCGCAATTTTCAATGTAATGGTGAATCCTGCACCACACCACACCACAACAAATGGAAACAAACAGACCTTTCTGCTAGAATTCAGGCTGTTCATTGGATGTTGTTTTGCCACAGCTCATGCTAATGCATGCTGAGTCAGCAGAAATTATCACATTTCTTGTGAATACTTAAATAATATTCATCCAGTTTGCAGTTACTTTTGGGATGCTAGAAACACCTAATAATACCTTGCCAACCTGAATCGTGCCTTTTCTAGGGAAGCAATTCATAAAACAACATTTTGATGCTACTTTGTGCCTCTTTTGGTTTTATGTCTGTTCCAGTAACTGTTGCATGCTAACCTTCACATTCTGGTGACATACAAGGTTAAGTCCGAATGGATACAATGAAGGTATATGGGGGAGTGGTGGTGTAGCTCCATTCCTTATGCTTGGCACTAAATCAGTAGTTTTCAACTGTTATAAGGTTTTGCCAGGTGTGTCATAAGGATTTGAATCAAAGAATGATTGTATGAAATTAAAATATACATTTCAGAAACCACTGCGTTTGTTTTTTAAATTGATATTATCATCATAACTTACCACTGTTTTTGGGCTGGGACAGTGTTGTTGGTGTAGTGATTCACTATGGGCTGGTTGGTTTGGGGTCTTAACTATGATGGGGCTGAGATCATCCACACCCATCCACCCACCCTCCTGTACAGTGCATGCTTGGTCCTTCTCAGGGATAAAGTGTCCTGGGGCATGGCATCTACCACCCACCCCCATCGAGCACTGAGGTTGAAGAAAGAGTATATTTGTACCACTATGCTCCTCTGTGATTTCATGCCATGTTACAGGGTGAACTTTACCTTTCTTTACTTATCATCTGTCTGCTTTATATGTTTTTACACAATATATGGAATTATCTAGAAAATAGTGTAGTAGTAGTATATATTTACTTTCCATTCTAATTCTAGTGCATTGCAAAAAAAAAAATAAAAAATAAATAAATAAATAAATAAAGAAAGAAAGAAAGAAAGAAAGAGATGGATTGTACTAGGTGGAGGTGAGTGGTCAGCCTCATGCCCTAGTCACTTTATCCAGGGGAAAGACCTCCCCAAACCCAATGAATAGGAACCTGGGTTGGCCCTAGAGGTAATACAGATGTTTGGAGAAGTGAAAAATCTGTTGGCCCTCCTGGGCATCAAAAGCACAATTCCTCACTCATGCAGCCGCAGCCTAGTCAGTATACAAAATGCACTATCCAATCAGTCTGGCTTCTTGTGATGGAACTATATGAGTACTTCCTTGCATGTATTGTATTTCTGAAAGACGGTAGAGAGTGTGTAGATGTTGTCCAGGTCTTTATTAATATTACAGCCATGTTATTTTATGTCTTTGTAGATTTTGGTTGCTTCCTTCACTAGTCCTGAAGAAAATGTTAATGGGAAACTTTACAACATTTAAAGTTGACAGCAGAATTGCAGATTCAGTAGACTTCATGGTAGAGAGAGTGAGTATATGATCATGTGGACTGAGGTTATAATTTCTTTTTTAATGCACAAAATCTTTTGAACCTGAAACTTGTATACCAACTAAAAAAAACACATACTGTCGTATAACACATATGTTTCAAAATTTATTTAAACCTGCATTAATGTAATGTTTTATATGCTTGCTACATTGTCATCCAGCTTGATTCCCATTCACATAAATACTGTTTTTTAGAATGGTCTGTTGCATTCTTTGTTATATTACCATCATAAAATTAAATTTTGTTTACAGCTTGAAAGTTTGAGTCAGAAAGATTTGGCCTCAAGATTAAAAATGAATTGTGTTAACTGTTATGTTGAGCCACAGAAGTTAAATGGGCTCTCTGTCACCATTTTGGATGTGTTTGATGATTATGCATTGTCTAACGCTGTCCGAGAAGATGTGTATAAGTGTTACCCATCAGCCAGACTGGCACATTTGAAGTCTGGTGGAAATTTTCCGTACCTAAGTCGAAGTGATGAAGTCAACCTTCACTTACAAGTAAGTGTAAAGAAGATTGTTCAACATTATGTCTTCCAGTGTACAGCTGCTTTATATCTGACAGAGAACCTGCACGGTTAAGTGAAGATGGAGGAAGCCACAGATTCCTCCAAAACATCGTGCCTATGTACAAGCCTGCTTAGTGTTCATATGCCAGAAGACCATAGTTTAAGCTTGGAAGTACTTCAATAAATGGTTATGCACTTACTAAAAAGAAGTACTTTGTTACCATAAAATCTTGTTCCTTCTCTTTTCTGTTGTCATGCTTTCAGTAATTTTGAGATGTATTTTGCAGTTATGTAATTCTGTCATATTTCTGTATGATTTTTATTTCAGAATGTTACCAGTAAATGTTTTGTCTTTAAAATCATTTCATAATTTTCAGATCATTACTCATAGTATGGGAAGGTTGGCCATTATCATCACTTTATTGCATTTTTAAATCTTGTATGTGGAAGCCATGAATTTTTTTTTTTAACATAAAGTGCACTAAGTGTCAGGGGTCATGTAATGGAATACAGAGCAATCCCATTCCAAGGTTGGGCCATGTGTGACACTGTTGTTACCATACATGTGCACTGTTGATTAAAGTAATGGAATAAATGTCAATTTTGTGGTCAAAATTCAGGTTATGCAGGTGGCAAAATTAGCTATGTGTTGTATGATTGTAAAGTCACACAACACTTATTTCAGTGTTCACCACATTTATCCATTACAACATACGCACTCAAAAAAGATGCTAAAAGTATTTTCTACTTTGAAGTACAAATGTAATTCCATTTAGTTCTTATGTTGACAGTGCAGGTATTACAAAAACAAATGCTGCAGAATATTCTTGGCACTTTTTAAAATCACTTATTTACTCACTCCCTCCCTCATTCTATGGAGCAGAGTCCTTCTTGAGATGCTAACCAGTCTCAGCTAGTCAAGTAATTCCCCACATTTTATGGAACCTGAAGGTGCATTACTGCATTCACAAGTGCCAACCACCTGTTCCTGTCCTGAGCCAGATCAAGCCAGTCCATGCCCACACATCCCACTTTTTAAAATCACACAGTTTTGAATCACAACTGTCCATTAATTTTGACAGTGTGTGCCTTCTCAACAGTGAAAACTTGTAACTCCTAGTTGCAGTTTGTGTATATGTAGTGGCACATAGATCAGGGTCATTAATTAAGCTTATCACCCTGGAAGACTTCATGACTTTTCTGTGTCATACTTTATGTGTTGCCTGACCTCATTATCCTGTACAAAGGAGCGGACTTCTGGCAAATTTCTAAGACGGGCGCTGTCGCATGAACTAAATTTTAATTTTAATCCTTATTATCTTGTTTTAGATCCATCTGCGAGCTTTTCAAGGAACAGTTCTGAGTGCTTCTGAATCAGGGCCACAGGAACAAAATGTTGATCCCCCACAGGAACATACATAACATAACCTCATATGATGTTGGTCACTTCCAACTTAAACTGTTCTAAGAACCTATGTACAGCTTACCACAGATATGTCTATATTTTTGTAATTATAAGAGAAAAGTGAGATACTTGTAAATATATGCTCAATCTTTGTATATATGTATTTCAACTCTTAATCTGTATATTATAAATACAATGAACTTGGTTTAGTTAAAAATATACTGTGCTTCCATTATGAGCTATAAAGCATTAGTGTTCAAGGTGAAAGTAACAATGGTAGTGATTTTGTCACAGCATTGTAAGCATTTATAAGTTTTGCATTGTAAGCATTTATAAGTTTTATAAGATTGATTTTGTGTTTTGTAAAGGGACCACATGTTAATGTCTTATCCTGAGGATGAGAGGAATAAAGTATATTAAATCATGCAATTTATGAGACAAAACCTGAGTAAATTCTGTACATAGGATAACACATTGCTGACTAATAGTGAGTGTGTGTGTGTGTTTGGCTGCACTGTCCAAAGAGCTGTAAATTTACAGCCTGTTCATGAGGAAGCCCTTTCCAGACCTCAACTAAACAGTGATAAACCTCTTACTGAATTGCTGGTTATCTTAATGCCTTCTTTGTCCCCTGCTTCTGCCAATATTGACCCACAATGGATCAAGGTAAAATAATGCCTTCCCATTACATTTCATTCTGGAGATAGTCATAATAACTAATTACATAATAAACTAACACACAGTACTCAGTCTTTTAGTAAACAGCTGTGGCAGAAAAAGATTAAAACAGCAAGACATGGAAAGTCAGAATCAGTACTTGTGACATCATTCCAGCAAACACAATTTCTTATTAACAGTCTGGTGTAATAGTACAAGATCTTTTGAGTTCATGCATGCATCATGATCACTGAAGAAGGTAAGACCTTGTTTTGATGGTGAAAATGAATCATTTAATATAGAATTATACAGAAAAATATATGAGTAAAGTATATGTCAATTTCAATACAGCATTACAAATACATAATGTGTTTTTAGACATAATCTTAAGTGGTTTCCCCACTTAATAACCTAACATGTTGAAACTTTGTAAAATACCATATGAGGGTTTCTCTATATTTTTAATAAATTTTAATTTTAGGGCAAATACAGAATCTGCATTACCAGAATGCATCTGCTTGAATAAACATACAGAAGTCTCACAAGTATACTTTTTTAGTCTTGAATATTAAGATTTCAATACATAATATGAAATATTCAACTTAAATTTGCTTCAGTGCAGAGTGGTGAAGCAGTGTGTGGAAACAGTGTCTAAAGAAAAAGATAATTGCTGTGTAGACCTGCCTGGTGTTACATGCATCCTCCCTCTCTGAACATTAATTTCTCTTAGCTCCCTAGTACATATTCATGTTCCTAGTTAAAACTGTAGAAAATCCAAAATATTCACTTCAAAATTCAAGTAATACTGCTTGAGTTTACTATGTTATTGTACAAAATTAAACCCAGACCACTAAAATTATGGCATACAGGGGAAAATGAATGAATGAAAAATGTATGAACAAAATATTGCAATAAGTCATTACAATGAATTATAGAGGACATAATTTGTCACATGAAGGAGAAAACCTAATTTTCAAACCACTTTCAAGTCTTACGATAATTTTTATTTTTAAAGCAACTGTTAAACCAGGGCTGACCAACTGCAACCCACAGGAGGGCCACATAATTTTTTAAGGACTCGCCTGAGGGCTGCACTTGTAAAAGAGAGTGGCAGAAGGCATGAATTAACTAAAAGGCCATTATTTTTAAACAGTAATTTACACAACAAGTACGGTTGAATGACAAGATGGTAGGCCTTACTGAACTCAGTCAAATGCAGAGAGTGATTGATTTACTGTGTACTGCCTTAAAATTGATGAGTTATTGTCTCTAAACATTTTCTCTGCTAATAAAGTTCTTACGACATATTATGTTCATTAAATTGTATTCTTAAAATCATTCAGGTGACCGAGGGCAACAAACACTTTTGAGGACCACACATTGGCCAGCCCTGTGTTAAACCAGCAGTATGACATGGAAGCATGGACCATAAATTCAGACTTATCAGCTTCTGAGACGAAATGTTTCATAAGATGAATAGTATCAAAGAAAAATGGAAAATTACCAGTTTACACTGGTAGTGGATTCTGTACAACACTGCAGTGCAAATTGGAACAAACATGTTAATAACCTTGTGACCTTGGAATAAGACTAGACTCAGGGGGTTCCTAGTGTACAACCACCAGTCCTCGCCCAGGTGGGAAGAGGTCAACACATACTATATGTGGAGGTGCCAGAGAAACAGAAATCAACCTTTAAGGTCTGAGAGAACTACAAAAATGAAGAAATGTGAACCAAAAAAGACAACAAACACAATGAGTAAGGCCTGGGACATCCCTGATAATTTAATAAATATGAACCCATAAAGTGATGCTTGCAAATCTGTGTTCTGAAGTCTGGAACATGACAACTAAGACAACTCGCCAGTTTCTGCTCATTTAGTATTTGGTTTGTTTGTTTATAGTGAGGAAATGAATACAACTAAACCCATCCTTTTTACGACAGCAAAACGTTGAAACACTTCACTGAAATAACACTTCAATCAGTGACAGGCACTAGCTGTGAACTTAGTCTTCACATAATGTACACTGTTACAGACACTGCAATTTTCACCACTCTGCTCTTGATTCATCATTCACATTTCATTAAATATTTTTAGTTCATCATTCTGTCAAATCAACAGGCTTTGTTGACACTGGCTTTACTTTTGGAGTTCCATCATCTTCATCGCTAAAATATTCTGCACTTTTGTTAGTGCTGGCTGGTGAGGATGTGACATCTTCATTCTTCTTGGAAAGATGGTTGTATACTGCCATTGCCTATATGATGATGAGAGACAGCATCATATGACATTGTAAATAACACATACCACTAAAAATGAAAAATTTTATACACAGTAAATACAGCGTAACCCCCTATTTTAAACTTCTGTAGGCACCACCTCAACATTAACAACTCAAGATGAGCAATATCTTAGAATATTTGAGCGCAGAATATTAAGGAAAATCTTTGGTTCAGTGCAAAATGAAGATGGATCCTGGAGGATCAGAATGAATCATGAACTGAACGAACTAATAGAAAACGCAGACATAGTGAGATTTATAAAAAGCAGAAGAATAGCTTGGCTAGGTCATATGATGTGGATGGATGAAAATGGAACACCTAAAAGAGTATTAGAGTGGAAACCAATAGGCAGGAGAATCAGAGGAAAACCAAGGAAAAGATGGATTGAGGACAATGAAGAAGATATACAGAGGATGGGAATAAGAGGGTGGAGAAAGTTATGTACGGAAATGATGGAATGGAAGAGAATCACTGAGAAGGCTAAAACCCACAGTGGGTTGTAACACCAGTAAAAGAAGAAGGCACCACCTCAAAATGAATGTAAACTTTACAAAAGTGTAAAATCCTGGAAATGAAAATTATGCATTCTAAAAAAAAGTATGTTGCCTTTAAACCAAACTTTCAGCAAGTCATTTAAAGTATTAACTTCTTAACATTTACAATGTAAATAAAACAAGGTACCTATATGTAAATTGGAAACACTTTCCTCACAGTATTATTACAATGTGGGGCACATGGTGGTGCAGTTGGTTGAGGCACTGTGCTACAAGCCAGAAGGTCACAGGTTCGATTCCTGATAGTGTCACTGGAATTTATTTTTCATTGACACAATCCTTCCAGCTGCACCATGGCCCTGGAGTTGACTCAGCCTCCAACAGAAATGAGTACTTGGGGGGG
>Ga0209628_10001158_pt1 | contig 16790 bp, 17 predicted proteins | sample TergutCu122P4_FD_187285 | JGI IMG/M metagenome (GOLD analysis project Ga0209628, IMG submission 187285) | Cubitermes ugandensis P4 segment gut microbial communities from Kakamega Forest, Kenya - Cu122 P4 (SPAdes) (version 2) | ecosystem: Host-associated > Arthropoda: Insects > Digestive system...
CGGCGATGTTAATGATATGCTTTTTGTTATACCGGTCAGCCCATACGCCGCCGAAAGGCGATATGAAGAACATGGGCAGCGCCCCGGCAGCCGCGATGAGGGTCATCATCAGGCCCGACTGCGTCTTCAGCGTGATGTGCCACATCACCGCGTAATGCACGAGCATCGAACCGAACAGCGTAATGCCCTGCCCCGTCAAAAACAGCGCGGCGTTGCGCTTCCAGTTATCCTTCCGCATTCATATAACCTCACGTGTAGTCAAACGTTTTATTTTGTTTATATACTCATAGCTGTTTAAAATTTTATTATTTTTCACTGCTCCCTTTTTTCCATTCGTTGATCAACGCGTTTATATTTTTCTGCAGCACCGGATTCATCGGGGCGTTATCTGTTTTTCGGACGGTATATTTTCTATTTTCGACGGCGGCTTCGGCTTTACGTGTTTTTCCTAATATCTGTTTTAAATCATTAAGCGTGGCCATACCGGCGTTTGAATTGACGAATTCCGCCAGGTGTTGATTAATGGCAATATTGTTTTTAGCCGCCCTGCGCGTAAGAAGCGTCTTCTGCCATACTGTCGCCAGGCGTGCGCGTTCTTTATAATTTGGCAACGGCGAGTTTTCGGATTTTTTACCCTCCATTTCATGGCTAATATTATTTCCCTCAAGCTCAGCGTCAACCCTGCGGGCTTCATACCAGTCGTAATCAGACTTACATTGCTCAAGGATTTTTATTATAATTTCAATTTTTTTAGATAGAGTCATATTGATATCCGTTAATTAGTCAATTAATCGTCATTATTTTCCGGCGAAACGCTAAAAAAGATTTTCATGAAATCGCGGCGTCCATATAATATCCGAATAACATATACCGATTGTTTGTCATACCGATAAAAAGCCGTATAGTTACCATATATTAAATATCTGTAATCCGTTATTATATTTGTTATTGACGATAAAGCCGCGCCCATATGCGGAAAATCCATAAGTGATCGTATTTTTTTTGTGATTTTTGAAACTACATTTATAGCCGCAGTCGCATTTTGCAATTCGTCATTAATATATAAACGAATTTCGTGTAAGTCGCTTGACGCTTGCGGCGAATATAGCAACCTGTTCATATGACGCCAAGCGACTTTTCAACTTCGTCGGCAGTTAACCAGCCGTTATCCTGCGCTGACTTTTCGCCTTTTGATATTTCGGAAAACATTAAAATAGTCGCCTGCATATGATCATAATCTTGTATATCCAGCAGGGCATAGCGTCCGTGCCCGTTTTTTGTTAAAAAAACAGGTTCATTTATCGCCACGTCACGCAAAACCTCGTTATAATTACGTAAATCTGAAACAGGCTTAATATTAGGCATATCACAAACTCCTTTGCTGTAATTATTATATATAAATATTGCGTAAAATACAACATAATATTTTACAACAATATAAATTTTTAAATTTTTAAAATGTTATAACATTCATCGGCTTTTGCGATAAACTTATACCGGAATGTATTTAATCCGTATTGGGCGATTTGATGAAAAATAATTACAATACAGGAGCTGATAACGATATGAGCAAGCAATATGACGTCGCGGCGTACGTATGGCCGTCATATACGGGCGACGAGCCGCGGGCGCGCCAGTTCTGGGAGGAAGGCATCGGCGAATGGCAAACCGTCAAAAACGCCGGGCCGAAATTCGCCGGGCACAAGTGGCCGCGAAAGCCCGTGTGGGGATATGTAAACGAGGCGGACCGCTATGTCATGGAAATGGAGATCGCGGCGGCGGCCGATCACGGCGTCAACGTTTTCATTTATGACTGGTACTGGTACGACAGGCGCCCGTTTTTGGAAAATTGCCTCAACGACGGCTTCCTGAAAGCCGGAAACCGCGGCAGGATGAAGTTCTACCTGATGTGGGCCAACCACGACGCGACGTACGGCTGGGACATGCGCAACAGCGCGCTGGACGCCGTCGTTTGGGAAGGCGCGGTCGACCGCCGCGAGTTCGAGATTGCCTGTCGCCGTATAATAGACAAATATTTCTGCCAGCCGAATTATTACACGATTGACGGCGCGCCGGTATTTGAGATATACGACTTGAACAACCTGATCAGGGGGCTGGGCGGCGTGGGGCAGGTGCGCGACGCGTTCGGCTGGTTCAGGCGGGAAACCCAAAAGGCGGGGCATCCGGGCCTGCATTTACAGCTGACGAGCTGGACGGAAAACGCGATATATCTGTCCGGCGCCGACGGCGGCCCGAAGGACACCGGCGCAAAGCTGGTCGAAGCGGCCGGGTTTGACAGCGTCACGCATTACCAATATGTCCACTTTTTGGACATTGACCGCCGCTACGCCGATATCCTGCCCGATGTGCTCATAGAATGGGAGCGCATGGACCGGGAGTATGCCGTGCCGTATTTTTCGCACGTGTCTGTCGGGTGGGACGCAAACCCGCGGTATAAAGAGTTTAAACCCGGCATCGTCCGCGACAATCCCCCGGAGGAGTTTGAAAAGGCGCTGCGCTGCGCCAAAGCGTATGCCGACGCCCACCCGGAGCAGGCGCCGCTGATCACGATAAACAGTTGGAACGAATGGACGGAAGTCAGCTATCTGCAGCCGGACGACTTATACGGCTACGGCTACCTGGAGGCGATCAAAAGGGTATTTTTGGGTATTTAAAAGCTACAAGAGCTGCCTTTGTAGCCATATGTTGCCGCAGGCGCAGATTTAAATTAAGCTTGTAATAATTTCAACCGCTTTTATAATCCACGCCTGCGCGCCGTTAAGCCTGTACCCTGTGAATCCGGATTCGTTTAAAATGGCGGAAACGTCGGCTTCGCTCACGTCCATGTTGAGCAAGCCGCCCAAACCGCCGCGTTCATCGGCAATTTCACAAACGTAATCCCAGTATGTGCCCGCATACCCAAAAGTAGTCGCGTAGGTTTTCGGGTCGGACGCCGCCTGTCTTACCATATCTTCCGTGTCTTCATAAAACAGGCTGCGTCCGTTATCATAAAGCGGGTAAAATGTTTCGCCGGCCGGCGTTATCTTTACGGCAATATTAGAAAGATGCCGATCGTCCTGGCGGGTGATGAAATCAAGCAATACCATTCGGGCAATATCGTCTTTATATTGCGGGCGGACGGATATCAGGTTTTGATATTCGTTGTTTGACCGCGCGCCGTCAAATAAGCGGCGGAAATGGATAATATACTCCCTTGAAAAATCATAGAGGAACTCCGAAAACACCGTATCTTTATTAACGCGGTACGCGGGGCAGCAGGGCACGCCAAATTTTTGCGCCAACAGGTATACGGCTGTCTCCGATTCCACATCGGCCGCGAGCGGACTGATACGCTGTTTGTATATGCCGTACCGGCCGTTGTAAACGCCGTAACGCTTGATGTTGTAGCCTTCCGGCGTGTCAATGCTGTCGCCGGCCATGTCGACGCGTTGATGGAACACCGAGTCGAACACGCCGGTAATCGCATCGTCAAATCTTTCGTCCGTTGATTTGGCGATCCATAATAAATCCTTGGGGTGGATGCCGCGGGTGATCTCTGCTATGCGCAGCACGTCATATTGCGACAGTCCGCAACGGAATAGTATCCGTTCTATGTCTCGGCGATCGCGGTTGACCAGGCGCTCAGACAAAAAAGCCGTAAACTGTTCCGGCGTCCACGATTTCGCCCCGCGCGCATATACCGATACAACCTTATTTAATGACGGATTGATAAAGCTGACGGCATTGCCGGCGTCTATCGCGCCGACAACCTCGTTTTCCCATTTTAAGTATCGGGTTGCGGCATATCCGAAAACTTTACCTTCGCCAAACATACATACTAACCTTATGATAACGAATTATAAACTCGTCCCAAACGATATAAATATTTTTTATGCGGCATTCTATTGCCACTGCCGTTTAAAACAGATAACATAACCAGTATAGCAGACGCGCAAATAAACCGAAAGCGCGTAAACATAGCGATTTGAGGGAGCATTTCCATGAAAAAGAAAAAAACGTTCAACACCGTGCTTGGAGAGGCCCGGCTGGCGGATTCCGGCTACATTCTGCCGCATGAGCACCTCATCGTCATGCCGCAATGCCTGCCGCGCGACAGCCGCAAAAAAATCAAGGACTATTGCATTCCGATTTACAACAGACTGGTCGGCGAATTCAATTGCAAGACCCTCGTGGAGGTCACGCCGCGCATGAGGCCCGATCCGGAGTACCCCGGCGGCAAACGGGGAGCGACCCGCAGGGATACCACTTCGCTTTATGAGGAGATTTGCGAAGCTACCGGTATTAACGTAGTCTTATGCACCGGGTTTTATATCGACCGGACGCGCCCGGACTATTTTTATAAAGCGACCGCCGCCAGCCTCGCCGAAGAGATGATCCGCGACATCACGGCAGGCATAGACAACACGGGCATCAAAGCCGGCATTATTAAAATCGCAATTTTCAATTTAAACGACAGCGACCGGAAATTGCTGACGGCGGCGGCGATAGCGCAAAAGGAAACCGGCGCCGCGATCACGACGCACACCTGCAGCCGCGACCACCGGCTCGGCACGCTGGACTTTCTGGAAGGCGCGGGCGTCGATCCCGGCCGGATTTACCTGGGCCACGCGGACGCCAACTCCGACATAGGCGAATCGCTGCTGCTGGCGCAGCGCGGTTGCAACCTGCTGTTCACCATATGGGGCATATCCAACAAGGGATCAATCGGCTGGAGCCACGGGCCGCTGGCTAAGCATCATTCGGTTTATTTATGCAAGGCGCTCGTCGACGAAGGGCATATCGATCAATTGTTGGTATCGGTGGACGGCGCGGCAAATTTCAAGAACGGCGAAATCGACGCCTACCTGTATGACATACCGGAGCGGGATTCCACATACGCGTTTACGTTCATCAAGCCGGAGCTGGAGTTCATCGGCTTTTCGAAAGAACAAATCGATCAGATAATGATTGAAAACCCGCGGCGCATGCTGTCATTTTGAGCAACGGCGCCAGGGTACGGCGGACAACAGCATGTATAACAAGGGCATAATCGACAGAAGCTATGAGACGATGACGCCGAAGCGGCGTTTTCTGCGCGCGATCAACCATGAAAAGCCGGACCGCGTGCCGATAAGCTACTCCGCCAACCCCGCGCTGGACGCGCGCGTGAAAAGCGCATTCGGCATACCGCAGTGCGACGGCGAGGGGCTGCGGCTGGCGCTCGGGCTGGACATCCGCGGCATAGCGCCGGCATATACGGGCAAGCCGCTGCATTTTACCACGCGCGCGGATCGCCGCGTGGACGCGTTATCCGGCGAGGTGACGCGCTATATCGAACACGCCAGCGGCGGGTATTGGGACACCTGCGATTTCCCGCTGCTCGGCGCCGACGAGGAAACGGTGGCCGCATGGCCGTTCCCCGACCCCGACGACTATGATTACGGCGCCTTGACCGACATGGCAAAGGCGAGAGCCGAATACGCGCTGCACCTGGGCGGCGCCGGGCTGGGCTGCGTCATAAACAAGTCGGGCCGCCTACGCGGCATGGAACAGGCGCTCGTGGACCTTGTCACCGACGACCCGGCCGGACTGCTGTTTGTCGACCGGCGCCTGGAATACGAGTTCGCCGTGCTGGAGCGCCAACTTGCCAAAGTCGCCGGGCTCGTGGACTTTGTATGGATGGGCGAGGATTTGGGCACGCAGCGCGCGCCTATAATCGGCATGGACACCTTTAAAAAGCATATACTGCCGCGGCACGCACAGTTTATCGGGCTTGCGGCGTCGTACGGCCTGCCGGTAATGATGCATACCTGCGGCTCGTCGAGTTGGGCCTATGAGGAGTACATCAAGGCGGGGCTCAAAGGCGTGGACACGCTGCAACCCGAGGCGGCGCACATGGAACCGCGGCGGCTCAAGGACGCATTTGGCGGCAGGCTGTTCTTTCACGGCTGCTTCTCGACGGCGGGGCCCGTCGCGTTCGGGAGCATAGAGGACACAGTGCGCGACTGCAGGGAAATTTTGGATATCATGATGCCAGGCTACGGCTACTGTTTCGCGCCGACCCACTCGCTGCAGGACAATACGCCGACGGAAAACGTAATCGCGGCGTATCAGGCCGCGCACAGATACGGGCGGTATATGTAGCGTCTGCGTGTGGCGACGCGGCTGGCACAGCCGGCGCAAGCAGCATAAACGGCATGGCCGGCGCAGGCAACGCGGCCGGAGCGGTCGGCATGTGCTCTCAGCCTCGTATGACAATACGATAAAGGAATGGGACGGTGAAAACGGCGTTGGCTTTGGGGAAAAGTTGGACAGAATGCACTGGATTTATTTTAAATCATTCATTATTTTCAATTTAGCCGCCAGGTTTTCAAGCAAGCCAACATATGAGGATTGCAATCGCCCGCATATTGATACGGCTATTTCTTCCTGATATATATGCGAGGTAAGGTTTCTGTCAGCCAGCATGTCATTCCACATTTCGCCGTCGATCAAATCCAGCGAAAACGCTTTTTTCAACACTGATTTAGGTGTTTTGGCGTCGATGTACCCTTCGGATTCCAAATACTCCATCAGCGCTTTCCAAGCCAGCTCAAACGTGAATTCAAAACGTTGAATAAACCCGTCCCTGTGCAGCTCATCGCCGCTTCTTTCGTATATTTCCTTTGCTTCCTTTAATTTCAAAACGGCTTTTGAAAATCGGTTATATTGCGTTTCTCTCATATAAATATTTACTCCGTCCGAAATAATGCTGTCCAGCAATTGTTTATTAATACCCCCGTCAACGCATACTACGTCTATCTCATATAATGTCGGCAAGTCGTCGGCAACTTCCAAAACAAAAGGCGCCTTCTCTTTTTCCAAATAGCCGTTGGCAAAGAAAACGGCGATATCCACATCGCTTTTTGGAGAGTTGTCCCCCCTAGCCCTGGAGCCGAACAGCACGATTTTATCTATATGATATTTTTGGGCAATATTTTTAAGTCCGATAAATAATTCATGCATTTTGATATGTTATACTTTTATATGAAAATAATCATGCCTTTTGTTATAAAAAAAGCTAAAAATAAATATATTTGAATAATAGATTGGTATTGTTGCATTTATTATTCTATATAGTATTGTATATTTAAAACGCGGGGAACGCAAAACATATATTATACGGCAATAACCATAAAGGAAAAATTTATAATAACGGGTGAGCTCAAAAACAAAACAGATAAACTCCGGGAGATGTTTTGGACGGGTGGATTGACAAACCCTTTCGATGTCATCGAGCAGATTACATATCTCATGTTTATCCGCGATCTTTACGAAATGGATAACACACGAAAAAAGGACGGCATAATGCCTGGCCTTTCATATGAAAGCATGTTTGCCGGCAAAGAACATCTTAAATGGTCGTCGTTGCGGGACAAACCCGCCGACATCATGTATCAAGCCATGCAGGGCGAAGTTTTCCCCTTTATCAAAACGCTGCACTCCAATAAAGGCAGTACATACGCCAAATATATGGAGGATGCGATCTATAAAATACTCACGCCTCGCCTGTTGGAGCAAATCGTTACAACATTGGATGAATTATATGCTATAGCGGACAAGCAGCCCGACAAAAAGACGTGCGCGGCGACCTCTATGAGTATATGCTCTCTAAACTTACCACGGCGGGTACAAACGGGCAATTCCGCACGCCGCGCCACATCATCCGCATGATGGTGGAACTGTTCGACATGCGGCCCGGCGACGCAATCTGCGACCCGGCTTGCGGCACCAGCGGTTTTTTGGTTTCGGCGGGCGAATATTTGAAAGAGAAATATAAACAAAATGAGGAGTACGAATATGCGAGATGATTTTCCCAATAATCAAGAACTCATTAGCACATCGTGTTGGGATTAAATGCAGCAATCCTGACTGTAGAAAACCAACGAGCGGTCCAAGCGATGAGGGAAATAAAAAACACATAAATATTGGTGTAGCTGCTCATATATGCGCAGCATCTGAAGGTGGTCCTCGTTATGATGCGGCTATGAGTTCCGAAGCACGAGCAGCTTTTGATAATGGTATTTGGCTCTGTCAATCATGCGCAAAAATGATAGACAGTCTTTTCCTATACCTCGGCGAGAATGGTAACTGAAACGTAATATTTTGATAGCTTAGCGGAAAGTAATGAGTCAGAGCAGCATGGTTATGAGTGGTCAGATAATAGCTTTAATTAAATCAGCTATACCAGTATTGCTTAAGAGTAAATGATAACAAGCTCAGTGAGTAAAAAAATTTAATTTTTAGTTCGAAGGTGGTGCAAAATATGCCTACTGATGTTTTTATTAAAAACCCCAGAGAGTACATGAAACTCGCTACGGAGACTATGCGTAATACGATACCTGAGAAAAGAACAGATAAAGCAAGTCCGTTAGTTGGTGCAGTAATTGTTACTCCTGATGGTAGAGTTGAAAAAGCCTGTCGTGGTGAGTACAGTGAAGGAGATCACGCTGAGTATACGCTTCTCGAAAGGAAGCTTTCCTCAGTTGATTTAAGAGGAGCGGTTTTATTTTGTACATTGGAACCTTGTGCTCCGGATTCAAGATCGGCAGGAAAGCAGGGTTGCGCGGAAAGAATCGTTAACCGAAGAATCTCGAAGGTGTGGGTTGGAATAGAAGATCCGGATCCGCTTGTTGATAGTAAAGGGTTCAAATACCTACAGGACAATGGCATATTGGTCGAGATGTTTGATCGTGACTTTCAGGATGAAATCAGGCGAATCAACAAGGAATTTATTTCGGGCGCAGAGGAACGAGCCAGCAACTATTACAACGAGCAAGTCTTGGATGACAGTTCCGATCTGGAACAACCATTGCTTAACGCTACACTTGACGATTTTAGCACCGAGGAAGTTGAAGCGTTTATAGCAAAAGTTAATGAGTTTAGTTTTGCCTACAAGTCTGATGAATTTCTCCGCGTATTTTCACAATTTGGATTTCTTAAAAAGAGCGATACCGGAATTCACCCAACGGGGCTGGGTATACTCCTTTTTAGTAATTACCCACAAGTATTTTTTCCTCAAGCAGTGATTCGTGCAACATATAGAAGCGCAGGTAGAAAAGAAGATATTGAGACTTTTAGCGGCAGTTTACCAAAACAGGCAAAGGAAAGCCTGGCTTGGTTTAGGAGGGTAATCGGTAGACAAATCAATCGGTCAAGTGCTGAGAGAAGGGATATTTATGACTACCCGGATGATGTGATCAGAGAATGTATCAATAATGCACTGGCACATCGTTCATGGGACATTGAAAATGCGTCGATATATTTAGAGATTAGTGATGATGCAATTGTTATTCGGAGTCCCGGGGGACCAGTTAAGCCAATCGGTATGGATAAGATGAAGAATCTAATCGCTCCCTTTTTAAGCAAGAATCCAAAAATTACGTATGTATTTGAAAAACTCCGATTAGCCGAGGTAAGAGGTCTTGGGTTTGAAACTATCAGGAGTCTTCCAACGCTGCACGATCTACCCCTTCCCGTTGTCACTTTCGATAATCCATACTTGAATTTTACATTTTCAAGAGCCTATGGAAACAAGAGTAATGGTCAAATACTCAGCAAATCTGAATCCAGAGGACTTGATTACATACGGCTCAACTCGCCAATAACACGGAAGGCTTATGAGGATGCTCTTGGCTTAATAACTAAGACAGCGGGGAGACATCTGGCGCGATTTGTCGAACTTGGCCTTGTAGCTAAAATAGGAGAGGGACCGGCAACCTTTTACGAAATTACCAATAAAGAAACATCTGGACAATCATCACGTCCAGATGTCTAGATTGCAATACAAATGGTGGCATTCCGAGCCATAACTGGACATTCAATCTGTCCAGATGTCCAAATAACTGAATAGAATCCGGTCGGGGGGTATTTAATTATACCTCAAACACCACTATTTAAACCCCTGATTGCAATGCTTTCACGTTCGTATTTGGCATCAACTGGCGTGCCCACTTACGGCTACGAATTGGCGCAGGCTGTGAAAGACGGGTATCTTGTGGATTTTGTTTCGATAGAAACGGAACTGAAATTTATGACCGAGGGCATCGCATATGATGATCTCTCTCCCGAAGAAAAAGACGAATATGAAAAGACCTTTGCCGACGAGGATGGAAACTTACCCGCATCCATTGACTCAAGCACGTTTAATCAATGGCTATTCAATCATGACACCATCAAAAAAGCGTTGTATATTCTGATGGAACATGGGCAGCGAGTGGATTTTGGCGCGAAAATCGGAAAGATAATCGTCTTTTCGAAAAATCATAGCCACGCCGAAAAGATTTTGGAAATATGGAACAAGGAATTTCCCGATTATCCAAGCCACTATTGCCGCGTCATTGACAACTACACGAACTACGCGCAAAGCCTCATCGACGATTTTTCCGACCCAAAGAAATATCCGCAGATTGCCGTATCGGTTGATATGCTGGATACAGGCGAAGAAAGAGTCGGAGGGCTGCTCTTCGAGCGGCGAAGTTTGTGCAGCCGGAGCAACCGGCGCGGTTGACGCATCCGGTACGGCTGGAGAAGCCGGCGCAGCCGGGGCTTCCGGTGTGCGCGGCGCTGTTGACGCATGGCGATGCGATTGACGCGGTTGGCACAACCGGCGCAATCGTTGAAAATAATTTAATAAACGGCATAGTCAGGAGACGACATATGGTTAATAAAAATTGCGGCGTTGACACTATGAAACGCCTGGAAACGCTTTATTCGCGCAAGGGCGTCGACCAGGCGTTCGCCATTATGTGGCAGCCCAACCCCGTCATCGGCGCATACGCCGCGCGCTACCCCGAAGGGGAGACCGAATACCCCGATCCCGAAGGGCGCGCCCTGTTTTGGAAACGCGTCTACGAAGCGTATCCGGCGGAGCTGGAAGACGATTCCATGCCCTCCAGTTATCTGATTGAATTTGACCAGGGCCTGATGCCGGGCTTGCTGGGCGCGGACGTCCACATGATGAGAAACCCGAACAACGCGTGGATATCGTCCATGACATTTCCCTTAGGCAGCCACATATGCGATTTGCCGGCGCTGGTTTTAGATCGGGATAATATATGGTTTCGCAGGTATGTGCGGCAAATGGAATTGTACAGGGATATCGGCGCGGGCGTCTATGGGGTGAGCCATCTGACGTCGCTTTCCGGGCTGAACGCCATGATGGAGTTTTTGGGCGCGTCCAACGCCTACTACGCGTTGGCGGACGAACCGGAATCGTCATTGAAGTTTATATATGAATCCGTGGAGTTCGGCCGCCTGTTACAGGACGAATTCTTCAGCCGCGTCGCCTTGACGAACGGAGGCACTTTTGGCTATTCGGCGCAGTGGTCGCCCGGCAGGATAATCGCGGAAAGCGTCGACGCCTTTCATATGACCAGCGTCGGCATGTTCAGGCAATTCGGCAGGGACCCCCTGGCTAAAATGATAAGCTATTACGACGGCGCCATGATGCATATCCACTCCAACGGCCTGCACCTGCTGGAGGACGTCTGCGCCATAAGCGGCGTCATTTGTATACAGCTGGGCGACGACGTAAACGCGGGGTTCAGGATTTATGAACGCATGGACGAACTGGACGCCAGGCGCGGCGACGTCCCGCTGATTATCAGCATACCGCTGGATGTGTTCGCGCGGCGGCTTGAGCGGCGCGAATTGCATGGCAACGTATTGTATATGGTATCGGACGCGCCGGACGTCGCCGAATCCAACCGCATTATGGAAAAAGTCAGGGCTTACCGCCGTTAAGCGGCCGAATGCCGCGATAAGCCAACCAAATGCCGATGTTAACCGGCCGAATGCCGGCGATATCCGGCCGAATATTACCGTTAATCGGCCGAATGCCGCCGGCGGCGGCAATAATACCATTATTTTACTTAGGTACTAATATGGGATTCCGCGTCAAGCGACTTCGGGAACTCAGGTTGTCGCTTATGCGCTGAATGACACAAATGAGGATTTATTATTAATCAAGTTTTATGAAAGGCGAATATATGTCCGATTCGATAAACCCGAAAATCAAGGCGATAGCCGCGGACGACTGCGCGGATTTCACGCCGCGCATGTTTGCGGTCAACCACTCGGCGGGCGAAAAGCTGGACGCGCGCGTCGCGCAATGGCTGGACCCGATAGAATATAAATCCGTCGGCTGCTGGTATTTAGATAAAAACGCGAAGACCGAACTGCACTTCCACGATTTTGACGAGTACTGGCTGTGGATTAAGGGCCGGACGGAACTGACGTTACGCCTGCCGGACGGGCGCGCCGACACGTTCGAAATCGGGCCGGGCTGGATCGTCTATTGCGTCCGCGGCGTGGAGCACGGGCACACGCCCGCCGAAGACTGGGGTTGCTACCAGTTCAACAGCGTCGTAGCCGCCGAAGCGCGCGGCGGCCACCTGCACAAAAACATATAAAAATCATTAAAACATGAATATACAAATATTTGGCAAATCGAAATGCTTTGACACTAAAAAAGCCGAACGTTATTTCAAGGAACGCAACATTAAGTTCCAATACATTGACATATTGAAATACGGCATGAGCAAAGGCGAATACCAGAGCGTAAAAAGCGCCGTGGGCGGCATGGAGCCTCTGATTGACGAAAAGTCAAAGGCGTATGAAAATCTATATATAAAGTATCTCGCCAGCCGGGACGCCGTCGAAGCAAAGCTGCTGGACAATCCGGCGCTGTTCAGAACGCCGGTCGTGCGCAACGGCAAAAAGGCGACGGTCGGCTATCAGCCCGAAGTGTGGACAAACTGGGATTAGCGGGCCGCCGGCGTTGACGCTTACGAACAGCGACAATTAACTACCTGTCCGGGATATTACCTGATATAAATTAACGTCTGCTGACGTTGACGCTTAGGAACAGCGACGATCAGTCACCTGTCCGCGACGATGTCTAAAAAAATTTGCATCCGCCGGCGTGTTTACGTGTTCTTTACGAACCATTCCAGCAGCGCTTCGGCTTCGCCGCACGTTTTGACGGACGTGTCATAGATAGTTTTGTCCGGGCGCAGGCATTTGTGCATGTGCTTTATTTCGTCGGGCGTACCCCATACGGCTACGGCTTTACCGCGCGACTGCACTTTTTGGTACAGCTCGATATAGTTCACGTGCGAACCCCTGCCGTCTCCCGGGACATACCCCAGTAGGTACAGGTTTTTCGACGCGAGCAGATCGTCCGTGTGCGTCAGCGCGCCGGGCCCGTCCCAGTGGTACAACACGCGGTTGCCAAAATATTCCGCCTCCCGTTCCAGGTACGGCAGCACAAAGCGGCGGAACATCGGGCCGCTTATCATATAGGAAAAGTCGCACTGCAGGTGGTCAAAGCCGTTCGCCGCAGGCAGGTTGTACGGCTTGAACAGCCGGTTGTACACGACGTCCACGATCTCCATCGCGTAACCGAGGGCCTTGTCGATGACTTCCGGGCGGTCGATCAGGTCCAGGCACAGGTTTTCCGCGCCGCGCATGCCTTGAAGCAAATCCATGTTGGTCAGCAGGTCGATAGGGCTGAACAGCATTACGCCGCGCATGGCTTCTGCGCATTTTTCCGCAAACGCCAACTTGCGCAGCCACAGCGGATTGCCTTCGTCTATGCGTATCGGAAATACGTCCTCCCACTGTTCGACGTACGGGACGGACCAATTCGTGCTGCGATCGCCGCCTTCGAAATGCAGTTTCCCGCCGCACAGCGCGGCTATTTCGTCGCAACCGAAACTGAGGTTGGGCTGCGGCAGGGCCTCGCCAATATACAGCGACCGGCGCGCGTTGCCGATTAGCCCGCGCGTCAGTTCGTCCAAATCATTGTATATGCGGGTGTAATAGTTGTTTTCATAATAGGGTTCGTCGCCGCCGTCCGGAACATGAATCCTGACAATCGGGCGGTCAAGCATATCGCCGTTCCAAAACGCCTCAAAGCGCCGCACCGTATCCCGGTAATCGGGTTTTAGCTCCAGTTTTTCGTAATCGGTCATGTTATATGGCATATATAATCATCCTTTAAAATATTTAATCCGGTAAAAACGTTGGCAAAATAGTTTTGTACTTGTATACCTAATCGTTAAACCGATACTATACTATGTACGATTGCGTTGTCAAATATAATGATTCGTTATTGTACACGTCATATATTAATATAATAGATAATAAGTAGAATGCGGCGTCTTCGATGCCCCACGTTTACAGTTAAAGCATTTTACGGGACGTCGAGGACGCCGTCCCCTACACGCTTTGAACAGTAGCAATGATTCTTAACGGTTAAAACGGCGTTTTTATTCTTATTGTCTTCCGGCGCGCGCTGATGTATAATCTGCTTTATTATTTTAATAATTCTATGTGAATATGAAATGGCGTAAAATGAAAAAGTTAGCGTTTATAATATTTTCTGTTTTATTGACAGTCAGCCTCTTTACCGCGGCCGCCCACGCGGACGCCGATCAGCTCGCACTGCGCCTGAAGGAATTGGGCATGTTCAGGGGGGTCGGCGAAAACGCCGACGGGACGGCGGTTTTCGATTTGAAAAGGGCGCCGACAAGGGCCGAAGCCCTGGTCATGCTGGTGCGCGCGCTGGGCAAAGAAAACGCCGCTCTTAAATGCAAAAAATCGCACCCGTTCACGGACGTGCCGGACTGGGCGGACGGCTACGTGTCTTACGCCTGGGACAACAAGCTGACGTCCGGAATCTCGGAGACGTTGTTCGCGCCTGACGCGCCGGTTTCCGCGGCTATGTACATGACGTTCATGCTGCGCGCGCTGGGGTATGCGGACACCGGCTTAGACGACGAATTCAAATATGAGAACGGCGATTTTTACTGGGAGCGCCCATGGGCGCTGGCCGCATGGTGCGGCATATTGCCTCCGCTGACGGATATCAACGATTTCACGCGGGCGGACGTCGTAAATATAACCTGCGCCGCGTTCTATGCGAAACTGAAAGGCGCGGATAAATTTTTATATGAACGCCTGATCGCCGAAGGCGCTTTCACAGACAAGCAGTTCCGCGCCGCGTTTTCGGGTGCGGCGCTTTCGGATTACGAAAAGACAGAAAAAATGGTTTCCGAATATATCCGATCAAACGAGCATTTCAAGGCGAAAAAGAACGTCGCGCCGTATGAAATCCATCATATTTTCGACATTGCGGACGACGGCGCGCTGATTAAAGCCGACGCCCTGGTATGCCTGGCCGAGGTCAGCATAGACGGCGAAAACGTCAAATATTACGGCGTTTACACTATGCGGCTGTGGCATATGGAGTTTGACGCCGCGACGCTGGAATGCAAATCCTGCCTGACGTCGCTGGATCTGTACAACCAGCGGCGCCCGGCGGAAGAACTGTTCTCTAAAAAAACCGTCGAAGGGGAAGGCATGTTCTATTCGGGGATAATTGGCGTCGGAAAGTTGGAAGCCGGGCTGCAAACCGCCGGCGGGCGCCTGGCTTACAGCCCGCTGACCTATGACGAGATAATGGAGAACAACTATTATTCCAATCCGTTTTTCGCCCCGGTGCGGACGATCGAAACGGACGCGTGCACAATACTGAGTTGGACGTACGGCGGGACCATGCACGGCCCGTACGGCAATTTGGATTTGATCTATAAACCCGGCGCCGCAATGGGCGAAGGTACGATCGTATCGCTGCCGCTGCCGTGGGCGAACCTCATGGGCACGACCGCGATCGCCGAAAATCTGACGCTGAGCGACGATAAGCGGACGCTGTATTATTCGTTTTACTTCGACGAGCCGATGCTCGAAGGCGACACAGTCTGCCAGGAAGGCGGAACATTCAGCTACACGGTGGATTTGGCGACGGGCGAAGCCAGGTTGGAAATAAAATAAACATAGTAATAATGATGGGTTGACGGCTATGGTATAGTTTGCAAGTATTAACCACACTTAATATACGGCAATAGAAAGGCGAGAATCACAATGATTAAAAAATACGCGGACGAAAACACGGAAATTTTAATTTTTGTAATTACTGTGATTGTATTGGCTTTGTTTACGGCAGGCATGTTTTTATTTGCGGCTATTTTCAATGTGGATTTAACAGATGCCGTACATGATGTCAATTTTTATTTGACATCCATATCAGGCAAAATTGTTTTAGCCGTTTTAATTATATTTGTTTTAATTCAATTTAAAATGCAGTCTTTAATGAAGCCGTCGTCAAAAGAACTATTAAAGAGTTTTGCAATAGGCTGGTTTTGCTTTGTAATCCCTTTAGCAATATTCGTAACCGGTTTCGATTACTCAAGGGCAGGTTCAATCGAACGGGGCAATTGGATTCTGTTGCTTTTATATGCGGGCGAAATGCTGCTTGCCGGAATTACCGAAGAGTTTTTATGCAGGGGATTCATTTATAACGCAATATTTAATAAACACAACGACGTTAAGAAGGCGGTGTTTATTTCCGCCGCCATTTTCGGAGCCGCGCATATAATAAATCTGGTTCATCAAACGCCTGTCAATACAATTTTTCAAATTATTTTCGCTTTTGTCGGCGGCGTTTTTTTTGCCGCCATCTATGCAAGATGCAAAAATATTTGGGCGCTTGCGCTGATGCACGCATTTTGGAATATCGGCTTCGGCGCCGCAGAAATTCTCACTCCTTCCGAAACCGTTGTTGAAAGTGGCATTTTGGAACAAGTCCCGATGCTTATCGTATTGGTCTTTATGTTATGCATGGGGATGTTCCTAATCAGAAAGAAAAAACTGTCGCCCCTGCTTCCGCAATGACCACGCCAAACGTT
>Ga0209628_10001159_pt1 | contig 16782 bp, 16 predicted proteins | sample TergutCu122P4_FD_187285 | JGI IMG/M metagenome (GOLD analysis project Ga0209628, IMG submission 187285) | Cubitermes ugandensis P4 segment gut microbial communities from Kakamega Forest, Kenya - Cu122 P4 (SPAdes) (version 2) | ecosystem: Host-associated > Arthropoda: Insects > Digestive system...
CGGGGTGGCGGGCGATGAAGTCGCGGACCACCAGCGGCAGCGCGTAGCGGGCCTGGGTATGGGTCGCCGCCAGCACCAGCCGGCCGCTGTCGCCCTTCGAGAAATCGGCGCAGGCGCGCTTGAGGTTTTCCGCTTCGCCTAGAATGCGCTCGGCGATGCTCAGCACGGTGCGGCCCGGCTCGGTAATGCCGGTGAACCGCTTGCCGCTGCGCTCGAAAATGGCGACGCCCAGTTCATCCTCCAGCAGCCTGACCTGCTTGGAAATGCCCGGCTGCGAGGTATAGAGCGATTCCGCCGCTTCCGAGACATTGAGTCCCTGGCGGCGAATTTCGACGATGTAACGCAATTGCTGGAGTTTCATGGCGCCTGCTAATAACCCAAAGTTATACCAATCTAACCCAATATTCTTTTTGGCACAAATGGCCGCTGCTACGATGCGCGGCATGAATTCTCACCACCCCACCCACCATTGCGCCGCCGCTCGGCGCGCGGCAAAACGCCATGTATAAATACGACGCCATCGACCGCCAACTGGTCGCCGAGCGCGTCGACCAGTTCCGCGACCAGATTCGCCGCTGGCAGGCCGGCGAACTGAGCGACGACGAATTCCGCGCCCTGCGCGTGCGCAACGGCCTGTATATCCAGCGCCATGCGCCGATGTTCCGCATCGCCGTGCCCTACGGCATGATGAATTCGACCCAGTTGCGCACCCTGGCCCGCATCGCCCGCCAATATGATCGCGGCTACGGCCATTTCACGACCCGCCACAACCTGCAACTGAACTGGCCGAAAATCGAGGATGTGCCCGACATCCTGGCAGAACTCGCCGAAGTCGAGATGCACGCCATCCAGACTTCCGGCAACTGCGTGCGCAACGTCACCACCGACGCCTTCGCCGGCGTCGCCGCCGACGAGATCATCGACCCGCGCCCGCTGGCCGAGATCCTGCGCCAGTGGAGCACCTTCCACCCGGAATTCAGCTTTCTGCCGCGCAAGTTCAAGATCGCCATTTCCGGCACGCGGGAGGATCGCGCCGTCACCTGGTTCCATGACATCGGCCTGCATCTGAAACAGGAAAACGGCGAAACCGGCTTCACCGTGATCGTCGGCGGCGGCCTGGGGCGCACGCCGATCCGCGGCGAGGTGGTGCGCGAATTCCTGCCCTGGCGGCACATCCTCTCCTACTGCGAGGCCATTCTGCGCGTCTATAACCGCTTCGGGCGGCGCGACAACGCCTTCAAGGCGCGCATCAAGATTCTCGTGCAGGCGCTCGGCGTCGCGGAATTCACCCGCCAGGTCGAGGCCGAGTGGGCGCACGGCAAGGATGGCCCGGCGACCATCACCCAGGCCGAGTACGACCGCGTCGCCGCGCATTTCGCGCCGCCGCCCTACCGCCGGGAAAGCGCCGACGAGGCCGATCTCGCCGCCCGCCGCGCCGCCGACAAGGCTTTTTCCCGCTGGCTGGCGCGCAACACCCGTGCGCATAAAGTTCCGGGCTACGCCGCCGTCACGCTGTCGCTGAAACCGCACGGCCAGCGGCCCGGCGATATCACCTCGGCGCAGATGGAAGCCGTCGCCGACCTGGCCGACCGCTACAGCTTCGGCGAACTGCGCAGCAGCCACGAGCAGAACATCATCCTCGCCGATGTCCGCCGCGCGGATCTGTACGCCGTCTGGCAGGGCGCCCGCGCCGCCGGCCTGGCGACCCCGAACATCGGCCTGTTGACCGGCATCATCTGCTGCCCCGGCGGCGATCTGTGCGATCTCGCCAACGCCAAGTCGGTGCCCATCGCCAACGCCATCCAGGCCCGTTTCGACGACCTCGACTACCTGTTCGACCTCGGCGAAATCGACCTCAACATCTCCGGCTGCATGAACGCCTGCGGCCACCACCACATCGGCCACATCGGCGTGCTCGGCGTCGACCGCAACGACGCCGAGTACTACCAGGTCACGCTGGGGGGCCGCCAGGGCAACGACGCCCGGCTCGGCAAGGTCATCGGACCGTCCCTTTCCGCCGCGGAAATGCCGGACGTGGTCGAGCGCATCATCCAGGTCTATGTGGACCACCGCGAAGCCGGCGAATGCTTTCTCGACACCCTTGACCGCATCGGCATCGACCCCTTCAAGAACCGCGTCTACGAAGGCCGCGCCCACGGCAGGGCCAGGGTCGCGGAAATGGCGGTCGCATGATGGCGCAACTGATAAAGGACGACCGCCTGCAAGCCGACGCCTGGCAGACCCTGGAACTGGCCGCCGGCCAGAGCGCGGAAACGGTGGAACTGCCGAGCGGCGACACCATCTTCCCGCTCGCCGTCTGGCAGGCGCGGCGGGCCGAAATCACCGGGCGCGGCGCGCGCGCCGGCCTCCTGCTACAACCCGGCGAACGGGTCGAGGACATCGCCGCCGACCTCGGCCATTTCGCGGTCATCGCCGTCAATTTCCCGAAATTCGCCGATGGCCGGGGCTATTCCACGGCCAGCCTGCTGCGCCAGCGTTACCGCTACCACGGCGAATTGCGCGCCGTCGGCGACGTGCTGCACGACCAGTTGTTCTTCATGCGGCGCGTCGGCTTTAACAGCTACGCGCTGAAAGACGGCAAGGACGCCGCCCGGGCGCTGGCCGAAGGCTTCAAGGGCTTCAGCGACAGCTACCAGGCGTCCGCCAGCCAGCCGCAACCCCACTTCCGCCGCCGCCCCCAGACCCGATGATCCCCAGCCAACTCTCCATCACCCCCGAACTGAGCGCCAGCGTCGCCGCCAAAACCGCCAGGGCCGCCGCGCTGCTCGCCGACATCGCCGGCAACTGCTCGCCCGCCGCCTTCGCCAACAGCCTCGGCGCCGAAGACATGGCGCTGACCGACCTGATCGTCAAAAACGCCCTGCCGATCGAAATCTTCAGCCTCGACACCGGCCGCCTGCCGCCCGAAACCTATACGCTGATGGCCGAAGTGCAAAAGCACTACGGCCTCAAGCTGACCCTCTATTTCCCGCAGGCCGGGGCGGTCGAATACTACACGCGCCAGCACGGCATCAACGCCTTCTACGAATCGGTGACGCTGCGAAAAGCCTGCTGCCACGTGCGCAAGGTCGAACCGCTGCGCCGCGCGCTGGCTGGAAAACGCGCCTGGATCACCGGCATGCGCGCCGAACAGGCCGCCACCCGCGGCCAGCTCGCGCTGCGCGAATATGACGAAAGCAATGGCCTGGAAAAATTCAACCCGCTCGCCGACTGGACGGAAAAGGAAATCTGGACCTACCTCAAGCAGAACGGCGTACCCTGCAACGCCCTGCACGACAAGTTCTACCCCAGCATCGGCTGCGCCCCCTGCACCCGCCCCATCACCCCCGGCGAGGACATCCGCTCCGGCCGCTGGTGGTGGGAAGCCCCGGAATCCAGGGAGTGCGGATTGCATGTGAAGGGGTGACGCCGGAAGGCGGCGCCATGAAGCCCTTGGGTTATTCGATTTTTACTTCAAGACGACAACAATAGTGCCCGTCGTCATTCTGCGCGTAGCGAAGCGTAGTCGCAGAATCCAGATGCCGCATGGACTCCGCGACTACGCGCGGAATGACGGGCCATCTAAATAATTTAACGCTTGAAGTAGAAGTGGAATTACTGAGGCACAGCCTCTGAAATTCCGTCATTCCCGCAGGTTTTTAGCGGGAATCCAGGTGGTTTTCCTCAACCGCTGTGTTCCGCGCCTGCCGGTTCCGGCTATTGCGCGCCGACCATCGCCACCGCCTCGGCAGGCCGGACGATCGGAATGCCTTGATAACTCCCGCCAAGCGTGTGCAGGTGCTTGTCCCCCGACACGATCAAATCCGCCTGAGCGGCCAGCGCGCAGGCCAGCACGCCATCATCCGCCGGATCGGCCGCGATGGCTGGCGCGATCTGCGCTGGCGTCACGAGCGTCGTCAATGCCGCATAGCCCGACACCAGTTCCTCGATCGGCAATGCCGATGCCGCAATGACTTTGGCGAATTTTCGGCGTGTCAGGATGTCGGAAAGTTCGGCCAGCAACGAACGGATCGTGAAAAGCTCGATCTCTCCAAGTTGCGCCGCATCGAGCAGCGCGCCCGAATGACCGCCCCAAAACAAGCCGGAGGCAACGATGTTGGTATCCAGCGCCAGCCGCATCAGCGCGCAGCCTTGGCGCGACGCCCGGCGCGCGCGACGTCGACTTCCGCCTGGATTTCGTCGAGGCTCATCGGTTCGATACCCGCCTCGGCCACCCGCTGGCGCACCAGGGTCAATTGCGCCAGGCGGCGGCTGCGCACCGCTTCGCGCAACAGGCTTTGCAGGCTGTCTGGATTCAGCAGCCCCAGTTGCGCGGCATCTTTCGCCAGGCGATCCGGCAAATTCAGTTTCAGCTCCAGGGTCGTCATGGCATTTTCTCCTCGGCGCCGCCGCATGTCCGAACAAGCGCGTTTTCTTGCGACGCACGGCTATATCCTAACCCATCCCATCCGCGACGCCACCGCCGGCTTCCCGCCCCCGGATGAGCAATCGCCGCATTTGCCAGGAAAAGCCCCCGGCAAAGCTGGTATCATATCGGTTTCCCTTGGGCGGCCCGTTTGCGCCCGCGCGGGGGCCGGCGGCTGGTGAAACGGGCGGGCCGGCCAGGCCCGATGATTCAGCAGCCTCCTTGCAGGAATCCGATATGAGCGAAATCGACCTGAAACATTTCTTCCTCGAAAACGTCCGCCTGTTCGAGTGTTTCCCCGCCGAACAGATCGAGGAGATCGTTCTCAAATCCCGCCTGGCGACCTTCGAGGGCAACGAGGCGATGATCGAAACGGGCGACGAGGGCAAGTTCATCGGCGTCATGATCAGCGGCCACGCCGAGATTTCGGTCAGCGACAACACCGGCACCCGCGCGGTGATCGGCCAACTGGAGGCCGGCGAGGTGTTCGGGGTGGTTTCGCTGTTGACCGGCGAGCGCAATCTGGTCGATGTCATCGCCGGCAACCGCTGTTTCGTGCTGGTCATCCCGCGCGATGTGGTCAATGCCCATATCCTGGCCAATCCCAAGGCCGTCGTCTATTTGTCGCGCCTGCTCGCCGAACGCACCCGCGCGATGTCCTTCGATCCGCTCGGCGTGCTGGGCCGGGCGGCGACCAAGGCGGCGGACCCCTACGCGCTGTCGCTGACCAGCAAGGACCCCGGCAAGATCGTCGTGCTCAACGTCGGCATCAGCCAGATCCGCTTCGGCATCTACGACACCGCCGAGATCGGCGTCGATGTCCGCGGCGTCATCGACAACGCCGATCCGCGCGTCGCCCGCGTCACGGTGCGCGTCGGGCCGCAGTTGAAGACGATGGAGCGCCCGGCCTTCCAGTTGTCCGACCTGTTCCAGACGATGGCCGAGGCGACCGCCCTGCTCGGTCCGGCCTTCGCCTTTCATCCCGATGATGTCTCGATCATCGGCCACCGCGTCGTGCATGGCGGCAGCAAGTTTTCCAGCGCGGTCGTCATCACCCCGGAGGTGATCGCCGATATCGAGGAACTGGCCGTTTTCGCCCCGCTGCACAATCCGGTCAATGTCGCTGGCATCCGCACCGCGCTCGCCGCCTTCCCCAACGTGCCGCAGGTCGCCGCCTTCGACACCGCCTTCCACCAGACGCTGGCGCCCTACGCCTACCTCTACGGCCTGCCCTACGAGCTGTACAAGCAGCACGGCATCCGCCGCTACGGCTTTCACGGCGCCTCGCACCGCTATGTCTCGCTGAAATCGGCGGAAGTGCTCAGGCGCCCCCTCGGCGAGCTGGAAATCATCTCCTGCCACCTCGGCATCGGCGCCTCGCTGTGCGCCATCGACCACGGCCGCTCGGTGGATACGACGATGGGCATGACGCCGACCGACGGCCTCATCATGTCCAGCCGTTCCGGCGGCATCGACCCGTCGGTGATGATCCACCTGATGCAGCAGCACCAGATGTCGCCGGAACGCCTCTCCGCCCTGGTCAATGCCGAAAGCGGCCTGAAAGGCATTTCCGGCATTTCCAGCGATATCCGCGAAATCGAGAAGGCCGCCGCCGACGGCCACCACCGCGCCCTGCTCGCCCACAAGGCCTACTGCTACCAGGTGCGCAAGAACATCGGCGGCTATGTCGCGGCGATGGGCGGCCTCGACGTGCTCGCCTTCACCGGCGACATCGGCGAAACCAGCGCCACGGTGCGCAGCCTGGCCTGCCAGGGCCTGGAATTCATGGGCATCCGGCTCGACGAGAAGAAAAACCGCAACATCGGCCGGCTCGACTCGCACGCCATCGTCTCGACCGACGATTCGCCGGTCGCCATCCTCGTCGTCGCCAACGACGACGAGCGCCTGGTGGCCTGGGAGGCGCTGCGCGCCATCGAGCGCAACCAGTTGCTGCTGGAAGCCAAGGCCGAGGATACGCCGGCCATCCCGATCGAAATATCGGCGCATCACGTGCATCTGTCGCAGGCCGATGTCGAGGCGCTGTTCGGCCCCGGCCACCAATTGACGCCAATGCACGAACTGTCGCAGCCCGGCCAGCACGCCTGCGAGGAAAAAGTGCATCTGGTCGGCCCCAAGGGGCGAATCGCCAATGTCCGCGTGCTCGGCCCGACGCGCAAGGAAACCCAGGTCGAAATCGCCATGACCGAGCAATTCAAGCTCGGCGTCCAGCCGCCGATCCGCCAGTCGGGCGACCTCGCCGGCACCCCCGGCCTGACGCTGGAAGGCCCCTACGGCAACGTGGCGATCGAGCGCGGCGTGATCTGCGCCCAGCGCCACATCCACATGACGCCGGAAGACGCCCGGCGCTTTCGCGTGCGCGACAACTACGTCGTCCGCGTGCGCGCCGAGGGCGAACGCAAGCTGATCTTCGGCGACGTCGTGGTGCGCGTGAACCCCGCCTTCCGGCTGGCCATGCACATCGACACCGACGAAGGCAACGCCGGCAACATCCAGACCGGCATGCTCGGCCACATCGAAGAAATCCAGAGCCGCCACTGAACGGCGGCTGGCCAGCCGCCGGCTGCGCCAGCCACCCCCACCATGCCCCTGCCCAAGCTCGACCCCGCCGCCTACCCGGCGCAGCTTGCCGCCAAGCTCGCCCGCTTTCGCGCCGACTTCGCCGCCTTCGCCCTGCCGGAACCCGCCGTATTCGCCTCAAAGCCGCTGCATTACAGGCTGCGCGCCGAATTCCGCGCCTGGCATCACGACGGCGTTTTCGACTACGCCATGTTCGACCCGGACAACCCCCGCCAGCCGGTGCTGATGAGCGACTTCCCCGCCGCCGACGCCGCCGTCTGCGCGCTGATGCCGCGCCTGCGCGCCGCCATCCTGGCCGACCCGGCGCTGTGCCGGCGGCTGTACGGCGTCGAATTCCTCGCCACCCTGAGCGGCGACATGCTGGTTACCCTGATCTACCACCGCAAGCTCGACGCCGCCTGGGAAGAAGCGGCCCGGCAACTGGCGGCGGCGCTCGGCATCGCCCTGATCGGCCGCAGCAAGGGGCAGAAAATCGCGCTCGAGCGCGACTGGGTGGAAGAAGGCTTTGAACTCGACGGCCGCGCGCTCCGCTACCGGCAATACGAAGGCAGCTTCACCCAGCCAAACGGCGGCATCAACCGGCGCATGCTCGGCTGGGCGCGCGTCCGGGCCGCCGGACTGGGCGGCGACCTGCTCGAACTCTACTGCGGCAACGGCAACTTCACGGTCGTCCTCGCCCCGCTGTTCGAGCGCGCGCTCGCCACCGAAGTCGGCAAATCCTCGGTGCTGGCCGCGCGGCACAACCTCACCGCCAATGCCATCGGCAACGCCGCCATCGCCCGCCTGGCCAGCGACGAAATCAGCGAGGCGCTGGCCGGACGGAAAAATTTCCGCCGCCTGAAGGACATCGACCTCGCCGCCTATCGCTTCACCACCCTGTTCGTCGACCCGCCCCGCGCCGGCCTCGACCCCGCCACGCTCGAACTGGCCCGCGGCTTCGCCAACATCCTGTACATCTCATGCAACCCGCAAAGCCTGCGCGACAACGTCGTCGCCCTCTTTGACACCCACCGCATCACCGCCGCCGCCGCCTTCGACCAGTTCCCCTACACCGACCACCTGGAAACCGGCCTGCTGCTGCAACGGCGCTGAGGGCGGCGGCGCATCCGGCGATTTTCTTGCCGATGGCATGGTTTTCGCCGTTTTGACTCCGCGCCGGGGCGATGCCATAGTGTCCCCATGAAAACGAAAGCCCGCTTTCTCATCTTGGCGCTGCTCGCGCTGGCGGCCGGCGGCGGCGCCTGGTGGCATTTTCATCGGCCGGCTCAGGGCGGCGCGCTGACGCTTTACGGCAATGTCGATTTCCGCCAGGCGTCGGTGCCCTTCAATGGCAATGAGCGGATCGCCGAGATTCTGGTCGAGGAAGGGGCGCGGGTCGCCAAAGGGCAGGTGCTGGCCCGGCTGGACACCAGCCGCCTGCTGCCGCAACTGGCGCAGACCGAGGCCCTGCTGGAAGCCCAGAGGGCGGTCGTCGAGCGCCTGCTGAACGGCACGCGCAAGGAGGAAATCGCCCAGGCGCGGGCCAGTCTGCAAGCGGCCAGGGCGGATGCGGCGAACGCGGCGGCGCAGTATGAGCGCAGCAGGGCGCTGCGGCCGGTTTCCGCCGTCAGCCAGCAGGATCTCGAGCAGGCGAAGGCCGCCGCCGACATGGCCGCCGCCAGGGCGGAGGTGGCCGACAACGCGCTCAGGCTGGCGCTGATCGGCCCGCGCGCCGAGGACATCGCGCAGGCCAGGGCGCAACTGCGGGCTTATGAGGCGCAACTGGCGCTGTTGCGCCAGCAGTTGGCCGATGCCGAGCTGCATGCGCCTTTCGACGCGGTGGTGCAGTCCCGGCTGATGGAGCCGGGCGAGATGGCTTCTCCCGCCAGGCCGGTGTTTTCGCTGGCCACCCTGGGCACGAAATGGGTGCGCGCCTATGTCTCGGAGCCGGATCTGAGCCGCGTCCGCAACGGCTCGCCGGCGCAGGTGCGCATCGATGGCCTGGCCGATCGGCCGCTGGCGGGCTGGGTCGGCTTCATTTCGTCGGTCGCCGAATTCACGCCGAAAACGGTGCAGACCGAGGATTTGCGCACCAATCTGGTGTATGAGATCCGGGTGTTCGTCAAGGACGCCGACGATTTGTTGCGTCTGGGGATGCCGGCGACGGTGACGATTCTCCCCGATGCCGGCAGCCAATGACCCCGGAAACCGCGCCGCCGGTCGACATCCAGCGCGTCCATAAGAGCTTTCGCCGCGCCACCGGCGAGACGGTCAGGGCGCTCGACGATGTTTCCTTCACGGCGCGCCGGAACACCCTGACGGCGCTGGTCGGGCCGGATGGCGGCGGCAAGACCACGCTGCTGCGCATGATGGCAGGCCTCGTGACGGCCGACGACGGCGCGGCGCGCGTCCTCGGCATCGACGCCGGCGCCGAGCCGCAGGCGGTGCAGCGGCGGATCGGCTACATGCCGCAGAAATTCGGCCTGTACGAGGATCTGACGGTGCAGCAGAATCTCGATCTGTATGCCGATCTGCATGGCGTCGAGCGCGCGGCGCGCCGCGAGATTTATCCGCGCCTGCTGCACATGACGGCGCTCGGCCGCTTTACCGGCCGCCTGGCCGGCGCGCTGTCGGGCGGCATGAAGCAGAAGCTGGGGCTGGCCTGCACGCTGGTTCGCCTGCCCGACCTGCTGCTGCTCGACGAGCCGACGGTCGGAGTCGATCCGCTGTCGCGCAAGGAATTGTGGGAGATCGTCCGCCATCTGATCCGGGATTCGGGATTGACGGTGGTCGTCAGCACGTCTTACCTCGACGAGGCCGAGTTTTGCGATCACGCGGTGGCGCTGCATCTGGGCAAGGTGCTGGCGCAGGGCAAGCCGCAGGACATCACGGCGCGCGCCGCCGGGCGCGTGTTCCTGGCCGCCGCCGGCGACGGGGCCGCGGCGCGCGCGCTGCAAGCCCGGCTGTTCCGCCATCCCGGCGTCGTCGACGCGGCGCCGCAGGCGGGCCGGGTGCGCATCGTCACCCATGAACCCCAGCCGCCCCGCCTCGCCGGCGATGCGGCCGGCCTCATTTACGCGCCCGCCACGCCGCGCTTCGAGGATGGCTTCATGCTGCTGTTCCGGGCCGCCGTCGGCGATATCCGCTCGACGGCGATCCGCCTCGAACATGGCCTGGGCGGCGTGGTTGGCAACGGCGCGGACGGCGTCGCCGTCGAGGTCAGCGGCCTGCGGCGCCGGTTCGGCGATTTCGTCGCCGTCGATGACGTGTCCTTCAAGGTCCGGCGCGGCGAAATCTATGGCCTGCTGGGGCCGAACGGCGCCGGCAAGAGCACGACCTTCCGCATGCTCTGCGGCCTGATTCCGGCCAGCGGCGGCACGCTGCGCGTGGCCGGGGCCGATCTGCGCGCCTCGCGGGCCGAGGCGCGCGCCCGGCTCGGCTATGTCGCCCAGAAATTTTCCCTGTACGGCGACTTGTCGGTGGATGAGAACCTCGATTTCTTCGCCAGCGCCTACGGCCTGCGCGGCGCCAGAAAGCGCGAGCGCATCGAGTGGGCGAAGGCGCAATTCGAGCTGGGTTCGCTCGCCGGTCTGCCCAGCGGCCAACTGCCCGGCGGCTACAAACAGCGCCTGGCGATGGCAGCCGCGCTGCTGCACGAGCCGGAGATCCTCTTTCTCGACGAGGCCACCAGCGGCGCCGACCCCCTGGCGCGGCGGGAATTCTGGGGGCGCATCACGGCGCTGTCCGAGCAGGGGGTCACGGTCATCGTCACCACGCATTTCATGGAGGAGGCGGAATACTGCGACCGGATCATCATCATGGACGGCGGCGTCGCGCTCGCCGAGGGTTCGCCGGGCGAGATCCGGGCGCGGGCCAAACGCCGGGACGACAGCGAGCCGACGATGGAGGACGCCTTCATCGCCATCGTCGAAGCCGCCCGCCGGGAAGCGGCAGAGGCCGTTCGATGAGCGGCGCCCGGCAGAGCCTTCGCCGCCTCGCGGCGCTGACCAGAAAGGAAACCTGGCAGATCCTGCGCGACCCCAGCGCCATCGCCATCGGCGTGATCCTGCCGCTGTTGATGCTGATCCTGTTCGGCTACGGACTTTCCTTCGATATCAAGAATCTGCCGGTGGCGGTCGTCGTCGAGCAGGATTCGGCCAGGGCGCGCGCCGTGGTGTCGGCGCTGCGCCTGTCCCGCTATTTCGCCGTGCATCCGGCGGGCACCATGGCCGAAGCCGAACGCCTGATGGCCGAACAGAAAGTCAACGCCATCCTGCGCCTGCCGCCGCATTTCCCGCGCGACCTTGAGGCCGGCGGCGCGGCGCTGCTGGTCATCATGAAAGCGACCGAACCCAATACCGCGAGAATCGCCTCGACCTACCTTGCGGGCGCGATCAACTCCTGGCAGGCGCGCGAAGCGAGCGACGGCAGCCCGGCGCCGGACCTGCCGAACATCGCCATCGACAGCCGCATGTGGTTCAACGAGGCCAACCAGAGCCAATGGTTTCTCGTGCCCGGCGTCATCGTGCTGGTCATGACCCTGATCGGCGCCCTGCTCACCTCCCTGGTCATCGCCCGCGAATGGGAACGGGGCACCTTCGAGGCGCTGTTCGCCACCCCCGTGCGCCCCGGCGAAATACTGCTGAGCAAGACCATCCCCTATTTCATCATGGGCATGCTGGGGCTGGCGCTGTCGGTCATCGGCAGCCAGATCCTGTTCGGCGTCCCGCTGCGCGGCTCGCTGTGGCTGCTGATCGCCGTCTCCTCGCTCTACCTGCTGGTCGCGCTGGGCATCGGCCTGGTCATCTCCACCCTGAGCAAGAGCCAGTTTCTCGCCAACCAGATCACCTTCCTGGTCACCTTCCTGCCGGCCATCATGCTCTCCGGCTTCATCTTCGACATTCGCAGCATGCCGCTAGCCGTGCAGATGGTGACGCGAATCTTTCCCGCCCGCTATTTCGTCGATTCCCTGCAAACCCTGTTCCTGGCCGGCGACATCTGGGCCGTCATCCTGCCCGACGCGGCGGTGCTGGCCGTCATGGCGGCCATCCTGATGCGCCTCGCCGTCCGCTCCACCCACAAGCGGATCGCCTGAAACCGCCATGAGCGACTCCCTCTACCGCATCCTCGCCCTCATCCGCAAGGAACTGCTGGCCATCCTGAAAGACCCCAAGAGCCGCGTCACGGTGCTCGTGCCGCCCATACTCCAATGCCTGCTGTTCGGCTACGCGGCCAGCTTCGACCTCAACCACGTCCCCTACGCCGTGCTCGACCGCGACCACAGCGGCGCCTCAAGGGCGCTGATCGCCGCCATCGACGGCAACGGCAGCTTCGAGCGCGTCGCCACCCTGCAAAACGCCGCCGAAATCCCCGGCCAGATCACCGACAAGCGCGCCACCCTGGCCATCGTCATCGAGCGCGACTTCGAGCGCCGATTGATGGCCGGCCAGACCGCCCGCCTCCAGATCATCGCCGATGGCCGCAACACCAACACCGCCGGCGCCGCCCAGGGCTACCTCAACGCCATCGCCGCCGACTTCGCCGGCAAGTGGCGGCAAGCCAACGGCTACCCCGCCGCGCCCGGCATCCAGATCATCACCCGCGCCTGGTACAACCCCAATCTCGAAACCCGCTGGAACATGATCCCCTCGCTGATCGGCTCGATCACGATGATGATGACCATGATCCTGACCGCCATGTCGGTCGCCCGCGAACGCGAAGCCGGCACCTTCGAGCAACTGCTGGTCACCCCCTACCGGCCCTGGGAAATCATGGTCGGCAAGGCCCTGCCCTCGATGCTGGTCGGCCTGACCCAGGCCAGCTCCATCCTGCTCGTCGCCCAACTGTGGTTCCGCATCCCCTTTGCCGGCTCCTACCTCATCCTCTACCTGAGCCTCATCGAATTCCTCGCCGCCTCGGTCGGCATCGGCCTGTTCATCTCCTCCATCGCCAGAAACATGCAGCAGGCGATGATCGGCTCGGTCATCGTCATCATGCCCTTCATGCTGATGTCCGGCCTGACGACGCCGATCATGAACATGCCGCCGGCGCTGCAATACCTGACCGCCCTGAACCCCCTGCGCTACGCCATCAGCATGACCCGCCAGATCTACCTGGAAGCCGCCGGATTGGCCCAACTCCTCCCCGAAATGCTCGCCCTGCTGGCCATCGCCGCCCTCACCCTCCCCATCGCCGCCTGGATGTTCCGCAACCGGCTGGCGTGAAGATCATGCGCCGGATTCTCTCGCCCCCCATCGCTTCTTCCGTTTTTTCCGATGCCATCTTCCCGGACAATCGGCTCCTCGCGCTGGCGGTTTTGCGCGTAGCATTGGCGGTTCGTCCTTTTCCGGCCTGAGTTGCCCCTGCACCGATGAACGACATTGCCGCCGCCGGTTTTGCTTCCGCCTCGATGTGGGCCGGTTTCATCGTTTTCGTTCTGGCCATGCTGGCCGTCGATCTGTTCGTTTTTGGCGGCCGCAAGGCGCATCGGGTGTCGGTGCGCGAGGCGCTGGCCTGGGTCACGGCCTGGGTTTGTCTGGCTTTGTCTTTCGCCGGTTTGTTGTGGTGGTATCTGAACGATGCGCAGGGCGCCGAGTTCGCCCAGCGCAAGACGCTGGAATTCCTGGCCGGTTATCTGATCGAGCAGGCGTTGTCCGTCGACAACATGTTCGTCTTTGTGATGATTTTCGGCTATTTCGCGGTGCCGCCGGAGTTGCAGCGGCGGGTGCTGCTGTACGGCGTGCTCGGCGCCATCGTCATGCGCGCGGCGATGATTCTCGGCGGCATCTGGCTGGTGTCCAAGTTCACCTGGCTGCTGTATGTGTTCGGCGCGTTTCTGGTATTTACCGGGGTCAAGATGCTGATCGTCGCCGACGACGAACCCGATCTCGACCAGAATCCGCTGTTGCGCTGGCTGCGCGGCCGTTTGCGCATCACCGGCGAATTCCACGGCGAGTCCTTTTTCGTCCTGCGCGATGGCCGGCGCTGGGCGACGCCGATGTTTCTGGTGCTGATCGTGATCGAGGCGAGCGACGTGATTTTCGCCGTGGACAGCATCCCCGCCATTTTCGCGGTGACGACCGATCCCTTCATCGTCTTTACCTCGAACATTTTCGCCATCATGGGCTTGCGCGCCCTGTATTTCCTGCTGGTCAACATGGCCGACCGCTTCCATTTGCTGAAGTACGGCCTGTCCATCGTGCTGGTCTTCATCGGCGGCAAGATGCTGGCCGCTCCGTGGTTCCATGTGCCGATCCAGTGGTCGCTGAGCATCGTCGGCCTCATCATCGCCGCCTCGGTCGGCCTGAGCCTCGTGCTGTCGCGCCGGCAGGAAGACTAGAGCGGTTTCGGTTCAGTCATGAACAGTCCGTGATTACGTCATTCCGCGCGAAGTCGCGGAATCCATGCGGCGTCTGGATTCCGCGACTTCGCTTCGCTCCGCGCAGAATGACGATGGAGCGGGCGATACGTAAATACCTGAACGAGAAATGCTCTAGGGGACGCCGCCTTCCACGGCGGACAGGTCCATGAGCGCCGGCAGATAGACTTCGCAGACGAGCACGCTGGCGGCGCCGAAGTGGTGCCGCGAGCGCCGCGCCCAGAGGTCTGGCCAGTCCCGGCCGGACAGCGCGCACAGCCGCTGGTGCAGGGGGTGTCCGGGGAGCAGGCGGCGGTATTCGATGGCTTCGCGGCGAAAGCCGGGGTGGGCGAACAGCAGGGAGCCGAGCGAGCGGCTGCCGAGGCCGGCGAACCAGCGCCCCAGCCTGGCGCCGCGCGGGGTCGACAGGATGCTGCGGGCGAACACCACCGGCACGCCATCGCATTCGAGCAGCACTTCGCGCACCGGCAGGCGGCCTGGCGCCGCCTCGTCGGCCAGGCGCGGCAGGCGGGCCTGCTTCAGCGGATGGATGCGGAATTCCCGGCAATGGCGCCGGCAGCGGGCGGTCAGCGAATCCGGCTCGGTCAGCCAGCGGCGCAGGGCCGGCGTCAGGCAGCCCGCCGGATGCGGCAGCCAGCCGTGGCGGTTCACCTTGGGCGCGGGGCGCGTTCGAGGCCGCGCAGTTTGTCGCCGGGGGCGATGCCGCGCTTGGCGAACCAGCCGGCGTTCATTTCCAGCGCGTAGCGGGCCGGGCGGCGGGCGCAGTGGTTGTTCTCGGTCTGCGGCTTCATGTCCTCGATATTGATGATGCGGCCCCCGCCGTCGATGAAGGCGACCGACAGCGGCAGCAGCGTATTGCGCATCCACATGCAATGGGTGTTTTCCTGGGTGAAGACGAACAGCATGCCGCGCTGCGGCAGCATTCCCTGGCGATTCATCAGGCCGGTCTGGCGGCTTTCGTCGGTGGCCGCCACTTCCGCCTCGATGCGGTAGAAGCCGGCGCTCAGTTCGATCACCGGCAGCGTCTGCGCCCAGGCGGCGGCGCTCATCAGGCTGGCGGCCAGGGCGGCCAGCGCGTAACGTCCTTTCATGTCATGTTCCCCGCAGTGTGTGGATATCGCCGTCGATCTGGCGCCATTCGCCAGGTTCCAGCCCGGCCACCGACAGTGTTCCGATCGCCGCCCGCACCAGGCGAAGCGTAGGATAACCGATTGCCGCGGTCATGCGCCGCACCTGGCGGTTCTTGCCTTCGCCGATGCGGATTTCCAGCCAGCAGGTCGGTATCGCCGCCCGGTAGCGGATCGGCGGCTGGCGCGGCCACAGTCCCGGCGGTTCGTCGATGCGCCGCACCCGCGCCGGCCGGGCGGTGAAATCGGCGAGCCGGATGCCGGCGCGCAGCCGCTCCAGCGAGGCTTCGTCGGGAATGCCCTCGACCTGCGCCCAGTAGGTTTTTTCGAGCTTGTGCTTCGGCTCGGCGATCCGCGCCTGCAAACGGCCATCATCGGTCAGGAGCAGCAGGCCCTCGCTGTCGGCGTCGAGGCGGCCGGCGACATAGACGCCCTTGAGCGGAATGAACTCGGCCAGCGCCCGCCAGCGGCCTTCCGGCGTGAACTGGCTGAGAACGCCCCAGGGCTTGTTGAACAGGACGATGCGGGACATGAGCTTGCCACGGGGGGAAGGCCCGCTTCATCCGCCCTGGATGTTGACGCTTTCGCCCGCGATGCGGTGCGATTTGCCGCGGAATGTGGCGATGAGCTTGCCGTGCTGATCGCGCACGTCGACGTCGTAGATGCCGTTGCGGCCGGCGAGCGTCCGTTCCCGCGCCTCGGCGGCGAGCAGGTCGCCGACCTGGGCCGGGGCGAGGAATTCGATGGCGCAGCCGGAGGCGACGGCGTTGTGGTTGTGGCTGTTGCAGGCGTAGGCGAAGGCCGAATCGGCCAGCGCGAAGATCATGCCGCCGTGGCACATGCCGTGGCTGTTGCCCATGCTTGCGGCGACGCGCAGGCTCATGCGCGCGTAGCCTGGCCCGATCTCGTCGAGGGTGATGCCGAGGAACTGCACGGCGCAGTCCTTCCGAAACATCTCGCGGCCGACGGCCTCGGCCAGTTCCTGCGCTTTGCGGGCGGAAGTCATGAGGCAGAAGCGCAGGCGGGGCCGGCGCGGTAACGCTCGGCGGCGATCAGGAAATCCTTTTCGGCCAGCGCCTCGGCGATCCATGCCGCGACGCCGGGCAGTTCGCGCACGCGCCGCATGTAGGCGGCGATGTCGTCGGGCACGGGCAGCGCGTAGGTGTCGAAGCGCATCACCACCGGGGCGTAGTATTTCGTTTCTTTAAAACATTTACTTAAACTCTCATCTCTGCGATCATATCTTTCCAGTGCAACAGACTGGAGAACACGAT
>Ga0209628_10001162_pt1 | contig 16768 bp, 14 predicted proteins | sample TergutCu122P4_FD_187285 | JGI IMG/M metagenome (GOLD analysis project Ga0209628, IMG submission 187285) | Cubitermes ugandensis P4 segment gut microbial communities from Kakamega Forest, Kenya - Cu122 P4 (SPAdes) (version 2) | ecosystem: Host-associated > Arthropoda: Insects > Digestive system...
AGCGTCGTAACTGTAGGTTCGAACTAACTGTCCCTGTGCCATGCAAAACAACGGCACGGCAATACAGAATAAAAGAATAAATTTTGGTTTCATAAAAATGGGGGTTTGGTTAATAATTTGGGGTTTTAAAGGAAAAGATTAACATTTTCTTTTCGCTGTAAAAATATATAAAATGAGATATACTCATATAGTTTATTCATTTTTATCATAAATTAAGTGTTTTTTCTCATAACAAATATAAGCCAATTCATTAAATTTGTAATTATGAATGTGATAGATAACATAGTAAAAATTAGAAAGGAAAAGGGTATAAGTCAAGAAAATATAGCTTCTGCAATTGATTGTGACGCTTCAAACTGGAATAAAATAGAGAAAGGAAAGCAACAATTAAAAGTCAATCACCTTGAGAAAATCGCAGAAGTATTGAAAGTGGATTTGCTTTATCTATTCACTTATCCTAAAATATATGTAGATTCTTCTTCTATTGAGAATTATGAAAAAATATCCGTAACATTTGAGGTTTCACCGGAGAAACGGGATATTTTATTGAATTTAATAACGAAAAAAGAATAATTGAAAGCGTTATTCTTTTAATGATTTAGCACTAATTGTATCGTTTCAACCACTCTTTTCACTTGTTCATTACTTAAATGATAATAAACGGGTAAGCTAATTTCACGTGCATAACTATCGTAAGAAACCGGAAAATCTTGAATATTATATCTGCTATTTTTGTAAAAACTCAGCATCGGAAGCGGAATAAAATGAACATTAACTGAAATATTGTACCGGGCTATTTGCCGTATAATCTCATCCCTCCCTTGTTCCGTAATATTTCTTATGCGCAAAGGATATACATGACAGGATGATATTTTTTTATCAGTTTCATAAACAGGAACTTCAAAACGTTCATCATTAGAAAACAGTTCCGAATAAGTATCAAAAATATGTTTTCGTTTTACTAACATATCATTTTCATAACGTTCTAATTCTACTAAGCCAATGGCAGCAAGAATATCTGTCATATTACATTTATACCCCGCCTCACAAACATCGTAGTGCCAATTTCCGATTTGCATTTTTGAAAGCGCATCTTTTGTTTGTCCATGTAATGATTTTATACATAGATGACTGTATAATTCTTCATGATTAAATGGGTGAGGTAGATGTAAACATATAGCACCACCCTCTGCGGTAGTAAGATTTTTAACTGCATGGAACGAGAAAACGGTAATATCGGTCAATATGCCCGTGCGTTTTCCATTGTAAATAGCCCCTATGGAATGTGCTGCATCGGAAAGGATGAGAATACGGCCTAATTTTTCCTGTACTAAGGTTTTCGGTACAAACTTTGATTTAATATGTTTTTTCTTAACCAGTTGATTAATTTCGTCGTAATCACAAGGGAAGCCGGCAAAATCTACCGGAATAATTACTTTTGTTTTTTCAGTAATAGCGCTTTCAATGTTTTTAATATTAATATTAAAGTCATCGGCATTGATATCTACCATTACCGGTTTTGCGCCGCAATGCACTACTACATTGGCTGTAGCACAATAAGTATAGGCTGGCACAATGACTTCATCTCCTTCCTGTACACCGAACCAACGCAGTATCAACTCTAATCCGGCAGAGGCAGAATTTACACATACCACTTTATCCGCTCCTACATATTGGGCAATCCGTTTTTCAAACTCTTTGACGCGAGGGCCTGTAGTAATCCAGCCCGATAATAAGGCGGCCGTAACTTCGGCAATGGTTTTATCATCAATGCGGGGCGGAGAAAAAGGGATGGAAAGTAGATTCTGCTCTAACATGCGCCAAAAATAATATATTTTTTATATGTATATTTGCACCTAAAATTTGTTACCCTCATCAAAAATCAAAATAGTATGTTTAATTTTCTAAAACCGGAAAATCCTAATTTAGTACGTTTAACACCCAGAAGACGGCTTGATCAGGCTCTCATTAATGCAGGCTTTGAAACTCCTGCATCTGTTTCAAAATTAATTATTCACGGCACGATCACCAGGGCTGATTTTAAATTTATTCGCAAAAAAATGAGTAAAACTTTGCAAGAGATTGATATAAGTAATGCCACATTGGAAGAAGGCAAGCTCAAGAAAGGGGCACTGGCAAGATGTGTAGCATTAACCACTGCCATCATTCCCGATTGGATTTCTGAAATTGCAGAAGGAGCGTTTAGCAATTGCATCAGTTTAGAAAACATTACTATCCCCAAGTCGGTTACCAAAATAGGAGAATTGGCTTTTTGGGGTTGCACCTCTTTAAAATCTATTACTATTCCGAATTCCGTAGTGGAACTTGAATTTCGAGCTTTTAACAACTGTACCGGATTAACTTCTATTAAACTACCGGATTCTGTGGTAAAGATTGGGGGTAGCGCTTTCGGAAATTGCACAGGATTAACTTCGGTAAATATTCCTGATTCGGTAACTGAAATTGGAAATGGTGCTTTCTCCAAATGTATTAACCTGGTTTCCATTTATATTCCGAAATCGGTTACCAGTATCGGCAACTGGGTTTTCGACGGCTGTGAGACTTTTGTTACGGTTCACCCCGATAATCCTGTTTACACAAGTGTGGACGGGAAACTTTTTACGAGATTTGCTCTATCATTAAAAAATAACAATCCCTAAAAAATGGTTATTCTTCGCAAAATTCCGTCAACACTCCTGCTGTAGATTTTGGATGCAAGAATGCAATGCTTAATCCTTCGGCGCCTTTGCGCGGAGTTTTATCAATCAGTTGTATTCCTTTACTTTCGCACTCTGCCAATGCATTGGCAACATGATCTACCCGAAAAGCAATGTGATGAACGCCCTCGCCTTTCTTCTCCATAAATTTGGCAACTGCACTTTCTTCTGAAGTAGGCTCTAACAACTCAATTTTAGTTTGGCCCACTTTAAAAAAGGCAGTTTTTACTTTTTGATCCGCAACTTCTTCAATGTTATAGCATTTTAACCCTAAAACATCTTCATAATAGGGAATTGCTGTTTTTAAATCTTTCACGGCAATGCCGATGTGTTCAATATGCGATATATTCATGATAAAAATATTTATAAAAAAAGCGGCAGACGCCGCTTTTCGTGATTATGCCTTATTCATTCTACGCTCCTTAATACGCGCTTTTTTGCCGGTAAGGTCGCGCAAATAATAGATACGCGCTCTGCGTACAACCCCTCTCTTGTTTACAACAATATCAGAAATAAAAGGAGATGCAAACGGAAAAATTCTTTCTACCCCGATACCTCCTGAAATTTTTCGAACAGTGAATGTTTTAGTTTTTCCATGCCCACCCACTTGTAATACTACGCCTTGAAATTGCTGAATCCGTTCTTTGGCACCTTCCACAATACGATACGCAACCGTAACCGTATCTCCGGCTTTAAAGTTTGGAAATTGCTTTACTTCTACAAAGTTATCTTCCACATATTGTATTAAATTCTTTTTCATCTTTGTCTATTTTATTCGTTAAAAACACCCTTTATTTGAGGGGTGCAAAAATATATTTTTTTTAATACAATTTTTTAGATTGAAAATTAGAAAATTGATATGGTATTTTTTACCGCGCACCGGCTGTACCTAACATATTCATTAATCCCTTTGCTTTTCCGCCGGAAACCATACGCATCATTTTACGCATATCATCAAACTGCTTAATCAACTTATTTACTTCCTGCGTATCGGTACCGCTTCCGTTGGCAATCCGTTTTTTACGGCTTCCGTTTAATATATCGGGATTCGAACGCTCGTATGGCGTCATTGATAAAATGATGGCTTCAATACTTTTAAATGCATTGTCGTCAATATCCACATCTTTAATGGCTTTTCCTACGCCCGGAATCATCCCCATCATATCTTTCAGATTTCCCATCTTTTTTATTTGTGAAATCTGCCCCAGAAAGTCATTAAAATCAAATTGGTTTTTTGCCAATTTGCGTTGCAATCTTATCGCTTCTTCTTCGTCGAACTGTTCTTGCGCTTTTTCTACAAACGAGCGGATATCGCCCATGCCAAGAATGCGTTCCGCCAATCTGTCGGGGTGAAATACGTCTAAAGCATCCATTTTCTCCCCTACTCCAATGAATTTTATAGGCTTATTAACCACAGATTTAATGGTTAATGCGGCACCGCCTCTCGTGTCGCCATCCATTTTGGTAAGAATCACTCCGTCGAAATTGAGTTTGTCGTTGAAGGCTTTTGCTGTATTTACGGCATCCTGGCCGGTCATAGCATCCACTACAAACAGTATTTCATGGGGATTTACCGCATTTTTAATATTGCCGATCTCATCCATCATCTCCTGGTCAATGGCAAGGCGTCCTGCAGTATCAATAATTACCACATTATGTCCCCAATCTTTCGCATGTTGTACCGCACGTTTGGCAATATCTACCGGTTTTTTAGAATTTTCATCTGTAAAAACCTGCACTTCAACTTGTTCTCCAAGCACTTTCAACTGATCAATGGCAGCAGGGCGGTACACGTCGCAGGCAACCAACAATGGATTTTTCCCACGTTTGGTTTTCAACATTTTAGCCAATTTTGCCGCATGAGTAGTTTTTCCGGAACCCTGTAAGCCTGCCATTAATATAATGGATGGATTCGATTTTAAATTGATATCCACAGATTCGCGTCCCATGAGGTTAATCAGTTCATCGTAAGTAATTTTTACCATGAGTTGTCCCGGGGAAACTGCTTTTAATACATTTTGCCCTAATGCCTTTTTCTTAACTTCATCTGTAAAATCTTTAGCAATTTTATAGTTTACGTCTGCATCTAACAGCGCTTTTCTGATTTCTTTAATCGTTTCCGCCACATTAATTTCCGTAATGTAGCCTTGCCCTTTCAATACTTTAAATGCGCGTTCTAATTTGGAACTTAAACTTTCAAACATAATTTTAGTGGTTAGTGAACTATTGAACTGATTTTTAAGGGTGCAAAAATAGAGTTTTTTATCGAATCGCTTGTAAGATGTTTTTACATCCTCTCAGGAACTTCAATTCCCAATAATTTCATTACATTTTTAATTGTTTTTGCGCAATTTTCTGCAATTTGTAAACGTAATGCGCGATTTTCCTTATTATCTTCTTTAAATATCGGAATCTCCTGATAGAATCTATTAAATTCTTTTGACAATTCAAATATATAATTAGCTAAAAGAGAAGGGTTCAGTGTTTCCGCAGCATTTACTAAAACAATATCATACTCATACAAAAGTTTAATAAGCTCTTTTTCTTGATTACCAAGCATAAAATGGGGAGGGAAAACATGTTCAGCATAATCTATTCCATTAGTTTCTGCTTTACGTAGCAACGACTTTATGCGAGCATGGGTATATTGAATAAAAGGGGCTGTATTTCCATTAAAGTCAATAGATTCTTCGGGGTTAAAAAGCATGTTTTTTTGTGGCTCTACCTTGAGTATAAAATATTTAAGAGCCCCGAGACCTAACATTTCGTACAATTCTCTGGCTTCATTTTCTTCGAAATCGAACTTTCCCAGTGCCTCCGAAGTTATTTTAGCTTCTTGAAACATTGCTTCCATTAAATCATCTGCATCAACTACCGTTCCTTCTCTTGATTTCATTTTTCCGGAAGGCAATTCTACCATTCCATAAGAGAGGTGTTCTACATCTTTTCCAAAATTTTTATTCAGTTTCTTTTCTAAAATACACTTTAACACATCAAAATGGTAGTTCTGTTCATTTCCAACCACATAAATCATTTTTTCAGGCTGATATTCATCATAACGTAACTGGGCTGTACCGAGGTCTTGCGTAATATATACCGAAGTTCCATCTGCACGAAGCAGCAGTTTTTCATCCAAACCGTTCTCCGATAGATCTACCCATACAGAACTATCCGGTTTTTGATAAAACACGCCGGATGTTAGACCTTCTTCCACTATTTTTTTTCCTAATAAATAAGTATCTGATTCGTAATAGACTTTATCAAAATATATTCCGAGACGTTTATACGTTTTATAAAATCCTCCATATACCCACTGGTTCATTTGGGACCAGATTTTTCTTATTTCGGGGTCATTTTCTTCCCATTTTTGCAACATTTTTTGGGCTTCCTGCATTAATTGCGATTTTTTTTGTGCCTCCTCCTCAGAAAAACCTTGAGCCGTTAGTTCTGCAACTTCTTTTTTAAACTCTTTATCAAATCTTACATAATATTTACCCACTAAAAAGTCTCCTTTCATACCGGTACTTTCCGGAGTTTCACCATTGCCGAATTTGAGCCATGCCAACATGGATTTGCAAATATGAATCCCCCTGTCATTCACTAAATTTACGCGAATTACTTCTTTTCCGCATTCAGTCATGATGTTTGCTATAGCATTGCCTAAAAGGTTATTGCGAATATGTCCGAGATGCAAAGGTTTGTTTGTATTTGGAGAAGAATACTCTATCATATACCTGTTATCTTGCTTTTTGGGCGACTTTTTCCCATTTTTGCACGCACTTAACCAAATAGTATCTTGTAAAGAAATGTTTAAAAATCCTTTAATAACGTTAAACTCTTTAACGAAATCGGAATATTTTTCTATAAGTTTTTCGCCAATTTCATCAGCTAATTGTTCCGGGGATTTACGCATAGTTTTTACATAAGGAAATACCACAAAAGTATAATCCCCTTTAAACTCTTTTTTTGTTTTCTGTAAACTATTCGTACTAATATCTATTTTATTAGTACCTAATTCAAGCAGAATGCTCTCAATATAAGTTATTAAGATAAGCGGTAGATTCATAACAGATATAATATTAGTGTTTTAACGATTCAAAAACTTCAGGAAGGTCATCGAGAGGGAATTGACGGGCAACAATTTTTTGTTGTTTATCAATAATAAAAATAGCCGGAGTTTCATTAAATCCAAAAAAATCTGTGGCATCATAATTGGGTTCAGCTACTGCATAACTTGTGTTTATCCACTCCAAATGGTGTTCGTGAATAAATGCAAACCATCTGTCGTAATCATCCGTAACGGAGCACGCAATCACTTCAAAATTGTAAAGTTCATGATATTTGGAATAAAATTCACAAAGTTTGGGAGTCTCTTCCATACAGTGTTCACAATCAGGATCCCAAAACCAAAGGATAGTATAATTTGCATCTATATCTGCAGTGGATATTAGTTTATAATCCTTAGTATAAGATTCAAAAACGGGAATAGTTTCTCCTATCAATGTTTTTCTTTTTCTATCTGCAATTCGCTTAAACAGATCTCTTTCAGAATCAGTAATAAATTTGGAATTTGTTTTGTTTACATAATTATCCACAAGGTATACAAAAACCGTATCAAACTTCGGATCAGCATTCATATAGAGATGAATTAACTTTTTGAGATAGATATCATTCATATCCAATTGCTCTTGTGCCGGATTTTTATCTAAAATCCTATAGAATAGATTTTCAATACTTGTAAGTACATTATCGGCGGTTTGAGGATAAAGTATGTTAATAAAAAATTCTTTTAAATCAATATCTAAAGGAGTGTACATCAGTCGAACATCTTTAAAGTCTACATTATCAAAATAGTGTTCCTTTACAAAGGTATGATACTTTTGCGCTGCGGCTACTCTTCCTTCATGGCTTCCCCAAAAAAATTCGGGAATTCTTACCGGAATATATTGTGCACGTACATATTTTCCAAGCAACGATTCCGGCGCTGTTTCATAATAAACGCTCAGGTCATTTCCATCCAAAAGATCCTGTTTAAAATTTAAAAAAACTCTATTTTCTTCGGAATTATTGAAGAGAAGCGAAGTTCCGGTATCATCTATGGTAAAATTTCTTGTCTGGTCAACAATAAACTCTGCATGAATAAAACGAGAAGTACCATTCTCCTTTTGAGATTCAATAGTATAGAATCCGGAAGGTAAAATCTTTTTTTTATTTTTAAAAAGATACTGATTTTTTGCAAATTTGGCGCTATCCACCATATAGCTTTCATTTCCATAAATACCTGTTAAATAAAGATAGGGTGTACCTTTATCAAAAGACTTATAGTTGATTTCATAACCTTTGGGAGTAGTTTGTGAAACGGATGAAATATACAGGAAAGTTGCATAAAAAAAAATAAGAAAGCGGATAAAACTGTGTGTGTTCTTCATTTTGTATTATTTTGCGGCAAAATAACTATTTTTTTTTACACTTTGGAGTCCTATTTTTCCTATAAAAATTACTTGATAAGCCTGTTTGGAGCAAGAATGCAAAAACTCTCCATTGATGCAGGTTTTAGTTGCCCCAACAGGGATGGTTCTATGGGTCAAAATGGTTGTACTTATTGTGATAACCAGGCATTTAACCCATCTTACTGTACCCCTCAAAAATCTGTTTTGCAACAAATAGAAGAAGGAATAGAATTTCACAGCAGGAGATATCGTAGAGCAGAAGGATATTTGGCATATTTTCAAGCTTATACCAATACCTATGCCTCCTTGGAAAAATTGAGAGAGATTTATCAGCCCGCAATAGAACATCCTATGATAAAGGGAATTATAATAGGCACCCGGCCTGATTGCATAGAAGATGATACACTGCATTACTTTACAGAATTATCAAAAAAAATATTCGTTTCGATAGAAATCGGGATCGAATCTATTCATGATAAAACTTTAAACAGAATAAACAGAGGCCATGATTTTCAATGCACTGTGGATGCATTACATAGAATAAGAGCTAATAATATTCATGCAGGGGCACATTTTATTTTCGGATTACCTGAAGAGACTCCGGAATTATGGTTAAAAGATGTTGAAATCATTAATAAGTTACCCTTACATAGTATTAAATTTCACCAGTTGCAAATTATCAAAGGGACTCAAATGGAAAAGGAATATTTCGCCAATCCAGGTCAATTCCATTCTTTTACCATGGATAGTTATATTGAGTTTATCGTTCGCTTTGTTGAGAAACTGAATCCGAATTTTGCTATTGAACGTTTTGCCGGCGAGGTACCCCCCCAATATTTATCAGTGAACAATTGGGGAACTATTCGTTATGATGTTGTGTTGCAAAAGATAATTAAAGAATTTGAGAAACAAGGGAGTTGGCAGGGAAAGAAGTTTAAATAACCCCCTGTTAACAGCCTGTCAGCCGAATAGGATAGTGAAGGAGGCTGTTTTTTACAAATAAAATAATCCAACAAATTATACAGTATAAAAAAAAAAAATATCTTTGCACGTCAAAAAACAAAAACCAAAATTTATTAACCAAAATCTATTTATTTATGAAAAAAATTACTTTTTTGCTTGCTATTCTGTTTTTAGCAAGTTTCAGTTTTTTGAGTGCACAAAAGATAGTGTCTCAAAATCAAGATGTTACTTCATGCGAATTGGGAAACTTTATCCCGCAACCGGCACCCAAAGCGACTTATGTACTCAAATACATCAATGGGAATCCGGGTACTGCAATTGGTCAGAAAACTCAGACCGGTACCCGTTATTACAGCGGATGTATTAATTTTACCCAAGGGCAAATGCACAACTACGTGGGCGGAACACTCAACCAGATAGAGATTGCCTTAGGGACTACTGCGAACATGACCGGTCTTACCGGTTGTAGAATCTGGATTAAAACAGCTCTTGACGGACCTATTGTGTATCAACAAGATGTTACTTTTACCCCAACCTCTGCCTACCATTTTGAAACTTATACCCTTACCACACCATATCCTATTACGGATGCTCCTTTGGTTATAGGTTATACGGTAGGTTTTACTACAACAGCAACAGTGGACTGGTATCCGCTGGCTGTTTCTCTAGGTACTACAGACCCCTACGTACTGGGAGGTATGAATTATACGGTAAGCACAAGTGCTACTCTTCCAGGCTCAGGAGCCAGTTGGTCTCAATTTACCGGCCAGGGAAATTTGGCAATTAAAGGTTATGTTGATGCACCCGCCCTGCCTACCAATGACCTTGCTGCAACCGGTCTGAAATCTTATCCGCTGAAATGGGCAGGAAATCAAACGGCTTATGTTGTAACGGTATTCAACACCGGTACCGCTTCGCAAAATAATTATACCGTTTCATTAATAGATGCAGCCAATGCCGTTTTGGCTACAAAAACTATGACTACGGCTTTGGCTTCAGGCGCTTCAACTGAAATTACGATGAATTATACGCCTACAACAGTAGGCAATTTAGTGGCAAGAGGAAAAGTAACACTTACTGGAGATGAAGTGGCAGCAAATGATATTTCCGATCCGGTAACTTTCGATATTTATCCCATGCAGCCGATGGCGTACTGCGACAACAGCCCCATTAACGGTGTTGGCTGGCCCACAGGCACTCCACAATCGGCTGCAATACAATATCCTACCTCCGATATGGGAATGTATGCCGGAAAACAGTTAACCGCTATTGTGGTTGGTTTTGGCGAAGCTGCCTCTACGCTAAGCAATTGCTCGGTTTGGATTCGCAGTTCGCTTACAGGTTCCAATTTATACTCGCAAACCTTTACCCCTACTCAAAACGGATGGAATAAAATAATTCTTACTACTCCTTATACTTTACCCAGCACGGATATATATATCGGATGGACAGGTTCATCCACAGGAAACTTCATTATTGGCGTTACGGCCAATACTCCTAATGCTCAATATGGCGGAAATATTCAAAATGGCACCAACGCATGGCAAACCCTTATGGGACAAAGTACACCCATGCAGTACAACTGCGCTATTATCGGCGTGGTGGAAGGTTCTTGCCAATCAGTTACCGATTTAGTGGCTAATTATAATAATGATTGCCAAGCCGTATTAACCTGGACGGCACCTGCCGGTGCTACGAAATTCAATGTGTACAGAGGTAGCGAACTTATTGCACCTAATATTACAACCACTACTTATACAGATGTAAGTGCCGACCCCACAAAAGGTTATACATGGTCGGTTATGGTAGTTTGTTCCGGTGGCGGTGAATCCTCACCTGTTTTGGTAACTAAGGGTGCATGTTTGGTTCCTCCGGCAGCCGTTACCAATTTGGCAGTTACTTATAACGATAATTGCGATGCCCAACTTACCTGGACAGCATCGGTAGGCGCAACCTATTACAAAGTATACAGAGATAATGCGGTAATTGAACCGGGTACTGTAAATACAAATTATACAGATGCAGGTATTAATGCACTTTTAGGGCACTCTTGGGATGTAGTAGCCGGAAACACAGCAGGTGAATCAGCTAAAAAAAATGTAGTAAAAACAGCATGTATCGTGCTTCCTTCTCCTGTAACCAACCTTGATGTAAATTTTAGCGATAACTGCAGCGAAGCCAGATTAACCTGGTCACCTACTACCGCAGATGTAGCTACAGGATACAATGTTTACAGGGGAACCGAACTTCTTGGAAAGGTTGGATTGGTTGCGGAACCCTCTTTTATAGATACAACTTTTGCCGCAGGAACAAATACATGGTCGGTTAAAATTCTTTGCAAACTTGACAAGGAATCGGATCCAGCTACAAAAACAAATACCTGTGTAGTAGGTATCAAAAATAATGTGAAAGCAACATTCTCTATTGTTCCAAATCCGGCCAATGATTATATTACCATTACTGCTAAAAACGACTTTAATAACATTGAAGTATTGAGTTTCTTGGGTCAGGTTGTATTATCTCAATCCAATATTGGAAACAGTGCAAAATTAGATATTTCTAATTTTACCAATGGCGTTTATTTTGTACGCATTGCATCCGAAAACGGAACTATCGTAAAGAAATTTGTAAAACAATAAAGGAAAAACTATTATAACTAAAAGAGGCTGCCTTTACTTGTAAGACAGCCTCTTTTTTATTTTGGGGATATTCAGTAAATTCAAACCACACAGCCAAAGACTAAAAGAGTTTTGGCTTGTTTTTTTCTTTTTGGCTTTTTCCACTTTGTCAATCATTCTCACGGCGTTGGCCGTGTGGATTCCAAAGAATATCCAAAGGATTTCCGTTTGTTTCGTTCGCGCTTTAATCCTGTCTAAGCCATGGCCTCTGCTATTGTTTCAATATTTTTTCTATTTTGCAGTGTGTAAACAGTAAATTATAAAATACTAACTGATATGAAAATAGAATGTATCGGGGCCTCCGGCGGCGAAGTAACCGGAAGTAAATTTTTATTAACCACCCACGAAAACAGGAAAATCTTATTGGATTGTGGAATGTATCAAGGCAAGGGCTTAGAAACCGATGCCATGAACCGCGATTTGGGTTTTGAACCGGCCGAGATTGATTTTGTGATTCTTTCGCATGCGCATATTGACCACTCGGGCTTAATTCCTTATATTTATAAAAATGGTTTTAAAGGAAAAGTTTTCTGCACGCCGGCCACGAGAGACTTGTGTGCCATTATGCTTCCCGATTCAGGAAAAATCCAGGAAACAGATACCATCCAATTTAATAAAAAACGGGCATTTCAAAAACTGCCTCCGGTGGAACCGCTTTATACGATGAAAGATGCTGCTGCCTCCATGTCGCATTTTATCTGTATTCCCTATAATCTGCCTTTTTCGGTTACGCCTACTTTCTCGTTCGAGTTTTACGATTCCGGACATATATTAGGAGGCGCTTCGATTTATATTTCATTTGTAGAAGAAAATGAAACCAAAACATTGCTTTATACCGGAGATATCGGACGCTACAACAAACGAATTTTGCCTGATCCCTGTAAATTACCCCGGGCAGATTATATTATGTGCGAATCTACCTATGGAAACAGATTGCACGAATCTATCGACAATGCGGAACAGGAACTGATGATGGTAGTATTGGATGCTTGCGCCAAAAGAAAAGGGAAACTCATCATCCCTTCGTTTGCCATTGGAAGAACACAGGAGATTGTGTATGCGCTGCACCGTTTGAAAAATGCGGGAAATCTGCCCAGCATCGATATTTTTGTGGATAGTCCGCTGGCGGTATCTGCTACCGGAATTTTCAGATTACATGCCGAAAGTTTTAATGAAGATATGCAGCAATTTATTCTTTCCAATCCCGACCCGTTCGGGTTTGAAAACCTGCACTATGTGAGAACTATTGAGGATTCAAAAAGATTAAATACCTACAACCGCCCCTGTATTATCATTTCCGCATCGGGGATGATGGAAGCAGGGCGTGTAAAACATCATTTAGCAAACAATATTGATAATCCGAGAACCACTATTCTTTCCGTAGGCTATTGCGCCCCCACTACGTTGGGAGCAAAGATTATGCGCGGTGATAAAGAGGTCTCCATTTTTGGCGTTAAATATAAGGTAAGAGCACAATTGGCAAATATTCAATCCTATTCAGGTCATGCAGACTATAATGAGGCGTTGCGGTATTTGGAAACTCAAAATCCGGCATCCGTAAAAAGGTTTTTTGTGATTCACGGGGAGAATGAAGCGCGAGAAGCCTTTAAAGAACATATTGAAAATAAAGGCTTTCAAAATATTATTTTACCAAAATTCAAAGAAGTTTTTGAATTGAATTGAAAAACTTTTTGCGCTTTTACTATTCTATTTTTTCGCCGGTTCAACCCCAAAAGTAAAACCGCTTTTTACTCGCTCAATCAGTTCCGGTACAATATCTTCATATTTTCCCAATATTCCAAAATCTGCATAATGGAAAATAGAGGCTTTGGCGTTGTGGTCAATGGCTACTATTTTTCCGGCTTCTTTAATTCCCGCAATATGTTGAATAGCACCTGAAATTCCAATAGCAATATATACTTTTGGCCGAACGGTTTTACCGGTCTGTCCAATCTGACGGGCATATTCTGCAAAACCTTCATCCACAACAACACGACTTACTGCCCACTCGGCTTTAATTTCTTGTGTTTTCAGCGCTTCGGCAAGTTCTTTCACCAGGTTGAGTTCATCGCCCACAGTTCCGCGTCCACCGGCAACAATAACTTCAGCATCAAACAAGCCTTGCAATCCGCCTGCGCCACGAACCGTATCAAGTATCTCAACCACAAAATGTTCCTCTTTTAAGGTAGGTTTGAAAGTGGAAATTTTGCCGGTACGTCCTTTTTGCTCGGCAGGCAGTTCAAATGTGCCGGCACGGGCTGTAGAAACTTGCGGAAACTCAAATCCGAGAATCGTTGCCAATTTACTTTCTCCATAAGTGGGACGTTTTGATTCTAAAATGGGATATACAATCTCTTTTTTCTTTTTGTCCACATATTGACCGATTTCCAACCCGGTACAGTCTGCCGTAACGCCGCTACCGGTTTTCACGCCGATTCTGGGCGCCAATTCACGGCCTGATGTAGTTGCCGCAAAAAGCGCAATCTCCGGCCTTCTTTCTTTGCAGATTTGTGCAAAAATCTCTGCAAACGGCAATACCAAGTATTCTTCTAAACGGGCATCTTCCACCAAAATCACCTCATCTGCACCGTGTTCAAAAAGTGTTTGTGCCAATGGTTCAACATTTTTACCAATCAACACAGAGGTAATTGTAGTACCTTCTCCTAATGTAGTGGCCAAATTTTTCGCCGGTGTAAGTAATTCAATGGAGGGGCGGGCAATTTTGCCATTCACAATCTCTGCCCACGTTAAAATTCCTTTTGCGCCATTGCGAATATCCACGATTGGAAAATCGGGGACTTCTTTGGCTTCCTTTACCTTACATTCTCTGTGTTGCAACGTGTTTCCGCCGGTTTTAAATTTGGCGATAAAATCGGTAACCAATTGTTTTTCCCCTTGACCTTCTGCCATCATCACCGGCGGACGGTCGCTTACAATATCCTGAACGGCATTCACAATGGTGGGTGAGCCATCAATACCGATTTTTTCCGTGGATAATTTAATATCCTCAACACCATACACATTTACTTTGGCGTTGCGTGCTTTTACGGCGCCTACCAACGAGGGCTTGCGCGGGGCAATACCTGTTGGAGTAAGCGAAATCACACATGGCATCGGGAGTTTCATCATTTGGTGTCCCCCTTCGATAATACGTTTGGCAATAATAAATCCCTCATCATCTGCCTGAATCCTTTCAACGAAAGTAGCTTGCGGAATACCCAAATTCTCTGCCACCTGCGATGGCACGTGTGCTGTATCACCGTCGCTGGTTTGGCGACCGGCAAAGATGATAAACGGCTCTTTACTCTCTTTGGTGAATCCCAAATGTTTCAACAAAGTGGAAATAGCCAAACCGGTGGCGTAGGTATCGCTACCGCCTAATTTTCTGTCGGAGAGCAGATACGCATCGTCGTATCCCATAGAGATAGCGGTTTTGAGTGCTTTTTCAAAGGACATCGGTCCCATGGACACGGCGATCATGCGGGCATCGGGGTACTTCTTTTTCAGTTGCAGCCCGGCTTCGAGCCCAAACTGGCAATCGTTATTGATTGTTGACTTCGCTTTGGTTCTTTCCATTAAACCGTCGTCTCCCATTCTCATTTCGCTGGGGAGCGGCACTTGTTTGATTAAACTGATAATTGTCATGAGGTATAAATTTTTAAATTTTTGATTATTAATTACGGGGTTAGTTATTATTATGTGTATTATTTTCAATCATTTTTAGTTCTATATCGAAATCCGATTCAAAGAGTTGGTCTTGATGAATGCGGAATTTTTCAAATTCATTTTCGGCAAATTCTTTAGCTATTTCGTGGGTAATTTTGCCGTTATCCTGCAAAATTACGCGGTCGTCTGCCATTAGAAACAAGTCCAAACGATTTGCCCAATCTTCCATGGTCATTGGAATTTGGCGTTTGGCGCGGTCTTCAGCTAAATCGAGATAGGCGTTCACAATTCTGCCAAGCGATTCCAATTCTTGCTCTTTGAGATAGTTTTTCGCAATAACGACATCGGTTTTCACAATTTTTCCACTCGGAGCTCGCTCCCACAAAGTCAGTCCCATATTTTCTTTTTCAGCATCGGCGCGGGAAACAATCAACTCGGCAGCCGTGTGTCCGTGAACGGCAAAATGCAGTTTGTTTTGAACTTTGGCAAAAAACTGTCGTGTAATGGGCGCTTCCTTATTGTAATCCATTGCTGTTGCATAGATATCGGTTATTTTTTGATAAAACCGCCTTTCGCTTAAACGAATTTCTCGAATTTCGGCAAGCAAATGTTCAAAATAATCTTCACCCAAAAACGTGCCATTTTCCATTCTCTTTTTATCAATCACATATCCTCGTAGCGCAAAGTCGCGCAAAACCACCGTTGCCCATTGACGAAAAGTAGTTGCCCGAGCCGAATTTACACGGTATCCAACTGCGATGATGGCATCAAGATTATAGTGTTTAACTGTTCTACAAACCTCACGGTTACCTTCTTTTTGAACTACCGAGTAATCCTCGGTAGTTGATTTTTCGTTTAGCTCATTTTCTATGTAGATATTTTTCAAGTGAAACCCAATATTGTCTATTGAAGTGTCGAACAGTTTAGCCATAAGACGCTGCGACAGCCACACCATTCCGTCTTGTACCCGCACTTCAACACCCTCCGCATTTGTTTGATTTGTAAAAATCAAAAACTCAGCGGTACTATTACGAATTTGAAGTTGACTGTTTTTTTGTTTGTTCATTATTTAGATTCTATGTTTTTGTGCTTCTATACTGTGATTTCGTTTACAGTCGACTTATTTTCAAGTTCAAATAAACGGCTACATCTTTGCTTGTTTGCTCAATAAGTTTCTCTATTCCAAGCAATAACTGAGTGCTCGTATTTTCTACAATTTGAGATTCCATTTTGCGTTCAATATTTTGTAGTTCGGGCATAACTCTCTCTCTTCTTACTTATTTAACTTTTATGT
>Ga0209628_10001163_pt1 | contig 16764 bp, 18 predicted proteins | sample TergutCu122P4_FD_187285 | JGI IMG/M metagenome (GOLD analysis project Ga0209628, IMG submission 187285) | Cubitermes ugandensis P4 segment gut microbial communities from Kakamega Forest, Kenya - Cu122 P4 (SPAdes) (version 2) | ecosystem: Host-associated > Arthropoda: Insects > Digestive system...
TTCATAAAATCTTGAGCACTTCTCAAGTGTTGAGTCCAGCTCATCTCAGAAACGTGAATCAAACCTTCAACGCCCGGAGCGATTTCGATAAATGCACCGTAGTCGGCCATAACCACTACCTTACCTTTCACAACATCGCCCACTTTGAGGTTAGTATCCAAAGCATCCCAAGGATGAGGAGTTAATTGTTTCAAGCCGAGAGCAATACGTTTTTTGTCGTCATCGAAATCGAGGATAACCACGTTGATTTTATCATCCAATCTAACCACTTCTTCCGGATGCGTAACACGTCCCCAAGAAAGGTCGGTAATGTGAATCAAACCATCTACGCCACCCAAGTCGATGAATACTCCGTAAGAAGTGATGTTTTTAACCACACCTTCGAGTACCTGACCTTTTTCGAGTTTAGAGATGATGTCTTTCTTTTGTTGTTCCAGTTCAGCTTCGATAAGCGCTTTGTGAGAAACAACCACGTTTTTGAACTCTTGGTTGATTTTAACAACCTTAAATTCCATTGTTTTATCTACAAATACGTCATAATCACGGATAGGTTTAACGTCGATTTGAGAACCCGGCAAGAATGCTTCGATACCGAATACATCTACAATCATACCGCCTTTGGTTCTGCATTTAACGTAACCTTTAACAATTTCGTCGTTTTCAAGCGCAGCGTTTACACGATCCCAAGAGCGGGTAGCGCGCGCTTTTTTGTGAGAAAGGAGCAATTGTCCTTTTTTGTCTTCTTGGCTTTCGATGTAAACCTCTACTTCATCGCCAATTTTCAAATCCGGATTGTAGCGAAATTCGTTCATCGAAACCACGCCGTCCGATTTGTAACCGATGTTAACTACAACTTCGCGTTTGTTCATTGAAGTTACACGTCCCATTACGACTTCGTTGTCATTGATTTTGTTCAATGTTTCGTCGTAAGTTTTTGTCAGTTCTTCTTTGCTTACGTCGCCGAAAGTTTCGCCTTTTTCGTAAGCATCCCAGTCGAATTCTGTTGCAGCAGGAGCCACTTTTTCAGCAACCGGTTCTTCTTTTTTAGTTTTTTTAGCTTTAACAGGTGCAACTGTTTCTTGAACGGGCGCTTCTGTTTCTTCAACTTCAACAGGCGCTTCTGTTTCTTGAGCTTCAACAGCTTCTTGGTTTTCAGTAGGAATTACTGTTTCTTGAATTTCAACAGTTTCTGCATTTTTTAGTTCTTCACTCATTTTAGTAAATTGTTAATTAATAAGTTAGACTTTATATTGTCATTAAATAAAACGGCTGCAAATTTACAACAAAATAATTGAAGAATAAATAAAATATCAATTTTTCTTTTTATTTTTGCACAAGAAATACATCACACGAAAACTTTAAAATTTAGTATTTATGAAATTGAGCATTATCAGTTTGGATTATATTTTTCCTGACGAAGTTGAGGTTTTAAGTCATTTTTTTGAAAGGGGGGTTACATATCTTGTTTTGCGTAAACCTCAAAACTTGGAAAAAGACATCATTCAATTAATTAGTCAAATTCCGCAAAAGTATCATGATCGAATCATTGTTCAAGATCGTTTTAGTTTGCTGAAACGGTTTGACTTGAATGGAATTCTTTTAAGTAAGAAAAGCCCGAAAGCACCTGCATTGGAAAAACGATTTTCAAAAAGTATTTCCTGTAGCCGAATTGACGATATTATGAAGTATCAGAATTTTCATCATATCTTTTTCGGCCCTGTTTTCGATAGTATATCTAAAACAATCAAGCCTGCTTTCGGAGAAACCGCATTGAAAGATGCCAAAGAAAGAAATATCATCAACGAAAAAGTTATTGCCATGGGAGGTATCGGCAAACAAACGATTCCGGAAGCAAAATCGTATGGCATTGAATCCGTAGCCGTGTTGGGTAGTTTATGGAAAAATTATCCGGCAGATAATGATAAGAAAGCTTTATACGATAGGTTTGATATCCTTTATGAAATCTGTTGCTGATTTTTTCCGCATGTATGTTGAAGGTTTCAAGAACATGACTTGGGGTAAAACATTGTGGATAATAATCCTCGTTAAATTATTTATCCTATTTGCGATTCTGAAAATATTTTTCTTCCCTAATCTCTTAAAATCGAATTTTGAAACAGATAAAGAACGAGGCGAACATGTTTCAAAAGAGTTAATCAACCGTTAGAACAGATTGGCTTTAAATCTTTGGCTATAATTTCTTTTGTTTTATCTACCAACATCCTCATATTAGTTGCCGCTTCCCTGAGATTATCGGCTTTGTGCCGGCCGGTTTCAATCGGTTCGTGGATAATCACTTCCATTTTGTGCGGATTGATAAGGAAAGAATCTTTGGGCATTACATAGAACGAGCCGTTGATGGTTACCGGAACTATCGGCAGATTCAAATCCAAAGCCATTTGGTAAGCGCCTTTCTTGAAATTGCCTAATTCACCGGTTTTTGTACGAGAACCTTCGGGGAAAAGGAAAACCGATGCACCGTTTTTCAGCCGTTTTTCCGCTTCTTTAATGGCTTTGGCGGCCGCTTGAGGTGAAGAATTATCGACAAAAATAAATCCTGCTTTTTCGCAAGCATATCCTACAAAGGGTATTTTGCGCAAGCTTTGTTTCATCACCCATTTGATAGGCTGTCCTAAATATCCGTAAATAAGGAAAATATCGTAAGCTCCCTGATGATTGGCGATAAAGACGTATGATTTTTTATTGTCGATTAATTCCTTTCCGGTTACTTTAACGGGACATAAAGTGATTATACAGGTTATTCTCGACCAAATCATTCCGGGATAATAGGAGAATATTTTTTCGCCTCCGCATATACAACCGATGCTGGTAATCAATGCGGTAAGCACGGTAGCTGTCAAAAAAACAGGAACCCAGATAAAAATTTGATAAATCAAGAGCAATAGTCTTTTCATACATTAATTTTTTGCAAAAATATTTAATTCCGGACAATAAAACAATTAATTAATCCAATCCGAATAATTGTAAAAATTCAAGAGATATGCTAACTCCCCAACCGGCATGTTTCAGTGAATCGAAAGAGGAGAAAACACCGACGGCGCCCAACATCGGAATGCCTATCGAGTAACCCCATTCATTGTAGTAAGGCTTATCCGGAGTGTATAAAAACCGGGCGTGAAGCGCTTCGTAAAACGTTTTACGTTGCAAGGAAGATAATCGTTTCAACAACAGGCATTGTGTTTGATAGGTTACAAACGCCTGCATCCAATGTCCATGCGTCGAATGCTTGTAGTGGTCGAGCAATGCGTAAGTCGCCTCAAAAGTTTTGGTGATAAATAAACCGGACGCACTGTTAAAGTGTTTATAATCAATATAATTAAAACTGTTTTCATTCAAGAAACCTCCCCCTATCACTTCATACATCAACCGGTCGGAAGTTCTCAAAGAAATATTTTGTGAAACGGTTGCTTCCAATCTTGAAAAATTGGAAGAATGAGCCATTAATCCCGAAATCCCTTGGTTATAAGATAAAGAAAATGAAGGATAATATTCGGGGGTATATTTTAACTTGATTGAATACCTGTTTAATCCGGTGAAACGTGCGTTCAGGTTTTCTTCACCAATGGGAATATTCGGTTCGGCATCTTCAGGATTCCCGAAAAAACTGAATGTTGTATAATTTTGCAATGGATTTCGCTTGGCAAAAGTCAATCCCAACATCAAGTTTAATCCATCGGCAATATCAATTTCGTTGTTGATTTTCAGGAAATTGTTTTCAAAGAAGTGCGAATTGTTGACACCAAGAAACAGGGAGTAAAGAGCGTTTCCAATGGGCTTCGTACCGTTCAGATAGTTGTAATCTTCTGTTCGGGAACCTGTATGCAGACTCACTTTTCCCAACCTGCTCGGAGCGTATGTGAGCGATACATCGACATCCCAAACCAAAGTCTTACGAGCGGTTGTCCAATAGGCCGTAGGCGTTATTTTCCACAGCGAATTTTCGTTTCTCTTGATGCCGAGTTCCATGCTTTGGCCTATCCTGAAGCCGTCTACAAAACTGTAATTGGGAACAATGAGCATTAAACCGTCATATTTGAAATATACTTTGGAAGAGTCGCCGCATACGCGGCCTCCGAATATAATATCGGTCGGTTTGAATTGGCAGTCGACATTATTAATGTTAACTATCATTCCTCCCAAATTAAACGGGATTTTTTCTATTACTTTCCATACAATCGCACGGGCAGAGTCTTCCTGACTTTCTTCAATTGCTCGTTCTGTGAAGTTTTGAGAAAAAACAGTTGTTGAAATCAACAAGATGAATGATGTAAAAAAAACTCTCATACTTAAATAAACAATGGTTTTATAACAAATCTGCAAAACAAAAACAGAATCACTTGTACAAAAATAATGGCGGCGCCCGACGGAACATTCAAATAATACGAAAGGAATAATCCGCTAAAACAACCAATTATGCCAAATAAACAAGAGTAAACAATTATGTTTTTGAATCGGGAAGTAAAAACATTAGCCGTCATTTGAGGAAGAGTCAGCAAAGAAAGCAACATCATAATTCCGATTAACCGGATAGAAGAAACAATGGTTACTGCGATTGCCAACATCATTAAATGTTCGATTAAAACAACTGGAATCCCTTTGGTCAACGCAAATTCCCTGTCGAAAGCGGTATATAATATTTGTTTCAGGAAAAAGCAGAAAACCAATATCAACAACAAAGCGACGATTCCAATCATCCAAATATCGGTTTGTGTGATTGTCAGGATATTTCCGAAAAGGTAAACCGAAATATTCGGGGCATAACCGGGCGTGAGAAAAACACAAATAACACCGAGCGCCATTCCCAATGCCCAAACAGAAGCAATTGCCGAATCTTCACGGATTCCCTGCTTTTTGGAAAGCCATTCCACGCCGAAAGCCGAAGCAACCGAAAATGCCATGGCCGAAAAAATCGGACTAATTCCTAAATAAAAACCCAAACCCAATCCGCCGAAAGAGGCATGAGTAATCCCTCCACTGATAAAAACCAACCGGCGGGAAACAATATAAGTTCCGACTATTCCGCAAGCGATGCAGGTAAAGAGGCTACCAAGCAAAGCGTTTTGAAAAAAGGTATATTGTAATAATTCCATATTAATTTTTGATAAACATAAAAGCCTCATCTTTTAGTCTGTCCGGTAATTCGATTTCTCTTAACTGCAAGCTTTTGAGCCAGCCTTTCACATCATCGGCTTGCATTGTATAAAGAATTTCCCGAAATTCTTCCACTTCATTTTCAGTATACTTTTCAGAGCTTTTACCTTTATAAATATCTAATTCCTCATCATCATAATATTCAATCCCATTGTTGAAATCCGCTTTCAAAAAATCTTTTTCGCAAACCTCGTGAGCTCCGCAACAAATACTGCCCTCTTGGGAATGATTGTGCACTTTAGGCTCCGGTTCTACAATATCCAGTTCTTTTTTTGTTACTTTTCTCCTTACCTGTTCGATAAGGATAACAATCAACAAAAATACAATAAAACCGATAGCTAACTTTAATGCCATAAATTAAATATGTCTTTAGATTCCTCACTGCGTTCGGAATGACGTTTCCCGCAAATCTTCCCAATAATTAGGATATGATTTGGAAACAACTTGCGGTTCATTGATGATAATTTTCCCCAAAACCAACGATGCCGGGGCAAAAGCCATAGCCATGCGGTGGTCTTCGTAAGTATCGATTACCGGATTTACTTCCGGTTCGCATTTCTCGCCGTTCCATTCCAAAACACTATCTTCAAAATCAGCAATGATATATCCTAATTTTCTTAACTCCTTTTGCAATGCGGAGATGCGGTCGGTTTCTTTAATTTTCAAACTTTTCAAACCTGTAAAGCGAAAAGGAATATTTAATAAACAACAGGTAACTACGAAAGTTTGCGCCATATCAGGTTCATTCACAAAATCGTAAACAAGTTTAGCCGTCCGGTTTGCATTTTTGGATATGCGAACGCCTCTATCCGTATAGTCGGTAGATACGCCCAAACAATCGAACAGTTCAGCGATTTTGGCATCTCCTTGCGAACTGTTTTTTTGTAATCCCAATAACTCTATTTCGGCATCGTTGGAAGTCAACGCCAATATTTCATACCAATACGATGCCGCCGACCAATCGCTTTCCACCAAATAAGGAGTCGGCAAATAACTTTGATGTTCAATCCGGATAATACTGTCGTTCAATTGAGAAACAACTCCGAAATCCTGCATCATTTGAGAAGTCAGTTCGATATATGGGCGGGAAATAATTTTACCCTCAAGCTTTAGAATCAATCCGTTTGTCATTGAAGGCGCTATCATCATCAATGCCGAAATATATTGCGAACTGACGCTTCCATTTAAAGAAATCTCGCCGCCGGTTAGTTTTCTGCCTTTTATTTTCAGTGGAGGAAATCCCTCTTTTTCAACATATTCAATATCGGCTCCTAACTGTCGGAGAGCATCGACCAAAATACGAATCGGACGGTTTTTCATTCGCTCCGTGCCGGTAATGATATGTTCTTCTCCCTCAAGTTGAGCCAAATAAGCTGTTAAAAAACGCATGGAAGTTCCTGCAGCGCCGATGTTTATTTCATAACCATTGTTGGCAAAAGCCGCAAGCATTACTTCGGTATCATCGCTATTCGAAAGATTTTCTATGGCAAACGAACTTTTACTCAAAGCGTTTAAAATCAAAGCCCTGTTACTGATGCTTTTGGAAGCAGGCAATAAAATAGACGCAGATATTAATTTTTCGGGTGGTTGAATTATATATTTCATTTCAGATATATTATACTCGCACAGATTTCACGGATTACACGGATTAATTTAAAAATCTGTGTAATTTGTGTAATCTGTGTGAGCCACAAAAGTACAGAATTAAATTAAAAATACTACCTTTGCGATTCTAAAATATATTTAGATTTTTCGGTAAAAATGAAAACATTGTACGCAAACGAAACAGCGTTCGGCATTAGCCAACTACAGCCGTTAGAAGAATTAAAATCCGGAATCGCTGCAACTATCGGTTTTTTTGATGGAGTACACCTTGGTCATCGCTTTCTTATAGAGCAACTCAAAGGCGTTGCACGGGTAGCAAACATACCGTCGGCTGTTATTACGTTTTACATCCATCCACGCAAAGTTTTAGATACCGACTATGTACCGGAATTACTCACGTCTTTTGAGGAAAAGCTTTATCAACTTTCATCTACCGGTATTGATTATTGTATTGTAATTGACTTTACCAGAGAGTTATCCGAATATTCTTCCCAATCATTTATAGAAGATATTTTATCCAAACAATTACACGTAAAATCCTTACTTATCGGGTATGACCATAAGTTTGGAAAAAATAGGGCAGACGGTTTCGATGAATACAAAGAATATGGTGCAGCTATTGGCATGGAAGTTTTATTGGCTAATCAATTGGCAGAAAAAGAAGTTCATCACAGTTCTACGGCAATACGAAAAATGCTGAAAAAGGGCTGCGTGAAAGATGCCGCACAATTGCTTTCATATAATTATAAATTGAAAGGGGTTGTTGTGAGAGGAGACCAAATGGGAAGCGAAATCGGTTTTCCAACCGCTAATATCGATTTATTTGATAAAGGCAAGATTATTCCACAGGAAGGAGTTTATGCCGTTCGTGTTAAAACGGAAAAACAATCTTATAAAGGAATGTTGTACATCGGCTACCGTCCTACTCTTTTCAACAAAGAAGAAACAACGTTTGGCATTAGCCAATTAAGAATCGAAGTAAACATATTTGATTTTTCGGATAATTTATATGGAAAATCAATCGAAATAGAGTTTATAGATTATTTGCGTGAAGACGTGGAATTTGAGCAAATAAACAATCTGGTAAAACAGTTGGAAAAAGACAAAGAAGAAGCCTTGAAAATATTAGGATAATTTCACTTTGCAAAAATTAAATCCCTCTTGTTCGAGGAGATTTATGTTTTATGTCAAATTTCATTTTCAATAGAAAAACAAACAAATAAATATATGTAAATAAATAAAGTAATATATCAATAAAAGGCGTTAGCTTTTGTTCTCCTTATAGATATCTGCAAAATATTTTGAACACTTGAGAACGAGAAGTCCGACGCCCGCGTGTTTTACGCGGGCTTTTTCTCGTTTAAGTGTTAGGTTTTGCAGAGCCTCTATAAGAAACAAGATTGGCCTGCGTTTTTTATTGCCTAAAAACAAACGAAAAATGAAAGAACACGTAGCTATCGGGAAATTAATCTGCAACAAACTGAAAGAGCAAGGACGTACAACCGCATGGTTGGCAAAAAAGATGTGTTGCGACCAAAGCAATATTTACAAAATCTATAAGAAAACCAATATCGATCTTCTTCAACTGATGCAAATTTCCATCATTATGGAGTTCAATTTTTTCGAATATTACTCCCTGTCTGTAAGAACAAAAATAGCCAAAACGGACATATCCGCCTAAAATATTGGCGGGAATAGCCAAAATTCTTGGAGCTTTATCTTTTTTATTTACTTTCGCCGCCGATTTTGGAGAGAAATTCGGTTTAATGAAAGCATATCAAAACATTTTAGTATTATTTTTCTTTTTGCTCTGTTTGGGAACCTTATTCCTGAACAGTTCTTCTTTTGTCAATGCAGAAACAGCCCTCAAATGGTATTCTTTTATATTTTTTTCTGCTGCGATATTGATAACTCTTGCCATATACGGTATCTTTCCGGGTATAAAAAAGTTACGATTGAATGATCTTGCTTTGCTCTTTTGTTTAATTATTACCATACTTTGCGTTGTACAAGCTTTATATGGAATAGCACAATATATGCACTTGTTCCCTGCTTTTGGAGGGCACAGAGTAACCGGAAGCTTTGATAATCCTGCCGGTTTCGCTGCCTGTTTATGCGCCGGATTCCCTTTCTTCTTCTATTTTCTTGCCAAAAAGAAATTTTGGATACGCAGCGTATCAACAGGCGGAATGATACTCATTGTGTTAGCAGTTTTACTTTCGGGTTCCCGTGCAGGTATGTTGGCTTTGGTAGTTGTTTGCCTTGTCGCATTTTTTCATTTATTCCGGATAAGCGCCAAACAAAAAATAATCGTTGGGATTCTTCTTGCAATTTTGATAACCGGCTTATATTTTATGAAAAAAGATTCGGCCGACGGACGTTTGCTGATTTGGCAATGCAGTTGGGAAATGATAAAAGACAAACCGTTGGCAGGACATGGAGCAGGTGGATTTAAAGCAGAATATATGAACTATCAGGCGAAGTATTTTGAAGAACACCCGGATAGCAAATATACCATGCTTGCCGATAATATCAATCGTCCGTTCAATGAATATATCGGATTACTTGTGAATTATGGTTTAGCGGGATTCTTGTTGTTTTCACTCCTGTTGTTTGGTTTGATAAAGGCGTATAGGCGCAATCTCAACAAAACACTACTAACTCATATAGCTTGTTGGTGTTTGATAGCCATTGCCGTATTCGCTTTCTTTTCTTATCCGCTTCGATATCCTTTTGTTTGGGTAATGGGATTATTGAGTTGTTCGATTATTCTGTTTCAAGGTAACAATTGGAGATTTTTTCTGTTCAAGAAAAATATCTTCCCGATTTTGATTCTGCTGTTGATTCCGGTAGTTTGTATTAAAAGTTATCATAGGCTTTCGGCAGAAATGAAATGATGTGCAATAGCGCATAAATCCTTGGCAGGACAAACAGAACAAATGCTGCCCGAATATCAATTACTCCATGTTAAACTGCGCAACAACGAATTGTTTCTCTACAATTATGCAGCAGAATTAAATTTCGTAAAACGTTACGAAGAGAGTTTATCAATCGCCCATGAATGTAAAACCCTCTGGGCAGACTACGATTTACAAATGCTAATAGCAGATAATTACTTACAAATAAAAAACTATTCCGAAGCAGAGCGGCATTACCGGAAAGCAGCAGCCATGTGTCCGGTAAAATTTGTACCGTTATATAAACTATTCCAACTTTATGAAACAACAGAAGACAAAGAAAATATGCTAAAAACAGCCAAAGCAATTTCCGAAAAACCGGTTAAAGTAATATCACCAATGGTGATTCAAATCAAAAATGAAGTAAAACGAAAAATGGATTTGCCTATGGTAAACTAACGAAAGTAATAGCAAGATGAAAGGAAAATGCAAATGCTTTTCAAGAACTTTGTTACAAAGTTACTTGCAAATTGAGGGTAAAATAATAATACATTTGCAAAATAATTTTAATAAAAATAAAAAAATGAATTCAATTTTTAAAAATAAGAAAAAAATTTTAGTATGTTTGTCTTTTATTAGCATGATTTCTTTAGGATTTTTTATGCAAGGTTGCAGTAAAGAAAATGATATGTTAGATGATAATATAAATACAAAATATCTTGATCTTAATGTGGAAAGCTATGTTGCATTCACGCCGGCGGAATTAAATATACTTGTAAATGCTATTCAAAGAGCTTCCGAATATTTGGTCTTCGATGGTGAAAACTATGTGTTTGAATTAGAATCAGCGAGTAAAATTAACATATCAGATAGGTTATTTAATTATATATATCCAAGTATGCAGAATGTGCAGCCAAAAACGACAGGAGTACCTCGACTTAAGTCTGATTCTGAGCTTAAAACCTATCTTTGGGGGACGGTATATACAACCAACTTGTCACATGCAGAAGCTTTGGATTTTCTGAGAACTATGAGAAATGTATCTGCTGGTGGAATTACGACAGGAATAGCTGCTGCAGCCGGAAAATATAGTAATATAATAGGACTTTTCGTAACAGCAACATCTTTTTTAGAAAGTACAAATTGGAATAAAATGTATGATTCTTATGTAGATTCTGGATCAAGGAATGGAGTATCTTTAACTCAAACAAATGTATCAAGTGGTGGCTATGGTGTTGTTTCAACATATCAAATTGCGGGAAGATAAATAGATGAAAAGTAAAATAAACAAAATTAAAAAGATATTGTTTACGTCGCCTTTTGAATTACTTCAATGGAAGGAACTTGGGCTTTCATATATTATAGAAATGGCTGCGATATGTTGGCTGGTCATTCTATTTTATACTGTAGAGCAGAATTCATGGGGAATGATAAATAACACTATTTTCCTTTATATCGTTTTGTTTCTAATCTCATCTCGATTTTTAACGTATAGATTGGCAAAAAAACAGGCAAAAGCAAATTTGTTAATAGCTTGTATTTGTATAGTATTAATAACGATACAAAACGGAATTATCATTTATCTATATTCAACTCAAATAGCAGTATCAAAAAGCAATTTATTTATAGCAATTTTATTTAGTTTGCTCACTATATTTATTTGTGTAGAAATTTGGATACGCATTTCCGCTAAAAACAAAAAACAGATACAAGAAAAATGAATTTCGGTTTGCTTGAATATGTAGCTACCTCTGTTCATCGTAGTTTGTGATTAAAAGCAAAAGATGAATCTTTAAACGTTGAGCGAAGTCTTTGACTTCGTTCGAGAAAGTAAGAGTTTGTAACTCTTTGTATTGTAGTCTTTAAGACTACTATCTTTTCAAACGAAGTCGGAGACTTCGCTTAACGTATAAGTTGCATCATTCTACAGAAAACAGGGGGAGTTCAAGTAGGAGGGCAAGGATTAGTTGCTCGTGAAATTTGGCAGTATAATTACTCTATGAATTACTCGACTGGTAAAGCAACTTATTCAGGTATGTGCATAGGATATTGATTGATTAATTTTTAATTTTATGTTTGACATTTTTTGGATCATTCTAAATATCATTCTGTTTTTAATATTCCTATTTCTTGGATTCAGAAGTATAATATTGATAAAAAGAGATTTAGGTATTATTGCTGCTATTATATTTTTAATTGGGTTTTTAAATTTTGGAAATTTTAATAAAGATAGTAACAATTTTGTTTCTCGTGATAATTCAAGTATAACGGAATATTACTATGATGTGATCCCGTTAGGAAAGTGGCAAAAAATATATCTGTCAATTGTAAAAGATATTGAATCAAATCAGATTCTATCCAGCAATACAACTATTACAGGTGTTGAATGTGGAATCTATTGGGAAAAACAGCAAATGGAACTTACAAAAGTTGATAATGGTATTAAATACTATTTGATAGGATATAAACAATACCGTCTATTAGGACTTCCTATTTATAAACAAATAAAGCGTTTTGATGGACTAATTTACGATTCAAAATAAATCTCAGTTCGTTTGAAGATGTAGCTGCAATGTTGAGCGGCTTTTCCGAAAACCGCTCAACAAGGCAGTTATTTTTTCAATGACAAATTCCAATAAATAATTGTTTGTATGGATATGACAAGAGTTGCAATCATTTGGAAAGCAAAGTGGTTTGAAGAACAAAAAGTAAAATTCTCTAAACTATTGAATTTAATATTTTCAAAGGCTAAAGAGAAATGGTTGCGTGCAGGTCTCATTTGGGGATTATTTATGTATATCTCTATGACAATGTTATTTCCTCTCATTGAGGGAGAAAGCTTAACTCAAAAAAAACTTTTAATAGGAATTCCTTTGTGGATAATCGGCGGATTTGGATACGGTTATATGATAAAGGGATTTTTTCCTAATGAGAAATTAAAGAATGAGGATTAACATAGGCACAAAAAATAATGGTATGGAAAATGAAAATTTTGTAACAGTTTTAACCGCCACTTATGGTTCGGAAATTGCAGTCATTCGAGGCAGGTTGGAGTCGGAAGGTATCACTTGTTTTGTAAAAGATGAGTTAACAGTTCAAGTTAATCCATTTTATTCCAATGCCATTGGCGGAGTGAAACTTCAAGTGCCTGAAAGCGAATTGAATCAAGCCATTGAAATCTTGAAAGAAACGGGGTATATCAAAAATGAAAATTTACAGTCATCAAAAGAATTACCTCGTTTGAACGAATATTCCGAAGAACAACAAAAATCAAATGACGGAGTGAAAATATTTTGCCCGAATTGCGGTTCGGACGAAGTTGTACAATCCAAGAAAGGAAGCTGGCTTTTTTTAGTTACCTCGCTATTGTTTTTGTATCCTACCCCATTTTATCAAAAGAAATACTATTGTTTTGATTGTAAGCATGAATTTAAACGGAAAATAAAATAAAAACCTCGGTTCGCTTGAACATGTAACTGCGCTGCTCACAGTAGTGAGCTAATCTATCTAAGCAGTAGCCTCAGGCTACTGTATAACATGTCGTGCTCCCCCTGCTTGCCTGCGTAGCAGGCTAACACAAGTAGTATGCCTGCGATGCAGGCACGATAAGCATATACCTCTCTTGTACAGTCCCTAAGGGTACTGCTTAGGTAGATGTGCTCCCTATCGGGAGCAAACATATAAAGTGCAGGCATATAAGTTTTTAATTAAAATCTATGATTTATACAAATGAAAATTATAAGTATCATTGCGAAAACGTGTGTGATCCTGTTTTTGCTCGTTTTTTGTGCTTGTCAAAAAGAAGATGATATACCGGAAAATCCTGTCATTCGTACCATTATAGTTTATATGGCTGCTGATAATGACTTATCATTCGATGCTTTTGAAAATTTGCAACAAATGAAAAAGGGATTTTCGGAAACCGGCACTCGTTTGGTTGTATTTCTCGATCAGATAGATGAGAATCCTTGTTTAGCAGAAGTGCACCCGGGTAAAGACGTAATTGTCAAATCGTATTCTGAATTAAACTCGGCAAATCCCGATGTATTGAGAGAAGTTATACGGGATGTAATTGACTTGTACCCTGCGCAAGAGTACGGATTAATTTTGTGGTCGCACGGCACATCGTGGCTGCCTGCCGGAAGTACACTCCGGTCGTTCGGCAATGACAACGGAAAACAAATGAATATTCCGGATTTGGCAGAAAGCTTACCCGTAAAGTTTAGTTTTATCCTTTTCGATGCCTGCCTGATGGGAGCGGTTGAAGTGGCATACGAATTGAAAGACAAGACGGATTATATTATTGCTTCCTCTATGGAAACTATTGCTGATGGCTTTCCTTACGAGCAAATTATTCCCCAATTGATACAGCCCAAGATTGACTTCAATGCAGTGGCTCAATCTTATTTCGATTATTACAATACGCAGAAAAACGCTTACCGGTCTGCAACCGTTTCGGTAATTGAAACCCGCTATCTGCCGGAACTGGCTTACAGCCTGAAACAGCTTTTTGAAAGCAATCCGGTAAACCTGCAATCGTTCGACAGGAAATCTGTTCAGCGATTAGATATATACGGAGAGCAATATGTATTCGATTTGTCGGATTTTGTAGACAAAGTCTTACCGGAGGCAAATAAAGATAATTTCACGGCTCAACTCAATAGGGTTGTGCAGTATAAAAACCACACGCCGCAGTTTCTTATGAAATATGACATAAAGACCTATTGCGGATTAAGTTGTTATATCCCTCTTTCCGGCAGAAACGATTTAAATGTGTATTACAAAACATTGAAATGGTATCGTGATGCCGGACTAAATAATTTATTTTAGAACGCAGATGATGCGGATAACGCAGATTCATGCAGATTTTTTACATTACTGATAATTATACAGATATGAAATACGCAATAAAAAAATCATTATTTATTATCCCGTTTCTCTCGTTATTGTTTTCTTTCTCCGGCTACGCCAATTTGGAGCGAGCCTTAGAATTAGCGGGTGAGAACCGTGTCGAAATTGAAAAGGCATTAAAACATTACAGCAAAAATCCGGCAGACAGTCTGAAACTGAAAGCTGCTCGGTTTTTAATTGAAAACATGGAGTCTTATTCTTTTGTTTCTTCGCCGGAATTAGATACTTATTATCATACATTAGATTCTATTTTTTCGCTTAATAACAGGGCTGACGCTGTTACCGGAGAACAGGAAACTTTATTGGCACAACTGAGAGAACCCAATCCGTTTTATTTCAAGAATATCCCTGATCTTCAATATGTATCCGCCGAATTTTTGATAGATAATATCGACCGGGCGTTTGAAGCCTGGGAATCGCCGTTTGCCAAGGGTATGGATTTCGACGATTTCTGCGAATTTCTCTTGCCTTATAAGTTTGGCATGGAGCGTCCGTCAGCATGGCGTTCTGTCTATCAGGCAGCCATATATCCTTCGTTGAAGTTTATGTTGGATAATTCTTGCCGGTTGGATTCCGGTTTAATTTTACATACTTCGCAGATAGCATTGCGTGGAAATGATTACCATACTCTTTCCAAAAATATTTTCGATACTGTGCCTAATTTCACCGTCAGTTGTTGGGTTACTCTTTCCAAATACAAACCCATGGCTCGTGTTTTTGATTTCGGCACAGACGGCAATTATTATATTTGCTTCATTCCTTATAACAAAGATGGGGGCGCTACATTGGAAATAAGTACCGGCGCTAATTGGGAATTTATATATACCGAAGCCCTTCCGCTTGCTCAACGTTCGCACGTAACAATGTCGTATTCAAAGCGCAGTATTTTACTTTATGTAAACGGCGTTTTAATTAAGAGTCAAAACATACCTTTAGATAATAAAAAACTCATCAGTAATTACATCGGGAAATCACATTGGGACGCTGACCCTAACTTGAACGGAAAAATTGAAGATTTCCGCATTTACAACAGGGAACTTACCTATACCGAAGTTCGCACGCTGGCAGGAAAAGACAAAGAATTACCGGACAAACGGCATGAACTTCAAGCAACTGTATGGAAAATAAGGGATTTATATTTTCCTGCTATTGTTTATAAAGACCTCTTTCCCGGCAGTTTTGATCCGGTCAGGTTACTGAATATGAAAAAAGGCACTTGTTACGATTATTCGGTTTTAGGAATATATATACTCCGGTCGTTAGGTATTCCTGCGGGGCTTGATTTTGTTCCGCAATGGGCAAGCCGCAGCATGGGGCATAATTGGAATATAATTTACACCGGCAATAACCGAATGGAAGATTTTTCTTTCAGTGCATCATGGGAGCCGCTTGGTAAGCATCTTAAAACGAGGGAAGAAAAAGTAGCAAAGGTTTTCCGGCAAACGTATGCCAAACAACCCGATGCGATTGCATTGAATCATGGAAAAAATGAATTTTTGCCGGATTTATTCCAAGATACCCATATCAAGGATGTAACCGATTCATATTTAGACTGTATGGATATTACTATTCCGCTGGCCCAATCATCTTTGAATAAACAATTTGCTTACCTGTGTAATTTTAATAACCAAGACTGGGTTCCGGTACATTGGGGGAAAATCAAAGAGGGGAAAGCCGTTTTTACAAAAATGGGAAAAAATGTTGCTTATTTGCCGGTTTATCATGACCGGTGGCGTGTTTTACCTGCTGCTCCTCCTTTTATTTTGACCAAAGAGGGAAAAATAAAACAACTTATTCCCGATCATTCGAAAACCCAGCGATTGATTTTAACACGTAAATACTATATAGATGAGGATCTGCTAAGTAAAGTCAGGTTGATACTTGGGGGTAAATTTCAGGTAGCGAATAAAGCGGATTTCAGCGATTCGCTAACGGTATTTACGATCAAGAATATGCCGGAAATCCGTTACAATCAGGTCAATTTATCTCTAAATAGACCGTATCGTTATTTCCGATTTTTACCACCTGAGGGGTCAGTAGGCGATCTTGCTGAAATGGAAATTTACTCAAAATTTGGAATGAAGTTATCCGGAAACATAATTGGGCAGAAGAATTGCGAGCGAGGTTGGGAAGCAGAAAATGTGTTCGACGGAAATCCTCTGACTGCTTATAGATGTGA
>Ga0209628_10001164_pt1 | contig 16757 bp, 14 predicted proteins | sample TergutCu122P4_FD_187285 | JGI IMG/M metagenome (GOLD analysis project Ga0209628, IMG submission 187285) | Cubitermes ugandensis P4 segment gut microbial communities from Kakamega Forest, Kenya - Cu122 P4 (SPAdes) (version 2) | ecosystem: Host-associated > Arthropoda: Insects > Digestive system...
ACAGGACAAAAAATGGCCCGCATCTATCATGAAATTTATCCGAAAAGCGAACGCACCGGTAGTTCCCATGTTTATGTCCGGAAAAAATTCTCCCCTGTTTCATATTTTGGGCTTTTTTCATCCAATTTTAAGAACCATACAGTTAGTCAATCAATTAAATAAAAAAGACAATACCACTGTAAAAATTGCCATTGGCGCTCCCATTTTGCCCCACCGTGTCGCATATCTAAAAACCAACGAATATGAAGATTTTTTGAGGATGAATGTGGATTTATTGCGGAAAACGTTTTCAAGAAAAACAGATACCCCGAAAGCCACAAACATTACCATTGCTCCCATTGCTCCATCGCAAAATAAAGAACTAATTGTTAATGAAATAGCTAATTTGGAAAAAGACCACACCCTTTTTCGGCAAGGTCCTTTTACTTTGTTTTTTGCGCCGCCACGCGAACTTAAATATGTGATGGAAGAGATTGGACGGTTGCGTGAGATTACGTTTAGAGAAGTAGGGGAGGGGACAAACAATGAACTTGATATTGACAAATATGATGCGTATTATCACCAACTTTTTATTTGGGACCATGAACAGGAAGTTATTGTGGGGGCTTACCGCGTGGGGATGGGCAGTGAAATTATGGCAAAATACGGTAGAAGAGGCTTTTACACCGATTATATGTTTCATTATGGAAAGCCTTTAAATCAAATTTTGCACAAAACTGTTGAATTGGGACGCTCGTTTATCATCAAACCTTATCAGGGTAATTCAGTGGCATTGATGTTGTTGTGGAAGGGAATCCTGCAAGTTTTATTGCAGCACGAAGGGTATCGCTACCTGCTGGGACCTGTTTCTATTTCAAATGATTATTCTAAAATATCTAAAACACTGATTGAGAGATATATAAAAAAACATCATTTCGATTATTACTACGGAAAATTTGTTACGCCGGAAAATCCTATCCCTAATGAGAAATTTCGATTTGTGAAAAGTTACTTAAAGGATGTGAACAGTTTGGAACTGTTGGATAAACTGATTATTGATCTGGAAAATAAGCAGCGCGGACTGCCTGTTTTGGTGAAACGCTATCTGCAACTGAAAAGTAAAGTATTGGCTTTCAATATAGATGTTGACTTTAATAATTGTATGGATGGTTTAATTATGTTAGATTTAAAAAATGTTCCCGAAAAAACGTTGCAAATGCTTTCTAAAGACATGAATATTAATATTTTAGATTTATTCAACAAACTGTAATATGGATGATTTTTTTTACTTGGGAATAATTACCAAAACTTTTGGGTACAAAGGACAAGTGGTCGTTTATTTAGACACCGATGAACCCGAAAAATACAAAACTTTAGAGGCGGTATTTGTGAAAGAAGAGGAGGAAATGTTGCCTTATATGATTGAGGAATTTATTTATAAAGGCGCCAATCAGGCGATTGTGAGATTTGCCGATGTGGATGGAGAAAAAGCGAAAGATTTATTAAAGGCAGAACTCTATTTGCCTTTAAGTTTTTTACCGCCCTTAACCGGAAACAAGTTTTATTTTCATGAAGTAACGGGTTTCGATGTCATAGACAAAGAAAAAGGGAGCATTGGAAAATGTGTTGATTTTTTGGAAATTAGCCGTCAACCCATTATGCAAATCGATTACAACGGCAAGGAGATATTGATTCCTGCGGTGGATGAAATTTTTGAAACAATTGACCGAGAAAACAGGATAATTTTCATTTCCGCACCGGAAGGGTTGATAGATATTTACATAGAGTAGTGAAATATTAAAAATTAAAAATATGGGATAATGGCGAATTTGCATTTATAAAAAAAAGATATTTTTGCCGCCCTAAATAGACAATATTATTTATGAAAACCATGAAAGTATTAATGTTCGGGTGGGAGTTTCCCCCTCATATTGCAGGCGGCTTAGGCACAGCCTGTTACGGTCTCACAAAAGGGTTGGCAAAAAACAATGTGGAGGTGCTTTTTGTAATGCCCAAAGCCTCGAAAGAGGAAGATGAAACGTATGTAAAAATTATCAATGCCGGCGATGTGGAAGTGAGTACCCGCCACGTGCACCTGAATACTTTTTCCGACAAGGTAGAATTTTTGGAAGTGGAATCCAAATTGGTGCCTTATATTGGAATGGATGAGTATTATCGTATTGTTGACCAACTAAATAGCGGAATTTTTGAAGAAGAAGAATTAGGCGAAAAAAGAAAATACCAATTTTTAGGAAAATATACGGAAAACTTAATGAACGAAGTGGAACATTATGCTATTGTGGCAGCGGAAATAGCACGTAATTACGACTTTGACATTATTCATGCACACGATTGGCTGACTTATAAAGCCGGCATCGCCGCAAGAAAAGTAAGTGGAAAACCGTTGGTAATTCATGTTCACGCAACGGAGTTTGACCGCTCAAGCGAGCACAACCGCAACGACATTGTATATGGTTTGGAAAAATACGGAATGACCGAAGCCGACGCCGTGTGTGCGGTGAGCGATTTAACCCGCAATATTGTCATCAATAAATACGGCGCTTCTCCCGAAAAAGTGTTTACGTTGCACAACGCAGTGGAACCCACCGGAAAAGAAGTGGTTCGTAAGAAATATGTGGATGAAAAAATTGTAACCTTTTTGGGACGGGTAACTTTCCAAAAAGGACCTGAATATTTTGTGGAAGCAGCCAAAAAAGTGCTGGAAAAAGTGCCCAATGTACGTTTTGTACTTGCCGGCGATGGCGATATGATGGCACAAACCATTAGCCGCGTGGCAGAATTGGGTATTGCCGACCGCTTCCATTTTACCGGATTTTTACGGGGCAGCGACATTGATTTGATGTTTGGCATGAGCGATGTGTATGTAATGCCCTCAATATCAGAACCATTTGGTATTTCTCCCTTAGAAGCGATGCGGGCGCACGTGCCTACCATCATTTCAAAGCAATCCGGTGTAGCCGAAGTACTTACCCACGCTATAAAAGTGGATTTTTGGGATATTGACGGTATGGCGGACGCCATTTACGGTATCATTAACTATCCGGCGCTGTCCAACTTTTTTGCCGTAAAAGGAAAAGAGGATGTGGACAATTTGAAATGGGAACACGTGGCAAAGAGATTAAAAGAGATTTATCGGCAAATCATTACGCTATAAAATAGTTTTTTTGTAGCAAATCTTTTTATACATGAAAATTAACATCATAACGTTAGGTTGCTCAAAAAACACGGTAGATTCGGAAGTTATTGCCGCAAAGTGGAAAGAAAAAGGACACGACGTGGTTTTTGAAAGTACGAAAAAGTCTGATATTGTTATTATTAACACCTGTAGTTTTATTCACGATGCCAAAGAGGAATCTATTGACGAGATTTTTACTCACATTGCCAGAAAGCAGCGTGGCGAAGTGGGTAAAGTATTTATCGTGGGATGTTTAGCCCAACGTTATAAAGATGAATTGCAAGAAACCATTCCTGAAGCGGACGGTTTTTTTAGTTTTTCGGAACTGCATAAACTATGGGATGAAAAGGATTTTGATTTACTGAAATCGCCAAAACGAATTGTCTCAACTCCAAAACATTACGCTTATCTTAAAATCTCTGAAGGGTGCGACCGCGAATGCTCTTTTTGTGCCATTCCGCTTATTCGGGGAAAACAAATTTCAAAACCCATGGAATTGATTGTGCAGGAAGCGGAATTGTTGGCACAACAAGGTGTTAAGGAATTGTTGCTCATTGCTCAAGATTTGACCTGTTACGGAATGGATATTAATCAACAAAGAATGTTGGCTAAACTGATGCGCAAACTTGCGGAAGTTAAGGGCTTGGAATGGATTCGCTTGCATTATGCCTACCCGATGGGATTTCCTTACGAAATTTTGGATGTGATGAATGAATTTTCCGTTTTTTGTCGCTATTTGGATATTCCGTTGCAACACATCAGTGACAATGTGCTAAAAAGTATGAAACGCGGAAGCAGTAAACAGCAGATTTACAAATTTTTGGAAACTATTCGAAACCGTGTCCCCGAAATCGCGTTGCGCACTACTTTAATTTCCGGCTATCCCGTTGAGACGAGAAATGAACACAGAGAACTTCTTGAATTTGTAAAAGAGATTCGTTTTGAACGGTTGGGTGTATTTGCCTATTCTCAGGAAGAGGGTACAGCCGCTTACGAGCACGGCGACCCGGTAAAAACCAAAGAGAAAAACCATCGAGTAAGAGAAATCATGGAATTGCAAGAGACTATTTCTCTGCAACATAATCAGGAAAAAATCGGAAAAATGCTGCGGGTTTTAATAGATAGAAAAGAAGGCGATTATTACGTAGGCCGCACCGAATTTGACTCACCCGAAGTGGATAATTTAGTATTTGTGAATGCCGCTCAAAAAATGAATATCGGGGAGTTTTATCCGGTTTTGATTAAAGAAGCGGAGAGCTATGATTTGTATGGAATAGCGTAAATATGAAGTTTTGGTGAAGATTTAAGGCACATCTACCGCCACCAACTCAATAAAACAATCTTCAATGGTAGGTTTTTTCTGTGTCATTTCGGAAAAAACTTGCCCGTGGGTTTCTAAAAATTCAGTAAAGTGCTGTAAATCAAAATTCGCGTCGTAAAAAGAGATGTGCATAAATTCGCCGTAGGGGTAAAAGTTGCACCGAATCGGGCATTTCTGCATACAAAACAGCAATTCAAAAATAGTATTTGTTTTTAAAGAATAGAGTTTACCTTTATAATTTTTAATAATTTGAGTGGGGGTATTAATGGTAATAATTTTTCCCTCTTTCATCAAAGCAATTCTGTCGCAGCGGGTAGCTTCGTCCATATATGGAGTAGAAACTAACACTGCAATTCCTTGTTTTTTAATTACATTCAACAAATCCCAAAATTCTCTTCGCGACACGGGGTCAACGCCGGTGGTGGGCTCATCAAGGAACAGTATTTTAGGTTTATGAATCAAGGCGCAACAAAGGGAAAGTTTTTGCTTCATTCCGCCGGAAAGTTGTCCTGCTTTTCTGTTTTTAAACGGAGCAATTTGTTCCCAAATAGGCGCAATGAGGTGCATATTTTCATTGATTTTGTTCCCATACATGGTGGAAAAAAAACGCAGATTTTCAAAAACAGTCAAGTCGGGGTATAAAGAAAAAACGCCGGGCAAATATCCAATCTCTTTCCGTATTTTTTTATAATCGGAAACTACGTTATATTCTAATAGTGTGGCATTTCCGGAAGTGGGCAGTTGCAGGGTTGCCAGAATATTAAAAAGTGAGGTTTTGCCGGCACCATCAGGACCAATAAGTCCAAAAACTTCCCCCTCCTGAACTTCAAAAGAGATTTCGGTCAGCGCATTTACGTTACCGTATTTTTTAGAAATTTTATCAATGCGAATTGCAGGCATTAGTGATTATTTAAACTTTACATCGCCGGGCATTCCTATTTTGGCTGAGCCATCGTTTTTAAAAGAGACTTTAACCGCATATACTAAGTTAACGCGCTCATTTTTAGTTTGAATCATCTTTGGAGTAAACTCTGCTTTCGATGAAATCCAGGTAACCGTACCTTCCATTACCTTTTCCCCATTGTTCGGCATATCAATGTGTATATCAACAGATTGACCGAGTCTTACGGTGGATAGCATATCTTCTGTAATATAAACTCTGATAAACATATTGGTAAGGTCTGCAATTTTGAAAAGCGGTTTTCCTTGAAAAGCCAACTCATTGGGTTCAATATATTTTTTGAGAACCGTGCCGGTAATGGGAGATATTATTTGACATTTTGTCAAGGCATCTTGGAGTTGCATTTTTTGAAAACGCATGGCTGACACCTCTTCCATTATAGATTTATTCGTAATAGTAAGGTTAGACTCCATCGCTGCAATTTGGCTGTTTGTTATATGAATTTCCGCATTAATATCGTCTAACTGCTTACTGTTAATTGCATTTGCAGCAACTAAGGTGGCTGTTCTGTTTTTTTCTTTATTTAATGTTTCCAATTTATTGTAAAGTGTTTGCACTTGCGAGGGCAGGTCAGGGCGTTTTGCCAATGCTGCTCCTATAGATGCTTCTAATTGCTTGATTTGTAAGTATGTTTGTAAAGTATCAATACAACCCACTTTTTCACCCGCTTGATACGTTTTTCCTTCTTCCACATTGAACCAAAGCATTTTGCCATTGTTTTCCGATGAGATTGTAATTTCGGTGGCTTCAAACACCCCGAAAGCATCCGGTTCTATTTTTTTTTGCTTGCAACCGTACATTCCGGCTATAAAAAAAACGGCTAAGGTAAAAAGTTTGACTTTATTCATTTTTGACTTGTAGATAAATGGGTTAATAAGTTTAAATTCTATTTTGTAAAATAAGGCGCAAAATTAGCATAATTTTTATTTCATTTATTTGTTTCAAAAAAAACTTGTTAATTTGCAAACTTAATCTTTAAGTCTTGGAATCATTAAATTTAGAAATATGAAAGAAACCCAATTTAAAAAAATGCATGAAGAAAAAGGCGGAAAAATGGTAGAATTTGCCGGTTTTTGTTTGCCTGTTCAATTTGAAGGATTAGTTGCCGAACATTTGCACGTCCGCAGCAAAGTAGGCGTTTTCGATGTGTCCCACATGGGAGAATTTACCGTAAAAGGAGCACAGGCGCTTCCGTTTTTGCAATACATTACTTCCAACGATGTGGCAGCATTGCAGCCCGGAAAAGTACAATACTCCTGCTTTCCCAATGGAAAAGGCGGAATTGTGGACGACTTTTTGGTGTATTGTATGGCAGAAAACGATTATTTATTGGTAGTTAATGCCGCAAATATTGAGAAAGATTGGGCGTGGGTAACAGAACAAAACCAAAGATTCTGCGCAGAAATTGAAAATATTTCGGATGAAATATCGCAATTAGCTGTGCAAGGTCCGTTGGCGCTGAAAGCCATGCAAAAACTGACCGATACACCGGTGGAAGATATGGAATATTACACAGTGAAAACCTTGACTTTTGCCGGAGTGCCCAATGTAAAATTCTCAACTACAGGTTATACCGGCGCCGGAGGATGCGAAATTTATATGAAAAATAAAGATGCCGAAAAAATTTGGAACGCCGTTTTTGAAGCAGGTAAAGAGTTTGAAATCAAACCCATTGGTTTGGCTGCCCGTGATACTTTGAGATTAGAAATGGGCTTCTGTTTATACGGACACGAAATTGACGATACTATTACCCCGATTGAAGCCGGTTTGGGATGGATTACAAAATTTGTGGATCATAAAGATTTCATTGATAAAGACAGAATGCTGAAAATGAAAGAAGAAGGTTTGAAACGAAAACTGATTGGCTTTGAAATGATTGACCGCGGAATCCCCCGCCAAGACTACGAAGTGTGCGATGCCGATGGAAACCAAATCGGATTAGTGCGCTCCGGAACACAAGGTCCCTCAATTAATAAAGCCATCGGTACTGCCTGGATTAAAACCGAATTTAGCAAATTAGATACGGAAATATTTATCAAAGTTAGAGACAAATTGTTGAAAGCGATTGTTGTAAAAATGCCGTTCTACAAACCCATACTTTCATAAATCTTTTCATGCACCAACAACCTGATTTTGCTTTTAGAGAGCAAGTTAGGTTCTGCATTGGGATATACGCGATTGGAAATGAAGATGTAAATCAGGTTTTCTTTGGGGTCGCACCAAAAAACAGTTCCTGTAAATCCTTGATGCCCAAAAGTATTGGGACTTGCTTGTTTGGGCAAAATTTCCGAAGGTTTGTCGGCACCGGGAACGTCAAATCCTAATCCGCGCCGCTTGCTTCCGTTGCAAGAATAAGAAGACGTAAAAAGTTGCACCGTTTTTTCACTGAGATATCGTTTCCCTTGGTAAGTGCCTTTGTTCATTAGCATTTCTATAATCACGAACAAGTCTTGCGCTGTGGAAAACAATCCGGAATTTCCGGCAAAACCGCCAAACAGGGCAGAGGTCTGGTCGTGAACGTAGCCATGAACCAATTGCTTACGAAATGCCGTGTCAATCTCTGTGGGGGCAATTTTTTCTAAATCAACCCCTTTTAACGCCGGATGAAAACAGGTGTTTTTCAATTTCAAAGGTTCATAAAACTCAGAAGTAACATACGCCTCGCAAGGTTTTTTGATGATGCTTTCCACCATTTCTTTGAGCAAAACAAAAGTTAAATCGCTGTATAAGTATTTTTTAGGCTTTAACGGAACATCTAAAATTATTCTTTTTATCGTATCATGGTATTCATGATGTAAGTAAAGATTTTTTGCGACCGGAATGTTAAATGTTTCTGTTTCAAAATCATTCAAATAGATTTCACGAATCGAATCATTACACAATCTTTTATGAAAAGGGATGAATGCGGGCAGTCCGGCAGTATGTGTTAACAGTTCTTCAATGCGCAAACCGCTCTTATCGCTTCCTTTCAACCATGTAACATATTGTCCGATAGTATCTTTTAGTGCGAACTTTTTTTCATCATACAACTTCATCAATGCCAAAGTAGTAGCAAGCGGCTTGGTAATGGAAGCCATATCATATATAGTGTTTTCATTTACAGGGTATTGTTTCTGATAATCGGTTGTGCCATAATTTTTTACAAACAGAGGTTTTCCGTTTTTTGTTACTAAAATTTGACATCCCGGAAAAATTTTTTCTTTAATCCCATTTTCAATCATTTCATCAATTTCATTACGAATTGTATTTTTTAAATTTTGGACGCCCGCAAGGGACGTCCCTACATTTTGTACGGCTACCGGCACCCCCCCTTCAAACGGAATTTCTCCGAAAATGGCTTGCAGGGCGGCTCTAACGCTGCTTTCCGTGCGTTGATAACCCACCAAAACGGCATCATACTTGTTCAATGTATTAAAATGAGCCAGTGCGTAAGGATTTCCGAAAAGCGACAGAATTATTTTTTTCTCTTTTGCCAATGCTTCCAAAAAAGCGACAGATTCTTGCGTGATGCCGTAGTTTTTTGAAACTGTTTGATTCATACTGAGATAGGCGACAATAACTTGGTCATATTTTGAAAACTTAGCTACTGTTGCCGGTGTTTCATCCTTAGTAATGGTTTTCGCCACTTTAACAAACGGCAACTCAAATTCTTGACTTACTTTTTTTGCAAAATTCTCATTTTCAGCGTCTCCAATAAACAAAAAGCAAGTTTTTTCTTTTCCGAACAAGGGTAAAAATTTATTGTTGTTTTTTACTAAAGTTAATGCTTTTGTTTCTAATTGTGTGATTAAATGATTGACCTTTTCGTTATTCAATTTTTCTACCACATTATTTGAATGTAAAGATTGGAAAGAGGTAATGCCCCATTTTTCTTTCATTTGCAAAACCCTTAAACACTTTTCATTGATGCTATTTTCGGAGATTTCGCCGTTTTCTACTGCTTTTTTGAGCAGAGGAATAATCACGCTAAGTTCGTTTGGGAGGAGTAGCACGTCAATACCGGCTTGCAGGCATTTAATTTCGGCTTCGGCGCCTTTGGAGTAAGTTTTGCGCAGTCCTTCCATCTCCATACCATCGGTAATAATTATTCCATTGAATTTCATTTCATTACGAAGCAAATCGGTAACTATTTTAGATGAGGTTGTGGCAATTGAGCCCAGTGTATTATCTAATGCGGGTATATTCAAATGAGAAACCATAATCATTTCACAATCGTTTTCAATCATTTTTTGAAACGGGTAAAGTTCTGTATCCCAAAGTTGTTGTTTTGTTTTTTTGATGACGGGCAAACTGTAATGCGAGTCGGTTCCGGTGTCGCCATGTCCGGGAAAATGCTTGGCACAGGCAATCACACCGTTGTCTTGCATTCCGCGCATATATTGCAATCCTTTTGCCACAACTTGTTCTCTGTTTTCACCAAAAGCGCGACTGTTGATAACCGGATTTTTAGCATTATTATTCACATCTACTACAGGAGCATAATTGAGGTGAATGCCCAGCAGTTTGCATTGGTTTGCCACCTCGCGTCCCATTTCGTAAATCAGTTTGTCGTTTTCGGGGGATAAGGCGCCCAAGGTCATTTGTCGTGGAAAAACCGGAACACTGTCCAAGCGCATAGCAACGCCCCACTCCGCATCCATAGAAACGAGTAACGGAATTTTGCTCACTGCTTGAATTTTGTTGGTAAGGTTGAGTTCACGCACAGGTCCGCCTTGAAAAAAACAGACACCTCCGGGCTGATATTTTTCTATCTCATTAATTTTCTGAGCATTATATTGCGCATCTTTATTAGAATGAATACGAATGAAAATGAGTTGCGCGATTTTTTCTTCCAATGTCATTTTTTTTAACTGTTCTTCTGCCCATGAAGAATTAGTTTTTTGACATACAGTTGTTTGGATAACAGAAAAAAGAAGGATAATGAAAAGGAAATATTTTTTTTTGCATATAGATGACACAGATTTCATAATTCTTTAATAAGTCGCAAAAATAAACAAATTTTCAACGAAAACAATGTTGTAAATCAAATAAAAACACTAATTTTGCAGTTGTTTAAAAAGTAACAGTTTATGCCAAAAGAGAGTATTCAAACTCGACCGCAATATTTTGTCAGACGGACACCGTCAGACGAAATAAAAAGGGAATATCCTGTTGATATTGCCATTTTTAACGGAAACAGCCGAGTTGAAAGTGATTTAATCGGGATTGTTGAATGTAAGAAAAAATCCCGCAAAGACGGCATGGAAGCAGTTTGAATTTTTAGAAAAAAGAAAAGTAATGATGAACAGATGCACTACATACAGCAACTACGAGCGATAGTTTATCGTTTACAATAAAATAGAATTGTCGTGGGCACTTTGGTATAATTTTTGCCAAAACCCTGCGTTAAACATTGAATTTTAAATTTTGATAGCTTATGAAAAAAAAGAAATTAACTTCAAATATCCTTGTAAATACAGGGATTTTGTTTGTAGTCTTATTGTTTGCTTCAATTACCGTAAAGTGTAATCACGCCGGTAGCACTTTGGGAGAAGGGCGCACCACACAAGGCAATCCTGTTGATTTTACTTATGCCGCAGAAATGTCGGTAAATTCGGTGGTGCATGTGAAAATTAAATATAAAGTATCCTTTTCGCAAGGGCAGGGAGATTATTTTAATGATTTATTTGAGTTTTTTTTCGGAAGACCGCAAAATCCACAACCCCGCCAACGTGAAGAAGAACAACCCGGCGGCTCCGGAAGTGGCGTCATCTTGACGGAAGATGGCTATATTGTTACGAATAACCACGTTATTGAAAATGCCTCTTCGGTTGAAGTAACCCTGAACGACAAACGTACTTTTAAAGCAGAAATCGTTGGCACAGACCCCACCACAGACATTGCATTGCTGAAAATTGACGCAAAGAACCTGACCTACATTTCTTATGGAAATTCAGACAGTTTAAAAGTAGGAGAATGGGTATTGGCTGTGGGAAATCCGTTTAACTTAACCTCAACGGTAACTGCCGGAATAGTCAGTGCTAAGGCAAGGAATATCAATATCTTAAATGCCGATTTAAAAATAGAATCGTTTATTCAAACCGACGCTGCCGTAAACCCCGGTAATAGCGGCGGGGCGCTTGTCAATACTAAAGGCGAGTTAGTGGGAATAAATACCGCAATAGCTTCAAGAACAGGCTCTTTTGCCGGATATTCTTTCGCCGTTCCGGTAAGTATTGTTAGTAAAGTAGTTGCCGATTTGAAAGAGTTTGGCGTGGTACAACGTGCCATTCTTGGCGTGCAAATGAGAGATATTGATGCCGAGTTTGCCAAAGAAAAGAAACTCAATACCTTAGAAGGTGTTTTTGTGAGCGGTGTAATAGATAAAGGGGCTGCAAAAATTGCCGGCATTAAAGAAGGAGACATCATTACGGCTATTGATGAGGTAAAAGTAAACTCAATGGCTGAAATGCAAGAACAAATAGGACGTTACCGCCCCGGAGACATAGTTCGGGTAACGGTTTTGAGAAACGATAAAAAACAGGAATTTGAAGTTGAATTGCGTAATCGCTCAGGGAATACAAGCGTTGTAAGAGCCGCTGATTTGGTGCAATTAGGCGCAAAATTTCAACCCATTAACAATAATATCAAAATGAAATTCGGAATTAACGCAGGATTGGAAGTGGTTTCTGTTGAAAAAAACGGACGTTTGGCAAAAGCCGGCGTTCAAAAAGGATATATCATTCTAAAAGCAAATAAAACCATTGTGAACTCGGAAGAAGATTTGGCAGAAGTTTACGAGCAAATGAAATATGATATGGATGAAAAAGTGCTTTTGTTAACCGGAATTTATCCTAACGGACAAATCGTTTATTATGCCGTGGATTTGAATGAATCAAAATAAATCTCGTTATTGAATAAATCAACATTATGTATAAGAACCCCAACCCCAAAAACCTGCTGAGTTTTACAAAACGAACACTGATTGTTCTATTTTGCTTTGCCCTGCTTTCATTTTTAACAACCGCTTGCTACACAACACATAAATGCCCTGCATACGGGTACGTTTCTCCAAATGATAAGACCGCAGGAGCGTAAGAACGTAAGACAGTGAGAATATTTGATTTTTGAAACAGAAACCGTTATGATAAAATACGCCGACATCATTGCTGCGCAGCAAACCATGCGCGATACCATTAAAAGCACACCGTTAATGCCCACGAAAACGTTTTCGAAATTGGCAGGCACAAATATTTTAATGAAGTTGGAAAATCTGCAAACCACAGGCTCATTTAAAGTTCGTGGCGCTTATAATAAAATTTTTCATCTCACAGCTGAAGAAAAAAAGTCTCCTGTTGTGGCAGCCTCAGCGGGAAACCACGCACAGGGCGTAGCTTTTTCCGCTACTAAATTGGGACTGAAAAGTACTATTTTTATGCCCATGTTTACTCCTCCCACAAAAGCAAACGCTACCCGCGCTTACGGTGCCGATGTGATTTTAACCGGCGATTCGTTCGACGATGCTTTTGCCGCATCGCAAGAATATTGCCAAACGCATAATGCAACTTATATTCATCCTTTTAATGATACTCAAATTATTGCAGGACAAGGTGTGGTGGGGTTGGAAATTTTTCATCAATGCCCCGACGTGGACACCATAATTGTTCCCATTGGCGGCGGCGGATTGATAAGTGGAATCTCGGTCGCTATAAAAGAGATGAACCCGAACGTTAAAATTGTGGGCGTGGAAGCAGAAAACGCGGCATCTATGTTAGCCTCTCACGAAAAAGGAGAAATTGTGGCACTGCACGCAACACCTACCATTGCAGACGGAATTGCCGTGAAACGACCGGGAAACCTAACCTTTGACATTATTGAAAACTATGTGGATGAATTGATTACAGTAAGTGATACGGAAATTGCGCACGCCGCCTACTTGATGCTGCAACGCGGCAAATTGTTGGTTGAGCCTTCCGGCGCAGCCGCCTTGGCAGCCGCCATTACGCGAAAATCAAAATTCATGGGAAAAAATGTGGTTCCTGTTATTAGTGGGGGAAATATCAATATGAGTTTGCTACAACAAATTGTGGATCAAGGAATGTATTTGGAAGGGTTACGCACTACCATTCAGGTAATTGTTCCCGACCACGCCGGAGAATTGCAAAAAATTATCGCCATTTTTGATAACTTCAAAGCAAATATTCAGGATATTGTTCACGAACGTTCCATCACTTCCGTGCCGATTGGACACGTTATGATATTGGTTACTATCAATTTACAACAGAAAAAACAGTTGGATACCATTAAAGAAGAACTCACCAAACGAGGGTTAAGTTGTAAGGTAATTCATTGATACTCGCAAATCTTCAATCAAATCCTCTGCATTTTCCAACCCAACGGAAATGCGAATATCGCTCAAAGAGATGCCCATTTGGGCAAACTGTTCGGGCGAAAGTTCTTTTAAGTAACTGATAGCCGGAGCATAAACCAAACTTTCAAAACCTCCCCAACTTACGCCTCGGTGGAACATTTTTAGCGCATTGTAAAACGCTTTAACTTTCACAATATCATTAGTTTTTAATTGAAAAGAGAGCAACCCGCTATAACCGGTCATCTGTTTTTTTCCTAACTCATATTGCGGAAAAGAGGGCAATCCGGGGTAGCGAACCAACTCAATTTGAGGATGTTGTTCTAAAAACTGCGCCACTTTCATTGCGTTTTCCTGATGGCGTTGCATTCGGATGGGCAAAGTTCGCAGACTGCGAATAAGTAACCACGCTTCGAACGGAGCAATTTTTCCGCCCAACCACTTAAACTCTCTTTCAAACAGTGCATTCATTTCTTGCTCTTTTCCAAGAATTACGCCGGCAACCAAATCGCTGTGTCCGCATAAATATTTCGTTACGGAGTGAACTTCAAAATCAATACCCAAATCTAAAGGTTTCTGAAATAACGGTGTAGCCCAGGTGTTGTCGCAAATTGTCTTTATCTTCTTTTCTTTTGCCAACAATGCTACGGCTTCCAAATCTTGCAAACTAAAAACCGTTGATGAGGGAGATTCCAAATAAATCAGTGTGGTATTTTCCCGAATATTAGTTCTAAAATCTTCAACATTTTCGCCGGAGATAAAGGTAGTTTCGATATTTAGCTTTTCTTTCAGAAAGTTTGCTATAAGATTGGAGGTGGGACCATACACGTTTTTTACGGTAATGATATGACTGTCAGGTTTTACGCAGTAGAGAACGGCGGCAGAGATAGCAGCCATTCCCGAAGTGAACAGAATGGCACGATCGGCATGAGCCATTTCGGCTAATTTTTTCTCGGCAAACTCAACCGTAGGATTTTTGCCGCGAGAATAAATAAAGTGTTCTTGATGGGCATCAAAAGCGTTTTCAATGGCATCCCAATTGGAAAAAGTAAAGAGCGAATTTTGAAAAATGGGAGGCACAACAGCGCCTTCGTATTTTTGTTCCTCGTCGTGGCAAAGAAGGGTTTCGGGGGAAATAGACATAATTATAAAAAATTTTGCAAAAATAAATTTTTTCCCAAACTGGGAATTTTTTTTATCTTTGCCGCGTGATAATAATTTGAAATTATGAATATTACAAGTATTAAAACAGAAGAGGATTACAGAAATGCATTAAAAAGAATGGAACAGATTTTTGATGCTCCGATAGATACGCTTGAAAGCGATGAGGCAGACATACTTGCTTTGTTGATAGATGAATACGAAAAAAAATATTATTTTATATGAAAACCTATAGACATTTTTTTTTATTATTCGGTTTGAGAACTGTTTTAGTTGCATTCCTCATCACATCCTGCAATACTTTCAAACAAAAACCCGTTGAAGAATCATCGGAACCGGTGGAATATCCGGTGGGCTTTATCGCTCAATTTATCAGCACAAATCTGACGGATTCCTATGAGTTATTCCCTTTGCCCGAAGAATTTTCGGATAGTTTTTTGCAGACACACCAACAGTACGAAGGAACGCATCCCACCGTGGCTACCGATTTTCCAAAAGAATGGGGCGTAGTTTTGGTAGAACGACTGCCCGAAGGACGGGAGTTGTATCTCATTCAATCTCATAATAGAGAATGGATGTTTTTGGTTATCACTTCCGGATATGGAACACAGCGTATCTTGGATATACTTCCGGTTGCCGTAAATTTGGTCTATCAAACTCAGGATGTGCTTGAAACTGAAGTTTGGACAACCGAAAGAGAATCGGATGGAACTTTTATAGTTACAAAGAAATATGAGTGGGTGCGTTCGGTTGAAAATGTTCCGAAACAAGAATATGATGAAAATCCGCAAAATTACTTACGCTCTAAAACCATCACGGACAAGTATTCGATTAACGACTTTTTCCGTTTTGAAAGAATTGTATCTCAAGATATTCCTGATTATTCTGCTGTTATTTTTTATTATAAAGATGAAAAACCTGAAGGGTGGGAGGAGAATGTAGAGAAGTTGCAGGCATTTTGCGAAGATTATTCGATATTATTTGCAGAAGTGCATGAGAAATTTAATCAAATTGCATTATACGATTATAAATTTAATTTTATCACCGAGTTGGATATTACTCCGTACATGAATCTTCAAGAAGGGGTTATTTTTTTTAAAAAGGATGCAACCCCCAAAGCCTCGCCTTTCGGTAGTTTAGAACGGATGAAGATTGAGATAAAAAGGTATTTTAAGATTGTAGAGATTTAGAGGTTTCCACGCTTTCCTCATCAAAAGCAAAAAAGTTATCTTTCGCCCGGGCATCAACCTGAGAGAAATGATGAACAACCTGAAAAATGGAGTTCAATATTTCCTCATAAAGTACAAAAACCTCAAACGGTACGCTACGGCTGCAACCATCAACCCGATGCAAAGTCCCGTCCAAACGCCCACGCTACCCAAATGCCACACAAATCCAAGCAAATAGCCAACCGGCAGGGCGAGGATTACATAACAAGTGATGGCAATGAACATGGCAAAGGTTACATCGGTTAAACCGCGCAGGGCAGCCAATCCCACCATTTGCCAACCATCGAAAAGTTGAAAAATTCCGGCAATGATAAACAACTGCGCCGCTACATAAATCACTTCCGGGTCAGAGGAAAACCATGACGGTATCTGAAAACGCAACACAATTAATGCTATCGCCGTGAAGAGATTAAAAGCAGTAACAATGTGCAATGAACTCAAGGCAATAAAGCGCGTGTTTTTATAATGTTTGGACCCAAATTGTTGCGATATAAGAATGGTACAGGCAGAACCAATCCCCAAACCTACCATAAAAGTAGCCGAAGCAAACTGCAACACAATTT
>Ga0209628_10001165_pt1 | contig 16752 bp, 7 predicted proteins | sample TergutCu122P4_FD_187285 | JGI IMG/M metagenome (GOLD analysis project Ga0209628, IMG submission 187285) | Cubitermes ugandensis P4 segment gut microbial communities from Kakamega Forest, Kenya - Cu122 P4 (SPAdes) (version 2) | ecosystem: Host-associated > Arthropoda: Insects > Digestive system >...
TCTCATAAGTGGATTGTTTTGGTTAATGTTTTTTTTACAGAAGGTTACTCTCCCCGAGTAGCCTTCTGGTTTTTGTAACCCCCTTTGATTCCCCCTATCCCCTATCCCCCATCCCCTTCGGGACTTTCCTTACCCCTTTTGCCTTCGGCATTTTCCCCATGAGGGGAAAAGAAAAGGATGGAGGATTTAATGGGGGAAGAAAAAGGAAGGGGTATTTGATGGGGAAAAAACAAAAGGAAGTGAATTTTTTTTTGAAATAATCGTATCTTTGCAGGCGGAATTCCTAATGAAGGTATGAATATGGATATTAATACAATATTGGATGATTTAGTTGCTTCTCTGCAATCTTCTGATCCTTATAAGATTATCCTTTTTGGCTCTCATGCCAACGGTAATCCAAACGAAGACAGCGATATAGACATAATGGTTATTTTGGATAATGACCATGTTGCTAAGACCTATCAAGAACGATTAGATAAAAGAGTAAATATACGAAAATTGGTTTTTGAAATTAACCAAAAAATTCCTCTTGATATATTAGTATATTCCAAAGCAGAATTGAAAAAAATAAAAGAGTATGGGAATCAATTCGTTGAAGAAATTGAAAAAACAGGGAAGGTAATATATGAAAAAGCAAGTTGAAGACTGGATATTGTTGGCAGATAGGGATTTACAGGCTGCTGAAATATTGATCAAAGACCCTTCACCTTTGACAAATATTGTAGCATTTCTCTGTCAACAGTCAATTGAAAAATATTTAAAGGCTTTCTTGATTGAAAATGATGTCCCCTTAATAAAGACGCACGATTTAGTCAAATTAAATAAGTTGATAAAAAATATTGAGGATTTAGGTTTTGATAAAGAAAAACTGATTTTAATAAATGAAATATATTCAGAATCAAGATACCCGAGTGAACTCGGATTAACTGCAAATGGCATGCCGACTAATGAACAAGTAGAAACATTTATAGCATACGCAAAAGAAGTGAAAATAATAATTATTACGGAATTAAATAAATTATAAGTAGATTTTTTTGGTTAATGCTTTTTTTACAGAAGGTTACTCTCCCCGAGTAGCCTTCCGGTTTTTTAGTAGCATTCTAAAACATCTTCCGATAACAACGCTTCTTTTTGAATTTTAAAAACTTAACTATCCATTTTTCAAATTATGTTCAATCATTAACCTCAGTGTCTCATTCGCCTGCATGTTGGCAACAATTCCTACACGGGGCGCTAAAGGCGGATTCGCACTGTCTGCTTCGGTTTCAAAATCGCCACATAAAATGGTATTACCGACTTGCTTACATTTTATTTTATTACTTTTTCCCCATCCGCCCATACCGCTACCTATTATGATGGGAATATTAGGGAGTTTTTCAATTAAGGTTTCTATCAACATGATTTTTTGGTCGGCTTGGTCGAAGGCTTCAATAATCACATCGCATCCGGAAAATAACGTAACGGCATTATCGGGTGTAACTTTTACGCAGTGCGTTGTGATATTGCAGTCGGGATTAACGCGCAAAGCATTCATTTTTAATGCTTCCACTTTCAACATTCCGACTTGGTCAATGAAAAAGTACTGACGGTTTAGGTTACTTCTTTCAACGCGGTCGTAATCGGCAATAATAATATTTTGTACTCCGGCACGAATCAGCGCCATTGCTGCATTTGAACCCAATCCACCTGCTCCGGCTATACCGACACACACATTTTCCAAGCGAGTAGATATATCTTCCATCACGGTTTCAGGTTTTCTTTCAGAAACTTTGTCATTTTTTGATAGAGATGATAGGTGGTATTGTTTCCCGTTGAAATAAAGTGGTTGTTATTGGGGTAGAGAAACATTTCAAAATCCACGTTGGCGTCAATTAAGGCGGATACCATATCCATCGTATTTTGGGCATGTACATTGTCGTCGGTGGTTCCGTGAATAATTAAAAATTTACCTTTCATTTCGGCGGCATGATTTATCGGGCTGTTATCGTCGTATCCCGAAGGATTTTCCTTGGGTGTCCGCATAAAACGCTCAGTATAGATGTTGTCGTAATAGCGCCATGTCGTTACCGGTGCAACGGCGATTCCCGTTGTAAAATAATCTGCTCCTTTTGTCATACACAATGCCGACATATAACCGCCATAACTCCATCCGTATATTCCGATGCTTTCCGGAATGGCAATTCCTTCATTGACAAGATATTTGGCTACTTCAATCTGGTCTTCGGTTTCATATTTTCCAAGTTGAAGATAGGTCATCTTTTTAAACTCTTCTCCGCGAAATCCGGTACCCCTACCATCAACAGAAATCACTAAAATACCTTCCTGTGCCAACATCCTGTACCACAATACACCTCCTTGCCATCCATTCAAAACTGTTTGCGAACCGGGTCCGCCGTAAACGTAAATTAAAACCGGATACTGCTTTGATGGGTTGTAATCGTTAGGTTTTAGCATCCAGCCGTTTAAAGAATATCCTTGCGAAGTTTTAAAATCGAAAAACTCTTTTTGTCCGAATTGATAATCCTTTGATTTTTGTAACAACTCGGCGTTGTCTTCGATTACTCGGAGTTTTTTCCCTTTGGCGTCAAAAAGTGTAAAAACGGTAGGATGATTGGCATCAGACCATGTGTGAATATAGTATTGAAAACGGGAACTGAAAAATACGTCATTCATTCCGCTTTGGGTAGCAATTTCTTTTATATTCCCTTTGAAATCAACGCTATAAACCTCTCTATTGTAGGGGACATTTTTAGATGCCCGAAAATAAACTGTTTGTGTTTTTGAGTCAAAACCAACGATTTTATCAACGTCATATTTCCCTTTTGTCAACTGTTTAACGAGTTTCCCATCAATGCCATAGAGATATATATGATTGTAACCGTCTTTTTCGCTTGTCAGAAAAAAATATGTTCCATCAGGTGTGAATGTAAAATTGTTGCCGACATTGATATAACAGCGGTTTTGTTCGTCATAAATTTTTCGTTCCGACATATCCGAAGCCGAAATCAACAATATTTCCAAATGATTCTGCAAACGATTTAAACGATACACTGCTAACTGATTACCTGTTTGCATCCACATAATTCGTGGAACATACTGGTCGGTTTCGATTCCCAAATTAACTTTTGCCGTTTTTTTTGCTGAAACATCGTAAATAAAAATGTCAACAAACGAATTATCCTCACCTGCTTTGGGATATTTGTACGTGTATTGTTCTGGATAGAGTTCGCCGTAGAAGGTCATTTGATACTCTTTCACATGGCGTTCGTCGAAGCGGTAATAAGCAATATATTTTCCGTCGGGCGACCAGAAAAAAGCGGTCGTAAATCCAAATTCTTCTTCATAAACCCAATCGGTCGTTCCGTTGATGATTTCGTTGAATTTGCCGTCGTGTGTAATTTGTGTTTCAATATCAGCATCTAAATCTTTGATAAAAAGATTGTTATCCCTCACGAATGCTACCTTTTTACTATCGGGTGAAAACTGTGGAATTCGCTGCTTTCCATGTTTAGAAAGCGATGTGAGTGTTTCGTTTATAGTATTCCAAATATAAAAATGCGACTTGCTCGAATGTCGGTAAATTTCCTCTGTGTCGGCAGGTATCAATATTCTTTTTTCATCAGGACTTAAAATATATGAAGTGATTTTTAAGGTATCTCCTCCATTGGGCGACAGATTATTCCCATCAAGAAAAATGCCCATTTGTTCGCCGGTTTTATAACTGTAAATTTTTAATTGATTGGCGTTCAAAGTTAAATAACGCTCTCCATCTGACAGCGACAACATTCCTGAAATACCTTTTGTACGGAATGTGCGATGTTTAAAGATGTTTTCCAAAGTGAGTGTCTGCTCTTGTGCATTGATAGTAACAATGCTTAATAAGAAGCATAATAATAGGAGTATTTTTTTTTTCATTTGTAATATGTTTGTTTTGTTTGATTCGGAAATAATATTTTTCCTTGTATTTTATTGTTTTTATGTATGACAAAAATAAAATATTTTATTACAAATATTTCTTCACTTCATCTCCGCCGATTTTTTCAGGACATAAAATAATAAGTCGTTCCACCACATTTCTCAGTTCGCGGATATTTCCTGTCCATTTCCATTGTTGTAATCTTTTAATGGCTTCGTCATCGAAAACAGGGATGGGTTTGCCTTGTGTTTTGCAGATTTCTTTTGAAAAATGATGGACTAATTCGGGAATGTCTTCAAGACGTTCCGACAGCGATGGCATGTTGATGATGATAACACTGAGACGGTGGTAAAGGTCTTCGCGGAAGGTTTTTTTCTCGATTTCTTCTTTCAAGTTCTTATTGGTGGCGGCAATGACGCGCACATTAACGGTGATGTCTTTTTCACCGCCAACGCGTATTATTCTATTTTCCTGCAAGGCGCGTAAGACTTTTGCCTGCGCGGAGAGGCTCATGTCGCCAATTTCATCTAAAAATAACGTTCCTCCGTCGGCTAATTCAAAATCTCCTTTTCGCTGTTTGATGGCTGAGGTGAAAGATCCTTTTTCATGTCCAAAAAGTTGGCTTTCGATGAGTTCGGAAGGGATGGCAGCGCAGTTTACTTCGATGAATGGGAAAGCCGAACGCTGGCTTCTTTCGTGTAACTGACGTGCCACTAACTCTTTTCCAACGCCGTTTGCGCCGTAAATCAATATTCGTGCATCTGTAGGAGCAACTACGTCAATCATTTTTCGGATATCTTCCAAAGCGGGCGAACTCCCAATCATTTCGTATTGTTTGCTGATTTTTTTGCGAAGATTTTTGGTCTCTTCTACTAATCGAGATTTGTCTAAGGCATTGCGAAGGGTTATGAGTAACCGGTTTAAATCTAAAGGTTTTTCGATATAGTCGAAAGCGCCTTTTTTTATGGATTCAACAGCGGTATCAATAGTTCCGTGTCCTGAAATCATGATAACGGGTGTCTGTGAGAATGATTGAAGTTGTTCCAACACTTCCAACCCATCCATTTGTTGCATTTTGATGTCGCATAATATGACGTCGTATTCGGTTTCTTGCGCCATTTTGAGGGCTTTTTTTCCGTCTTCAGCATCGTCAACGTGATATTGCTCATATTCCAAAATATCTCGTAGAGCGCTGCGGATAGCACGTTCGTCGTCTATTACTAATATTTTTGCCATATTAAAATTTGAAATTTAATTGAACGATAAAAGTACGTGGCGCTGAAAGATCCATCGGACGCAGTGAATATTCGGTGTTGAGAAGGTTATTCAACATGAGCCAGCCTTGAATACTTTTGTTAATTTTCACGCCGAAACGGGCATCCATCGTGAAATGACCGGTGTTGTGTTCTTTCCAGTAGTCGTGCAGACCCGAAAAAATGATGCTTCTGACGATGTCCATCATATCGTCCTGTTCTTTTTCACGTTCATCAACAATAAAATAATCCACTGCTAATGTTTTACTCTTATAGGTAAAATTGGTTCCAACGCTCCAACGATTCCATTGGAAGTCGAAAACGCCTTTGACAGTGTGTTTTTGTCTGTATTTAAGATATTTACCGTCGTTGGATTTTTCTTTCATTTTCAGGTCGCTTTGGGTGGCTTCTTTCGCTGCTTTTTCTTTCCAGTTAACATCAACGGGTTCGATATAAATGTATCCGATGTTGTAGGAGATATGTGAAGGCGGCGAAATTTTCCAAATACCGTTTATCGAGGCGTCAATACCATAGATTCTGGCTTTGGCCACATTGGAAAATCTTGTGCCGAGTCCGGGCATTTGACCGTTTTGAAGCATGGTTAAAACTTCTGCCAAGTCGGTTACATGTTCAAAAGTAGTGCTGTTGAAAAGTCCGAACTCAAACTCAATCATGTTTTTATATTGAGTATAAAAACCTGCCAAGTCTAAAAATCCTGAAAAATTACCAACTTTGTATCCCTGTTTGATTCCTAATTCCGCATTATATCCCTGTTCCGCCTTTAGAAAATGATTCGGGTAAGCACCGATTCCTCCAATGTCTTTATAGACAAACTTTTCGGTTAATGACGGATAGCGATATCCCTGTCCGAAAGAGCCGCGGATGAATGTATGTTCTGCCAACTCATAATTCACACCTCCGCGAAAAACCGGTCTGAAAGGAACATCAAGTCCGAAAATATCGGTGGTTGCTTCTTTCAACAAAGAGTCAACGCGGTAATATTCCAACCGTAAGCCTACTGAAACGTTAAATTTTCTGAAAAATTTTTGGTCGTATTGAAAAAAGGCGGCGAGGTTGTCACTCTCATGGTATCCCGTCATGACAGATGATGTAGTTAAATGGTTGTAGGTCATTCCGGTAGTAAATTGAGCAAATCCGAGTTGTTTGTTAAATTGATAATCTAAGTAATAGGAATTGGTGTTATCGGGCGGGTCGCTTTTGCTGTTGGGTTTATCTATATTGGCGATCCATTCTAAGGCTTCCGAAGCATTGGTAGGGAATGGTGTTCGTCCCATCATCCACGAAATCAGTTTTACAATATCGGGCGAAGTAGCATCGGGAAAATAATCTTTTCCTGTTCTTATCAACGCTGTAACAAGTCCGGCATAATCTTGCGACATGATGTATGGGAGATAAGGTGCAAGGTAGGGTAGGAGGGCAGGGTATAATTCATCGGTAGGCAGTTGCATCAATCGTAGTATTTCCGGCATAAGTTCGTTTATTTTATCTGTATCCATTCCCATTCCTGATAGAATATTTAAGAGCGATTCGTCGGTTGGATTTGAGACAAGTTTATCGGATTTGTAGAAATAGCGTGCTTTTACATGGTGGGAAGTATTGTTTCGCGGATTGACATAATTGAAAAACGGATCAATGTAAACGATATTCCCTTGACGGCTCATGTTGGTCAACGGCGATTGTTTGTAGCCATGTTCGGGCGATTCCCATATAAAAAAGCCGGAATAGTTGTTAAACAGCACATTGCCATTTAATCCATAATTCATTCCTTTTATTTTTTTATCGTGATAGGTGAGATTTCCGCCCAACCGAATGCGTTGTGTAAAGTCGTCCTGACGATAGCCTTCGTTGGTGTACATATCGCCGCCAAGCGAGACATCGAAGTTTCCGATACGGCGTGAATGGGAAAAATCGGTGCCGCAATATATCGGATTCCGAATACCGTATAATACATTTCGCCGCAACAAGGGTGTAACTTGAAATTTGTCTTCGCTCCAAAAAGCGTCGTCCCACCAGATAAAACTTTTGGTTTTAGGGTTCATATAAGTCCCCATGTAGGTGTTGATTCGTGTTTGCGGTTCTAAACCGGGGCGTTCGGTACGGATATTAACCAATCCGTTTAATGCAGAAGAGCCGTAAAGCACCGATGATGCGCCTTTCAACACTTCTACCTGTGCTACATTCTGTAACGGTATCAGATTCCAGTTTATATCGCCAATAGATGGAGTGAGGATTGACATACCGTCCACTAAAACCAAACTTCGGCTTCCAACACCATACGTCCAACCGCTTCCTCCGCGAATAGACAACTGCTGATCAACAACATCCACTCCCGGAAGCGTGTTCAAAACTACGCTCAAATCTTTTGGATTTTGTTTTATCAAGTCAACAGGTTTTAACACCTCCATAGAAACGGTAACTTCACTCAATTGCTGTTCAAAACGTCCGGCGCTCACCACCACTTCTTTCATCAACTGTTCTTTTAAACGCAGATAAACATCCAGACGTTGTTCCTGCCCCTTGCGAACTACAACAGGATGTGCTTCGGCTTCATAACCCATATAACCGAAATTGACAATAGTGCCGCCATCAGGAAGTTTCAGTTCGTAATAACCTTTCGTGTCGGTAGCAACACCAATGATATTGTCGCGCTCTTTATAATATACATTAACGCCGACCATGGTTTCTTCAGTTTTTTTATCGTAAACAAAACCTTTTAAGGTTTGTCCGAACATAGTCAGACTGACTGCTGAAATGAAAATAAATGTAAAAAGTTTTTTCATATAAATATTAATTAATCACGTGTTTACTATATTGTTAGAATAAGGTAATCGTTGTTGAATGGAACGGCTAAGAGATATTTCGTCGGTATATTCCAAGTTGTCGCCTACGGCAATGCCGCGTGCAAGAATAGATACTTTAATATTGAAAGGTTCTATTTTTCTGAAAATATAAAAACCGGTAGTGTCGCCTTCAATTGTCGCAGGAAGAGCAAAAATTACTTCGTTAATTTTTTGCTCTTGAAGACGTTGAATTAGAAAGTCAATAGACAAATCATTTGGTCCAATACCATCAATAGGTGAAATAACTCCGCCCAAAACGTGATAAACACCACGATAGACACAGGTGTTTTCGATGGCTATCACATCGCGGATATTCTCAACTAAACAGATGGTGGAGTGGTCGCGAGACGGATTTTCACAGATGGCACAGGTCTCTTTGTCGGAAATATTGTTGCAGGATGAACAATAACAGACGTTTTGTTTTAAGGTAACGATAGCATTTGCCAAGCGTTCGACCTCTATCAAATCTCTATCCAAAAGATGCAGCGCCAACCGCAAAGCCGTTCGTTTTCCTATTCCGGGCAACGTTCCGAGCGCTTCAGTAGCCTGTTCCAAATACTTTGAATAAATATGCTCCATGAACTAAAACAACTTCAATTTACTGAAAAAATAGATGTTGATTTTTGTCTGCAAAGGTACATTTTTTTTATTTGAAGATGGAATGATTATCTGTGATAAGTTTAAAAAAAAAATATATATTTTTTTGTGTATTTGTACTTTAAAGAGGAAGTTTTTTTTTAAAATAATCTCAAAATTAAAAATTGTTGTTAAAATATTTCACATTTCTATTTTTCCTTTTTTATACTGAAAAATAATCATACATTTGCCCTCATCAAAAAATGAAGTATATTTTATTATTAATAATTTCAAAACTTAATAGTTATGTTAAAATTTTTCACAAAAACAGTTGGCATGGCGTTGATAATGACGCTGTGCGTATGGAGCATGAATGCTCAAGAGAAACTACAATCAAGTTCAAACGGACTTATTGAGGGATATCTATCAGAGTTAATCTCTGATCAGATTTCCACTAATTCACAGACGCCTCAATTAAAGACGTCTATTAGGGCTGGAGTAAATGATTTGGCGCTTACAGCGTATTATCCTTATACGCAAATACCGGCAAGTCAAACATTTGTTACAACACTTCCCGTTACAGTAACCAATGTGGGAACAGCAGCCCAAACTAATGTTGTCGTTATATTAAAACTTAATGGAACGGTTATTGGTACAAGTACACCATTGGCTTCTATTGCAGCCGGTGCAACTGTCAATATTGACATCCCGACCGGAGGCATTGCAATTCCTGCCGGAACAAATACCTTAACTTATACACTTACCCAAAATGAAACCGACGAAAATCCACTCGACAATACAGTAAATCGTGTATTTAACGGGAGCGCAACAGTATTTGCGACAGAAAGCGGTTTCAACTCAAACTACACCGCCGGAACAGCAACAGGTAGATATGGGAATCTTTTCACCATTACTAACCCGACTACCCTTTATCAAATTGAAGCGCAGTTTTATTATCTTTCAACCGGAACAAATGCACCCACATTTGGTATAGGAGTTTATACGGTAACCAGCATAAATCCTTCTACAGGTGTTCCAACTATTAGCGCAACTCCATTGGTACTAGAAGATGGTTTTGCCAAATCAACTACTGCAACCGCATGGGCTATTGCTAATCTGTCCACTCCACTATCCTTACCTGCCGGCACCTACTTTGCATGTGTAACAGGAGCCAATACAAATATTTGCTTTGAAGCAAATCCGGATGGCAGGATTGGTTTTTCATCAACTACCATGACAGCAACAACTTTGACTGCTCTAAGCAATCCGGCTCGTACAACCAATCTTCGTTTAAATGTAGGGTTGACCCAAAACGATTTAAGGGCTGTTGTAGCAAATCCATTTGTGCCATATACAAAAATTCCGAAATCACAAGCAACAGGAGCATTAGCCGCAGTTATGTCTTTCCCGACAACATTAACTGCACAGGCTTTCAATGCAGGATTCAATGCACAGACAGGAGTAAAATTCACCGCTTCTTATGACGGAACGCCACTCGGCACCTCCAATACTATTGCATCGGTAGCGCCGGGCGCCACTTCTGCCGCTATGACCCTTACACCAACCGCAGGCACAACATATTCTGCAACCCCCGGCAATCACATTATGACATATACTGTCTCTCAAAACGAAACCGATGGAAATCCTGCCGATAATACCGTATCCTTTGCAATGGAAATAGGAGATAAATATCAATTAGATGCCATTACTTCATGTATAAACGGTACAGGAAGTACTACTGCAATGATTTCCGTAGGGAATATTTTTAATATCTATGAGACTACTACATTAACATACGTTGAAGTCGGGCATAGAATCTATTTAACAGCGCCTATAGATTTAGAATATGCTTTAAAACTTTATCGAATGACAGGCGCTACTACTATTGAAAGCACACCGATGTTTTCAATGAATGTAATTAGAAAAGCAGGATTTACTACCATAAAAGTTCCCGATACGGAATTACTACCCGGAAACTACTACTTATGTGTAACCCAACTTACCACTGCCGATAACATTTTCATTGCTTACGATACCAGAACAAATGCAAGAAGGGCATATACCTTTACCACAGGGACTACTTTAACGGCTACTACAGGCGCAATATATGCTGCAGCCATTCGTATGATTGTTGCCACCCCACCAACTAGTGTAACCGTCACCACTTCGGCAAATCCAATCGGCGGTGGCACTACTACCGGCGGAGGAACGCAACCCTCCGGATCTACTTTTACCCTAACGGCTACTGCCAATACCGGATATACCTTCCTGAACTGGACAGAAGGCAGCACAATAGTTTCAACAAACCCTGTATATACCTTTACCACAACAGTAGACCGTACTTTGGTCGCAAACTTTGACCCCCCGATACTTCCCTATACCACTCCCAATACAGGGAAAAAATATACCTTCGACGACCTGATAACATATTCTTCCGGTACGGTAATTAAACAAGGAGACATTTATTTGATGCGGGAAAGCGTTACCATAAGCCCAACAGACTCATTGGTTGTTTACGACGATATAACGGTTAAAATATTTGCCGGTAAAATTCTCACCATCAATGCTGCCACTTGGTTAGTGAACCCTCCCACACAGGCAACTTTTACTAACAATGCAGCGGGTGAATCTTATGCCACCATTCGTGTAGAATCAGGTTCTTATGCGCGTTTAAATAAAGCCACTTTCACTTATGGAAGCGGGATGAGAATTATTGATTCCGATTTTATCATGGACAACTGCACCATGAACAACCACATTAACTCTCCGCAGGCAAGCGGCGCCATTTCGGCTACAACAGGGAAAGTGATTGTTAAAAATACTACCTTAAAAAACAACCTCTATCCGGCATTTAACTCAGGCGCCAATACAGGATGTACTTTCGAGATTATTAATTGCCATATAGAAAACAATACTACCGGAAACACCAACCGTCCACAAATCAATATCGGACCTTGCCGTGCCGGTGAAACTACAAAAATTATTGGCTGTAACATCATTGGAAACCGCTCGTATAACATGGTTGGAGGAATAAGCACCTCTTCATTATTGGGCGTTCCAACAAGTTCTTTGATTGAAAATAACTATATAAAAGACAATCGCTACGGCATAACATTTACAGGCGGAAATATAAATGGTATCATTAGAGGAAATACGCTCATTGATAATAATGTTGAAACGAATCCCAATAACGGAGGAAGCGGTATCAATATCACCAACTCAGGTGGAAATACTCATGCTTATATTTCGGAAAACGTTATTTCGGGACATTTATGGGGTATCACATTAGTGGGTAACACATCAACTTATGCAGCCGGTCCGACGGCAAATATTGGTAATATCTCCGTACCTGTAACCGATCCTGCCTATAACATAGGTAAAAACATCTTCTCTAACAACGGGAACGGCGGACAGTTGTACGACCTATACAACAACAACCCCAATGATGTAATGGCTCAAAATAATAACTGGGGTGTACCCGAACAAACAGAACCATTAATTAGAACAGTCATCAGAGATAAATTTAATGATTCGCGTTATGGGGTAGTAACTTTCATGCCGCCTTATATTATTGGCGGAAATGACTGCAACCCGCCGACTAACTTGGTTGTTAATTATACCACCGGTTGTAATGCATTGCTAACGTGGAATGCGCCAACGGGAAAGAGTGGAATGCCGGCAATATCCAATCAGGATAGAACTTCCGTTAAAGAAAAAGGCGAAAGAGTTTCAAAAATATCGAAAACAGAATTACTACAACAAAGATTGACAAAAGCAGCCGCTACCAAGCCTGCACCGTCGCCTTCGAGAGGAGTTATCTTCAACGAAGATTTCGACGATCCGTCTGTTGTTTTTGAATTACCGACAGGCTGGACAGAATATTATGCTTACGGAAGTTGGCCATGGTTTGTATATGATGACGAATGGGATGCACATAGCGGATACCAGTTTGCAATAGTCCCATGGGACGACGAATATGACCGCGATGCTTGGATGTTTAGCCCTTCCATCTCTCTTACACAAGGCGTTCCATATACCATCAGTTTTTGGACGATAATGGGTTGGAACCCCACCGATGGCGACTGGCTTACGGTGAAAATCGCCCAATCTCCAACTGTCTCGGCGATGAATGCCGGTACGACTGTTTATTCCACAACAAACGGATATTTTGAAGACTGGCATCAAATAACATACACCTTTACACCAACAACAACAGGAACTTATTATTTAGGATTTCATGCCTGTACTCCGATGTTTGATGGTAATTGCACCCTTATTGATGATGTTACAGTAACCGACGGCAGCGCACCAAACCCCATCACTTACAAAATCTACCGCGACGACACCTACGTTACCACAGTAACAACAACCTCCTATACCGACAGCGGCTTTGACATTTACACCGGACATACATGGAAAGTAACTGCCGTATGCGACGGCGGCGACGAGAGTGACCCGATAACCGAAACAAAACCTGAATGTCAAACACAAGGCGGTGGCGACTGCAATCCGCCGACAAACTTGGTCGTTAATTATATATCAAATTGTAATGCCCTGTTAACGTGGGATGCGCCAACCGGAAAAAGTAAAAGTGCAACCATGTTGCAAACTACACCTATAAAAACAGTTTTTGACAATCAGTATATTGAAGCAAAAAAGGCAGCTTATTCAAATAGGAAAGCAACGCGTATAGAAAAATCAAAACCATATAACAACGTCCCGGGTTCCAGATCTGTCATTTTCTTTTGTGATTTTGAAAATGCACCTGCACCTAATTTTCCAACCGGATGGACATTTGCAAATGATGGCGCCGTTGATGATTGGTATGTATTTCAAAATTCAACTATTGGGTATTTCCCAAGTGGAGTTAAAGGAGCTACACATGACGACTATTTCGATGATAGAAATGCATGGGCATTTACACCCGGATTTACGCTTGAAGCCGGAACTGCATACAACATCAATTTTTGGTTGAATATGCCCGGATATGCCATCGGCGATTATGACAGTTTTGAAATGAAAATAGGACAAGCAGCATCAGTATCGGGAATGACAAATTTAGTTTATTCTAAAATTAATGGCTATACTGTTAATTGGGACTGGGAATTGATTGAAAAAACATTTACACCGACAACAACCGGCACTTACTATATTGGACTTCACGCCATGTCGGATGCTTGGACTGGTGATTATATTGATATTGACGACCTTTTAGTAACAGACGGTGGCAACCCACCCACCCCCATCTCCTACAAAATTTACCGCGACAATACTTACGTTACCACAGTTACAACAACATCCTATACCGACAGCGGCTTTGACATCTATTCCGGACATACATGGAAAGTTACTGCCGTATGCGACGGCGGCGACGAATCCGACCCTGTAACCGAAACAAAACCTGAATGTCAAACACAAGGCGGTGGCGACTGCAACCCGCCCACCAACTTGACTGCTGCTTATAATGCCGCTTGTGGCGCTAAGTTAAACTGGAATGCGCCGACCGAAGGTCCTTCAGGCGGAAGTGCAAGCGTAACCCTGTGGAACAATACCAACATCAACATGGGAACCGGCGGATTAATTTCCTGCTACTGGTCGGGTAATGACAACTGGGTTATCGTTGCCGACGATTTTGAAGCGACAAGCGCATGGACTATTGAAAAGATCTATTCAAAAGGATTTGCTTCTGCTGCTCCATCAGTATTACCAACAAAAATGGCAGTTTCTATCTATCAGGATGGCGGCAATAAACCCGGTATCGAAATCTATAAAAATACAGCCATAACGGTAGCCAACGGTGCTGATCCTGTAATTACCCTTCCAACGCCATTCAACTTACCCAGCGCCGGAAAATATTGGATATCTATTGCTGGCGCTTATGATGCCAGTGTTCCTCCTTCTCCAATCGCTAATTTCCGTTGGAATATCTATTATGGTGCAAAACCCGTTGGAATAAATTATCACCTACACGACCCATCGAATCAATTCGGTTCGGGAACAACATGGATGGATGCCAGCGGTTTAGTACCCGGTTCTTATTCCATGTATTTCACAATAGAAGGTAAACCAAACGGAAGTTTATATACCTATAATATATACAGAGACGACGTACTTATCGAAACAAATTATCCTGCCACAAGTTATCTTGATTTAAACAGCGATCCTTACCAGGGGCATACATGGAAAGTTGCTGCCGTATGCTTAGGCAACGAAACAGCACCCATACAAGTTTCTCTTAATAACTGTAAAGAACATCTATGTCAAGGTACGGAAGAACCATATCGAGTAGGCGTAGGAACAGTAGGGATACAAAACGCTCCGATAGATCTCTATTACAGTTATTCATATACACAACAAATATATGATGCCAACGAAATAGGATGCGGCGGACCCGGTCAAATCACTTCCATTTCATTCCGCTATATTTATGCAACATCAAAACTGTTAACCAATCAGGTTATCTATTTGAAAAATACAACCAAATCTGTTTTTGCATCTGGTACCGATTGGGATCCAGTAACAAGCGCCAACAAAGTATATACCGGAGACATTTTTGTTTCAGACGGATGGGTAACCATCGAATTTGATGTCCCATTTAATTATACAGGCGGTAATATAATGGTTGCCATTAGCAATGGCGTTGGCAATTATATTAATTCGAGCGTTAATTTCTGGGAAGGAACAAGTACAGGTACAAACTATAAAACGATATATATACGCAAAGATACCCCTGCTGCACCATACACTCCCGAAGCAGGAAGTCCGGGTACCGGAACAAGAATATATAACCGACCCAATGTAAAATTCCTTTTCTGCGATTCCTCGCCCATCATTGATTGTACCGCACCAACAACATTTGAAGTCAAATACAACTCTATCACTTGCGCTGCAAATATAACATGGGCAGGCGGAAACTGTGCTTTGGTTACACCTCATAACATTTACAGAGACGGTGTACTTATTGCATCCAATATTTCAGGAACTACAAGTTATATTGATACCGGATTTGATGCCCTTACAGGTCATACATGGGAAATAGCAGCCGTATGCTCCGGCACAGAAACATCACGCTTAACCGTAACCTTAGGTCCTTGCGAAAATCCACTTTGTGATAAGGAACCCATAGGAACAGCCACTACCGGCAATTATAATCTCCCTGTAAACACCTTCTACAATTACTCCTACGTTCAACAGATATTCTTAGCCAACGAAATTGGCCAAGCCGGACAAATAACTGCATTAGCCTTCCGCTATATTCACACTGCACCAACAACTAAATATCCTTTAACCGTCTATGTAGGAAATACCACACAAGAGATTTTTACAGGAAACAGCGCTGCAACATACAACTGGATACCGCTTAGCCAAATGCAAGAAGTATTTACAGGCAGCGTAACATTTGTAAATGGATGGGTTACTATTGAATTTAACGCCCCGTTTGAATATACAGGATGTAACCTTGTAGTGGCAGTTCTGAATAATAACAACGGTTATGACACAGGTAGTAATAATACCTTCTATATAAGCCCTGCCGGTGCTAACAGAACATTACAATATTATAAAGACAGTACGCCCGCAGGAAATATTAATCCGAACAGCATGCCCGCATCGGGAGGAACTTACGGAATAGCAGCCAATCGCAGCAATATTACCTTTAAAATATGTAACAGAGAACCATTTATCGCTACACCTCCGGTAGCGACCGCACCAACCAATTTTACCTGCAATTCCTTTGTTGCCAACTGGAATGCCGTTGCCGGCGCTAACGGTTATTTATTAAGTGTTTATTCAGGAAGCACGATTATACTTGACAACTTCTCAGTAGGCAACGTAACTTCATATTCCGTAACAAACTTAGTACCCGGATCAACGTACACCTATCATGTGAAAGCCATCATGTTATGTCATACCAGTGCAGCATCAAACGTGATTACAGCAGCGCTGCCTGTTTACACCATCAACGCCACCGCAACAACCGGCGGCAGTATAACTCCATCAGGAACAACAACAGTAATTTGCGGTGAAAACCAAACCTATACCATCACTCCCGACGTTGCCAACTGCTATGAATTAGTCAAAGTTTTGGTGGACAATGTACAAGTATCCTTAACCGGCAACAGTTACACCTTCACCAATGTAACCGAAA